>Ga0209125_1001836_pt1 | contig 18227 bp, 17 predicted proteins | sample BarGraIncub1131A_FD_184503 | JGI IMG/M metagenome (GOLD analysis project Ga0209125, IMG submission 184503) | Arctic peat soil microbial communities from Barrow, Alaska - Barrow Graham LP Incubations 11-31A (SPAdes) (version 2) | ecosystem: Environmental > Terrestrial > Soil > Wetlands > Peat...
ATTTCTAATGTGATGTTTTAAAGTTGTTGTATTTAAATTTATTTTCTAAAACAAAAAATAATTATTAATACATAAGTCAGAAGAATTTGTTAAACTTGTAATGTTATTGAAAGTACAAGTAAAAAAAACCCTAAAATTAAATATAGGGATTTTGTAATACATTGTGCGGAGTATAAGATACATATAAAGAATAAAGCTCTAGTGCGTCTATTAGTTGCACGCTAGAGCTTGTCATTCATTATAACTCGGTTATAGGCAGCTTAAGAGATTGCCATGCAGCAATTCCACCGGATAATTCTTTTACGGCATATCCATTTTTAATAAGTTCTACACTTGCATGTTTTGCAAGGTTACACCAGGTATCCCAGCAATAAACTACAATAACCTTATCTTTTGGCAAATCACCAAGTCTGTTTTTAATGTCTTTTTCAGGTATTTCTATTGCACCAGTTATTTTTACTTTTTTTAGATGGGACGGTGCATTACGAACATCTACAAGAACAAAAGTGTTTGGTTGTGCTTTAGAAGCAGCAATGAAGTCCATGGGACTTATAGTAGTCTCCAAAATGTTTTCTAGGTATTCAAGATTTGTCATTATAATCATCCTCTCCTTAATGCCAAGCTTTTACCAGCTTGATAAAAATATTATTTAAATTTTGTACTTCTTCATCCGTTAAGGATGAAAGAACACTTCTTTCGCAGTTTATTAATGTAGGCCAAAGTTGCTTAAGCATGAGTTCACTTTTATCAGTAAGTTGAAGGTTATACATTCTGCGATCAACAGTATTTTTAACCCGTATTAAATAACCAAGTGATTCAAGATGATCAACTTTTTTAACTGTAGTAGTCCTATCAATATGTAGAACTTCTCCCACTTGCTGTTGAGTAGCATCAGGCATAGAAGTTATAACTGTTAGAAATCCAAATTCCTTTGAATCAATTTGATAGGGAATTAATTCTGCATTAAAGTTCTCTATCATTTGTTCAGTGACTTTACCAAATAAAAAACCCATACTATTAAAAATACTAAACAGTGTAACACCTACTTTCAAATATATAGTCACAATATTATATAATATATAATTAATATAATCAGTATAACTGATTATATTTGAAGTGTCAATATCAAGTTTTGAGATTATTTTAGTAAATTTACTTTAAGTAATATTTTACTAAGACCCTTAATGATATGATTGAAAATAAGACTCTTTTTTTTATAAATTTTGTATTAACCTTGGCTGTATCTAGTAATGATTTAGCTCCAGCTGGAGGTGTGACATCCTTTATAGGAAGATTAGCATTTGCTTCTTTCATTAATTTTCCCCAAATCAAAGCAGCATCATTACTGCTTAAATTGAAAAACATTTTATCGTCATCATTTCCTATCCAAACAGAAGTTGAATAATAAGGGGTTAAACCACAAAACCATAAATCCTTTGAATTTGTAGTAGTACCTGTTTTGCCTGCAACTGGCATATTAACATATTTTGCATTGGGACCTGTACCACCAGGACTTACAGGTCCCTTTAATAAATCATACATTGTATAAGCACTTTGGGGATTAAGTGTTTTTGTAGTTGTATATTTAGTTTCTAATAATATTTTTCCAGTTTTATCTACAACTTTGGTATATAATCTAGGTTTAGAATACATACCAGAGTTTTCGAAAACTCCATAGGATGCTGACATCAGAAGAGGAGTTTCACCATCATAAAATTGTCCAAGTGCTACGGTAGCAATATTTTCATCAGCACTTGTAACACTTAGGCCAAATTTTGTAGCATAAGCGTATCCTTTTGCTACACCTATTTGATCCTCAAGCTTGACGGCAACTATTTTTTTGAGACTTAGTTTGATGATTCTTATCCATAGTTGTATATATTTTTAATCCCCCATTATTAAATAAATAAGCAATCTGTGAATTACTATAATTATATTGAGATGTTAAATCAATATACTAAATATGGAAATCGTTTAATAAAAGATAAAAAGAAAGATTAAAAAGTTAATACATTGTTAGTGAATTTGCAATTTAAATGACACAAATATAGATTATAATATGAAAATAAAAAACATATTATTGGGGGTTGGTAAAATATGAAAAATGCAAAAAGAGTAACTTCAATATTAATTATAACTAGTATGGTTATAACAATGTTTGTTGGTTGTAGTTCTAAAAGCGCAAGTACTTCTGTACAAGCAACACAAACAGGTAATAAAAATTTTGATCCAATAGCAATGAAAACGCTTTATTCAAATGTTCTTAAACCTTTAGTTACAGCTAAAACAATAACACAGTCTCAGTCTGATAAAATACTTGCAGCAGAGACAAAGAATGTGCAACGAAGTTCAGGAACCGGTAGGCCAGCAGGAACTGCTACACCAAGTAATACAAATAGGCAAAATGGTACAAATGGTACAAATAGGAGAAATGGTAAAAATGCTATGAGTAATAAATTAAGTACATTAGTATCTAGCAAGGTAATCACATTAGCACAATCAAATACCGTAAATCAGAAAATTCAAGAAGCTATGAAAAATAATCAAAGTAGCAAATCTACACAAAATTAACATAAGTCATAAGTTATAAATAAATCTAATGATGACATCATTAGATTTAACTTTAAGAGGGAAGAAAATTAAATATATACTGGGGGCAAATAATGAAAAGTAAAATGATTAAAGCAATAATAATAGGTATAGCTGTGATTGTAATTTTTACCGGTGGCTATGCAGGATATAATAAATTTTTTAATAAAACAGTAACAACTACGAAATCAAAATTTATATCTTCCACTGTTAAAACTATGAGTATATCAAAAACTATCCAAGGTACAGGGGCAGCTTATGCTGGCACAGCTTCTAATGTGACACCTAATAATAGTGGTACTATATCAGGATTAACTGTTAAAGTTGGTGATAATGTAGCAGCATACCAACAGCTTTTCGCTTCCTCAAGTTCTAACCTTACAAAAGCTGTAACTGACTCAACAAGAAAATTAACAAAAGCAAATGAACAACTTACAAGTGATAAAAGTGATCTCGCTACAGCAGAGGCGCAGCTTGTGACCGATGAAAGTGACTTGGCTACGTCAAAATCACAACTTGCAACTGATGAAAGCACTACTCAAGTTAATTCAAATAAAATAACATCTGATAATAAGTCGATAAGTGATAGTACTAATAAAATAGCTTCTGATGAAAAAACAATAACTAATAGTACTAATAAAATATCAGATGATAAAGATTCAGTAACTGATGCCAAATCTGATCTAACCAGTGCAAAATCAGCAGTAAACAGTCAGGTTGTAACGTCACCTATAAAGGGCCTTGTAACCGCTATTAATGGCTATAATGGAGATTCTGCACAAAGTAGTAAAACATTACTTACAGTATCAGATATGAGCACAATGAAAGTTAAGGTTGCTGTAGATGAGTTAGATATCTCATCAGTAGCCGTTGGGCAGAAAGCAACTATAAAATTTGATGCTTATACTGATAAAACGTTTACAGGAACCGTCGAGTCAGCAGCACAGACTGGTACTACTACCAATGATACAACGACATACGATGTTGTTGTAAGTATTAATAATCCAACAGGAATAAGACTTGGTATGAATGCGAACGTCACAATTGCAGTACAAAGTAAAGAGGATGCAATTGTAGTACCAGAAGAAGCCTTAGTTGAAATGAATAGCAAAAAATACGTAAGAGTTTCGGATACTTCGAATTCAAATAGTCAGCGAAACAGTAGCACATCATCAACTACACAATCTAATAGTAAATTGGTGGAAATTACAACAGGTATAGAAACTGAAAATTATATTGAAGTTACAAAAGGAGTTACAGTAGGACAATCTGTATTAGTTCAGTTACCTTCAAGTAGCAGTAGCACTACTACTCAACGTGGTATGAGTGGTATGGGTGGCTTAGGTGGTAGCGGTGGTGGAACGCGTGGCAGTTATAGCGGTGGTTCTGGCTCTGGATCAGGATCAGGTTCTAGACCTAACAACTAATAAATGATTTACTTGACAATACAGGGGGGTAAGTGAATGTCAAAAATATTGAATAAGGATTACTTAATACAGATAACTAATGTAGAGAAAGTATACAAAATGGGTAATAGTAATTATAAAGCCATTGAAAATGTTAATTTGAAAATAGCTAAAGGTGAATATGTAGCAATTGTTGGTCCATCAGGTGCAGGTAAATCTACGCTTATGAACATTATTGGATGCCTCGACAATGCCACTGCAGGGAAATATTTTTTAGATGGTGAGGACACAAAATGTAGTGACAACAAACTCGCAGAAATAAGAAATAAGAAAATAGGTTTTATTTTTCAAAACTACAATTTACTTGCAAAGCTAAGCATATTAGATAACGTAACATTACCATTGTTATATTTAGGATATACAAATAAAGTCGCAATAGAAAAAGCAAAAACACAACTAGAAAAGGTAGGTCTAGGAACCCATATAAAGCACAAACCAACAGAATTATCTGGTGGACAAATGCAGAGAGTCGCAATTGCTAGAGCTTTAGTTACAGATCCACAGATTATTTTGGCAGATGAGCCTACAGGTGCACTTGATTCTAAATCTGGAGAAGAAGTACTAAAAATGCTAAAAAAATTAAATAATGAAGGAAATACCATTGTAATAATTACTCATGACAGAGATATAGCTTCCCATGCTAAACGGATGATCACAGTAAGAGATGGTCATATAACTTCTGATGAAATGAATAGCAAAGAGGTGAGGTTATGAGAATATCACAATTATTTAAAATAGCACTTTATTCAGTATGGAGTAACAAAGTACGTTCATTACTTACTATGCTTGGAATTATTATTGGTATATCATCAGTAATTATTCTTGTGGGAATGGGACAAGGTACGCAAAAGGAGATTAGCGATCAAATAAGTAGTTTAGGAACTAACCTTATAACAGTATCTCTTAGAAAAACTGCTACGATTGATGCCTCAGACTTAAAAGAGCTTAATTCTAAACCAGGTATCAAGGCAATTGCTCCAGAGATCTCATCAAATAGTGTAAATGTAAAAGCCGGAAGTAAATCAAGTACTACAACACTAGAGGCATCAAATGCAAACTATGCATCGATTAAAAATTATACAGTAGATTCAGGTAGGTTTATAACTGATAGAGATGTTGAAAACAGATATAATGTACTTGTAATTGGAACTGAAACCGCAAATAATATTTTCGGCAGTGCAAATGTTGTTGGTGAGACAATGTATGTTAGTGGTATTCAATTTAAAATAGTGGGGGTTCTTAAATCGGTAGGAACATCAACAACAGGAAGCAGTGATGATAAAATAATACTTCCACTATCAACAGCACAGAGGCTACTTAAGACATCCACTATAAGTACCTATTATATTGAGGCTAAAAGCCAAACAGAAATAGATACAGCTATGTCTTATTTGAAAATGTTCCTAAATAAAAAATATGGCCTTAGAAATCTGGCTACAAGTACAACTACAGACACTGATTATAGGGTGTTAAGTCAGACAAGCTTACTTACTACAGCTACATCTACTACTAAAAGTATGAGTAACATGTTAAGTGGAGTTGGGGCTATATCTCTTTTAGTTGGTGGAATTGGAATAATGAACATAATGCTAGTTTCAGTAATAGAAAGAACTAAGGAAATAGGAACAAGAAAAGCAATTGGAGCTAAACGAAGAACCATACTAGCACAGTTCCTAATTGAAGCTTCAATTATAAGTGGTATTGGTGGTATTTTAGGAGTATTTTTCGGTTATGCCGGTGCTTATATTGGCAAAACCTTCTTTGCAACAACAATTGTAATATCAGGAAATATAGTTATTGGTGCTTTCGTATTTTCAGTCCTTGTAGGTCTAGTTTTCGGAATTTATCCTGCAAATAAAGCATCAAAATTGAACCCAATAGAAGCTTTAAGATTCCAATAATATATAAAGGTTAATAAATTTAAATTGGAGGTTAATATGAAATATAGTAGGATAGAATATGAAGAGCTACATAAAATTGAGTTACATTGCCATTTAGATGGCAGTTAAAGATCCAATATTGTAAAAGATAAGAAAATTACTCTTGAAATGTGTTTAATAAGTAACATTCAGACTAAAGCAATAGATTCTTATGAAAACCATCCATTTTACAATTTTTTTAATGATGGAATAAGGATAACAGTTAATACTGACAATAGAACTGTATCAGATACAAATATGGCTAAGGAATGTGAAGTAATATTTAAGTATTTTAACATTACTTTAGATGAGTATAAGCAAGTATATTATAATAGTGTTGATGCAGCCTTTGCTGATTTAAAAACAAAGGAAAGGTTAAGAAAGTTTATTTAATTGAGAATAAAAATGTATTTGAGCAGATATTTTTATAAGAACATCTGCTCTTAATGAACAACTTTTATATAATCACTAAGGATATCACTGAGGATTTTTATATACAAAACCATTTATTTTTTTATTTTTGTGAGCTGATTTCTGTCTTCCATTTGAGGAGGCTCTTCCAACCATCTATGTGTAATCATTATTTTTGCTCCCTTTTTTGCATAATCAAATGTATCCTTTGAAATAAGTGCAAGTTTAAGAGGTAAATCATTTCTCATACTAAAAGATGTACCTAATGCTGTGAACCCTAATGCGGTGGTGGATATTAAACTGTTTATATACATCATAAGTTTATCCGAAAAAGGTGGTGAAGTAGAATCTGTGACTTTACCAACCCATGTACTTGGAGGCTGAATATCACTTTGTGATAACACATCACTTAAGAATTCTTTATTAAGGATATATTATATTTTTTATGAGTAGAGAATTTGAACTTATAAATACTGATGTTCTACATAGTGTCATGCTTTAACGACATTTCAGAAGGAAAGTCTCCTACTTCTATAAGAGGGAGTTCCATACTAGAACAAAGAGAAAACTTCAGTAGGTGTATAAATCTCCTTCAGAAGTCGTTAATTGCAGCTCCGCAGGAGATGATTTAATTGATTTTACTTTATGCTATTATATGGTATTTTCATTAAAAAAAATAGAATATGAGGACTTATGAGTGCAATAATCCAAACATATAATGGGCTTTTATAATGAATATATATTATCGAGAACAATAAATAATTAAAAATAATAGAAAGCCATATATTCCAACCGTTATGGTGAGTAAAATATCCAAATTTTGTGCCAATTAATTCTGCTACAGTGAAAATAGCAACATAAAATGAAATATGAGTAATGATTTTAGTTATTTTCTTTGGAAATCTAGGGATAAATAGCATTACTATACTTGGATATACGGTTATACAAATAAATAAATCACAAAAGGTGTGATTCATTATTTTTGTTTCATACTGCCATAATGTATGATTATATGTTAAAAGAATACAAACAACATTACTCAAAATAAAGAATAAAATTGTTGAATAATAATTTCTCCAATTTCTCCAATCTCCTAATCTGTAGCAAATAATAATAGCTACGACTGCAAGAAATATAAGATACATAGAAACACCTACCTAACCAATATAATGATAATTCATATTATTAGTAATCCCCTAATTTATTAAAATTATAGTATTAATAATTAGGGAGTAACTGAATTAGGTACATTATATATTAACTTCTTTCTTAGCTGAAGCACAAAATATTAAAAGTGAAATTAGGAATATATTTAAATGTAAAAAGAATTTAGTGCTTCAGTAGGAGGAAAAGATGAATACATTAAAGCGTATATCCAAGATTTTTGAGTCAGCGGAGGAAATACTTGCAGGACCAAGAAAATTAAAGGACTACGTTGACACCAAATGATAGTCTATGTCAATAAAAAAATGAACCCTTGGGGGGTATATATCCAAGGGTGTTGTTTACCATAATTTCTATATTATTACAATAGATTCCATGGTTTGTTTAGTACCTTTTCAACAAATATTCTTGTGAGTTTAGGGTCGAACTGTAAACCAGAGTTTTTTCGAATTTCTATAAATGCATCTTCTTCACTCAAAGCATTTCGGTATAGTCTATGACTAGTCATTGCATCGTAGCTGTCAGCAAGAGCAATAATTCTTGCCATCAAAGGAATTTCTTCACCTTTCAAACCTTTTGGGTAACCAGTACCATCCCATCTTTCATGATGAGCTAATATACAATCAGCTATTTCTAACATATTATTAGATGAACGTAGTATTCTATATCCGATATCTGGATGACGATTTATTTCATTTTTTTCCTGGATAGTAAGCTTTCCTGGTTTATTAAGTATACCCTCATCAATTGCAATTTTACCTATATCATGAAGTAATCCCGCAGCTTTTAGCTGGCTTATTTCAATTTGACGAAAGTTTATTAATTTCCCTATGGACTGGCATATTTGACTTACCCTTTTAGAATGTAGCTCTTCTCTTGGATTTTTTTCATGTAAGGTATTTATTATTGTGGTTATTATATTATCCCTCATACCTTTATTTTCAATAATTTTACGTTTATACATATGGTCTTCAGCACTTTTTAGAACTTTTAGTATATTCTCATCAGCTTTTATTTTTGTACCCCAGCCAAATGAGATACTGAAACTTAAAGTATTAATACGTTCCTTTGAATAGAGTACTTTTATTCTATTAATAAGTTTTTTTGCTTCTTCAGTATTAGTTTTCGGCAAAAGAATGACAAATTCATCTCCTCCCCAACGGGAAACTATATCATCACTTCTGCATACACTTTGTATGGTCGCTGCTGCTTTTCGTAAAAGTTCATCTCCTTTAACATGACCAAAAGCATCATTTACAAGCTTTAGGCTATTTACATCCCCCATAATTATTGAAATAGGTAAATTTCTTTTAGTGTCTAACCTTTTTAGCTCTATTTCATAGAATCTTCTATTATAAAGGCCAGTTAATTTATCATGATAGCTTAAATAGATTATTTCCTCTTCTCTTTTTGTTCGCTTATTAATTTCTTCTTCAAGCATAGTATTAAATTGTTTAAGGGCTGCAGTTGTTTCCTCCAGCGGTTGATTTCGCTTAAGCAGTTTTTTTTGTAAATTAATATTTTCCTTAATTAATTTTTCGTTATCCTTTTCTAACAAGGTACGTTTTGGATGTGATGTTATGTGGGTAGGGGCTTTTTCTTCATAATTGCATTTGTGGGATATATCGTTCTTAAAAACCAACATAGTGGATGTCTGATTTGTGAAACCAATATGACCCTCACCGTAAGTTGAAAAACCAATGGTGGGTATATCGCTAAAGATTTCACCTTACTGCTTAACTAAATCCTTTTTTTCTAATTCAAGTGTTCGGATTATACAATGAAAATTAACAATTCCATCTATATTGCCAAATTCATTAATTTCCTTATTTAGAACTCTCTTCGTGTCTTTAATAATATTAGTTGATTGGAGCAATCGGACCTCTGTTCCTTGTATTATATTACAATTAAATTCGATATTTGTACCTTTCTTTTGCCTGGGGCTTCTTACAAATATATCATTGTCTCCAATAACAAGGCCTACAGGATGGGTCGGGAAATATAATGGTGCTTCCTCAACTGAAACCGCACCAACAGCATCTGCATAGGCTGAGATTGCAGGCCTATTATTAAATTCAATGACTTCTCTGGTTTCTTCATTGACTTTATTGGCAATTAGTATATGGTCTAAGGCTTTAAAACTTTGTGTATTAATAATACTAAACTCAGCATTAGTGTTTATTTTCAATAAGACAAGGACTGCGGAATCGGTATAGGCCTTGCCATTTGCATAAACAAATGTTTTGACAAATTTGAGGTCATCTCCGGCAGAACCTTCGATAAAATAAACATTTGTCCTGTTTCCAATTTGGTCCATTAATTTTTCTTCTTTCATACTTACGCCGTCAATTAATACTATCCCAACATACCTTGTTGCGTCCATAGTGTATGAACTCTCATTAAAGTATCTCTCGAATGGTGAAAATGCAGGTTCGACACTTAGATTTTCATTAATCTGATTGAGAACTTCCACTTTTGCATCCAAAATAATATTTGAATTGAAGGCCATTGCAACGACAGAGTTTTTTAATAACTTTCCACTTACGATTTCACCAGCTGTAGAGCAGCCAAATACAATACAATTCTTAAAACCGTCTTGCATAAGATTGCACAGCCTGCTTTGGTCAAATATGGAGGAAGCAAAGAATATTACTAGCTTTGCACCGAAACCATTTAACTGACTTTTAATATCGGATACAATTTCATTCTCTATAGATTTAGTTGAAAACACAGATTTTATATTGCTTCTATCACATTCCAGCTCTTTTACATTCATTTGATTAGCGATAATTAGAAGCTTTTCAATAATGATAGGATCATCTGCTGAGGAGTTGTCAAATTTGCTTGGATTAACCCCTTTTAGAATAAACTTTGATTTGGTCATTTCCGCAATAGCAGGATTACCATTTGACCGTTTTTCAATGATGATATCAATTAATTCTTTTATTTTAACAGTCAAGGATAATCCCCCCTTTATATTCAATAAAACTACATTGAATTATTACTATTGGACTTATTTTTTGAGAATTTAGCAAATGCACTTGGTGTTTCAACTTACAATGTAAACAATTACAATTAACTTTGGAAAATAAGTTAATTATAGCACAAATGTAATTGCATTACATTTAAAAAATAGCAAAGCATTAATAAGCTGCAAATAAAGGACTCTAGCATAATTGCTAGAGTCCTTTATTTTATGGATTGTATTTAGAATATTGCAAAAGTCAATTTTAAGTAATAATAAACTATGTAGCAGATAACTAAGTATAATGGAAAATATTATATATTAAGTATAAATAAGTGAGCGAATTTCTTGGAATTAAAAGGGTAATAATAGAAAAACATAGTATATTTAAAAAAAATTATCAATTACTATAAATATATGATGAAATTTAACGAAGATAGATATGAAGAATATATATATCTTGTATATATTTGCTAATATTTAGGAATGAGAAAAAAACTGAATATATTATAATTGGTTTGAAACTTAAAGAGCGAGTTATTTTAGCGGTTGATAATATAATAGATTTTTAGGGGGAATGGATTTTGAAGAAGGTTTTAATTACAGATGATGCGGTATTTATGAGATTTTCATTAAAGACGATGCTTGAGAGGAATGGATTTGAAATAGTGGGAGAGGCTGAGAATGGATCTATAGCTGTCCAAAAATATAAAATTCTTAAACCGGATATTGTAACCCTTGATATTACAATGCCAGTAATGGACGGGCTAGAGGCCTTAAAACATATAAAGGCCATTGATAAAAATGCAAAAGTTATAATGATTTCTGCAATGGGACAAGAAGGTATTGTTAGAGAAGCGATAATTTCAGGTGCAACAGGTTTTATAGTAAAACCATTTAATGAAGAAACAATAGTAAAAGTTTTTAAAAAATTGTAATTGTTTTGTAAAAAGGGGGGATAAAAATGTCTGGGGATGGAATCATTAGGGAACCAATGCTAGAAATATATCTTTTCGAAGCTACGCAACTCATGGAGCAACTTGAAGAAATTAGTATTGAGTGTGAAAAAAATAAGAAAATTGGTACAGAGGCAATAAATGAAATCTTTAGAATAATGCATACTATAAAAAGCTCATCGGCAATGATGATGTTTAATAACATCTCTGTTTTAGCACATTCATTGGAGGATTTGTTTTACTTTATAAGAGAGAGTAAAGCAATAAACATAGATTTTGAAAAATTATTTGATTTAGTGCTTTTGGGAATTGATTTTATTAAAGGGGAAGTTTCCAAAATTGAAAACGATTGTAATGCAGATGGGCTTAGTGAGCCCTTAGTATTAAAAAGCTCAAATCTTTTACAAGATATGAAAAAGGCCAATGGTGTAATTATAAAAGATGATTGCCAAGAGAAAAAAGAAGATACAAAATATTATATAAGCGCTTATGAAAAATTAGGCTCAGAGATTAAACAAAAATATTTTGCAAGAATTTTTTATGAAGATGGTTGTGAAATGGAGAATGTACGTGCATATACAGTAGTTCACAATCTTAAAGAAATAGTAAGTGAAATGTACCATATACCAGAAGATATTATTGAAAGTGATGATAGCGTGGAGGCTATTCGCAGAGATGGGTTTTTAATAGGGTTTTCTACATCAACTTCAAAAGAAAAAATTGAAGAGCAATTAAATGGGATTATTTTTTTAAGGGAGCTAGAACTGCAGCAAGTGGAAGAGTATCCACTAGAATTTAAAGCATTGAAAGCTAAAATTCAAATCATTCTTGAAAATCCTATAACAGAAGAAACTATTTATAAAGAAACACCAGATAAATTAGACACAAATAAAGAAGAAGTTGGAAATATAATTAAAAGTGGGAAACAACAAAGTATTATAAGCGTAAATATTTCAAAATTGGACATGCTTCTAGATTTAGTAGGAGAAATTGTAATCTCAGAAGCCATGGTTACAAAGAATCCTGATTTAGAGGGACTGACCTTAGAAAATTTTAATAAGGCTTCCAGGCAACTTCGAAAACTTACTAACGAATTACAGGATGTTGTAATGTCTATACGTATGGTACCAGTATCAACTACTTTTCACAAAATGAATAGAATTGTGAGAGATATGAGTAAAAAGCTTAATAAAGAAGTTGAACTTGTGATAATTGGCGAAGATACAGAGGTAGATAAAAATATTATTGATCATATTTCTGATCCATTGATGCATCTTGTGAGAAATTCTTTAGATCATGGACTTGAGGATAAAGAGGAAAGAATCGCATCTTCTAAACCACCCATGGGAAAAATAACATTAGAGGCTAAAAATGCTGGTGGTGATGTATTTATTATAGTTAGTGATGATGGACGAGGCCTAGACCGAGGCAAGATATATGAGAAGGCCAAATTTCAAGGGTTAGTTACGAAACCTGAGGGGGAACTAACGGATAAAGAAATTTTCTCATGTATTTTATTGCCTGGGTTTTCTACAAATGAAAGTGTAACAGAGTTTTCAGGTCGTGGCGTTGGAATGGATGTAGTGAAGAAAAATATTGATAGCATAGGGGGAGCTATATCCATTGAAAGCGTAGTAGGACGTGGAAGCACAATATCAATCAAGATTCCTTTAACACTTGCTATTATTGATGGACTTGAGGTAGCGGTTGGAACATCTAAATATACGATACCTATAACATCAATTAGAGAGTCCTTTAAGCCGAAAGAGAATGATGTAATTGCAGATAGCGAGGGCAATGAGATGATAATGATACGCGGGGAGGCCTATGCAATACATAGACTTCATCGAATATTTAATATAGATACGGAGGTAATCTCATCAAATAACGGAATAATGGTAATGGTTGAGGATAATACAAAGGCCGCATGTTTGTTTGTAGATTCATTAATTGGGGAGCAACAGGTGGTAGTGAAGGCACTACCTACTTATATTAAGAAAGCTAAAGGAATAGCCGGATGTACAATCCTGGGGGATGGTAATATCAGCCTAATAATAGACGTAAACGGTATTTTAGACAGGTAAAATTAAAGAAAGGTGGTAAACAAGATGGCAGAAATAATTGATGAAACTATTGAAACTTCAGAAGATACTCAAAAGGGAAAATTTCTCACATTTTCTGTTGGAAAGGAGGCTTATGGAATTGAAATTAAGTTTGTAACCGAAATAATTGGTATACAAGAAATAACGGAAGTCCCTGAATTACCTGATTATGTAAAGGGAATAATAAATCTTCGTGGAAAGATTATTCCAGTTATTGATGTGAGGCTTAGATTCAGAAAAGAGCCGAAGCAGTACAATGATAGGACATGCATTGTTGTAATTAATATAAAGGAAACCACTGTAGGACTTATTGTAGATAATGTAGCCGAAGTAATTAATATTGATGATAGTAATATAGTTCCACCACCACAAATAAAAGCAGGTTTTCATAATCGTTATGTTAGGGGAATAGGAAAAGTAGGGAATGAGGTTAAGCTTTTGCTTGATTGTGACAAGTTACTTAATGATGATGAATTAGATAAAATCGCAGAAATAGTATAAAAGGGGGATTATTAAATGAAATTCTTTAACAACTTAAAGATAGGTGCAAAAATATTATTCGGGTTTTTTATGGTGGCAATTATTGCTGCAATTATTGGTATAACTGGCATAGTTAACTTAAATAATATATCTAATAAAGATACTGAGATGTATGAAAAGATGACAGTTCCAATGAGCAATCTTTATAACATGAATCAAGCCTTTCAGAATACTAAATCAAGTTTGAGAGATATAATTATATCATCTAATGCAACGGATATGTTACATTTTGAGGATAAGATAAATGAGAATATAGCAATTTATTCTGAAAATTCTGAAGAATTTCAAAAAACTATACTAACTGTAGCAGGTAAGGAACTTACTAAAACCGCTAATGATTCCGTAGTGGCTTATGAAAAAGTGTCAACTGAGATCATATCACTCGCAAAACAAAATAAGGATGCCCAGGCCATAGCACTGATGAATAGTGATGGTATAAAGGCAAATGATTTAGTAGAGAAAAACATGAAGAATATGTCAGATACGAAGATCTCTCTTGCGAAAACAGCCGCTGAGTCTAATTCGGCAACTGCATCAAGTTCAAGAAACTTAATGCTAGTATTTATAATAATCGGTGTGGCACTTGCTGTTGCTCTAGGGTTAATTATTTCAAATTTAATTACTAAACCAATAAAGAAATTAGTAGACTACGCAGATAGAATTGCAATTGGCGATGTTGATATAGAAATTGTTAATGGTGCTAAGGATGAGACAGGAATACTTATGGCTGCATTTAAGAAAATGGTAGATAATATACATGAAAACGCAGTGGCTGCTGAAAGAATTTCTAATGGAGATTTTAAAGTAGTAATAATTCCTAAATCTGATAAGGATGTATTAGCAAAGAGTTTGATTCTTGTTGTTCAAGCTGTTCATAATCTTGAAAAAGAAACAAATATGTTAACAAAATCATCCGTTGAGGGTAAATTATCCACTAGGGGAGATGCAGACAAGTTTAACGGTGGGTATAAAAATATTATTGAAGGTGTAAATAATATCCTAGATGCTGTAATTGAACCTATTACAGAAGCATCACAAGTATTACATGAAATGGCAAATGGAAACTTAAAGGTTAGTATGAGGGGAGATTACAAAGGAGATCATGCGGATATTAAAAGTGCATTAAATGAGACTATAAATTCTTTATCTTCCTATATAACTGAAATTTCAGAAGTCTTAAATGAAATGTCAAATTCTAATCTTAAATTGTCAATTAATAATGAATATAAAGGTGATTTTGCTCAAATGAAGGATGCCTTAAATCTTATAATTCAATCTTTTAATGATGTGTTTACAGAAATAAATAATGCGGCAGACCAAGTATCCGCAGGCTCAAACCAAGTTTCAGATGGGAGTCAGGCACTATCCCAGGGAACTACTGAGCAAGCAAGCTCTATAGAAGAACTAACTGCTTCAATTACAGAAGTTGCAGCTCAAACAAAGCAGAATGCAGTTAACGCAAGTCAAGCAAATGAACTTGCACTTAACGCTAAAGAAGGAGCAGTCCAGGGTAATTCTCATATGAAGGATATGTTAAAATCAATGGAGGAAATTAATGAATCGTCTTCCAATATTTCAAAAATAATTAAAGTTATTGATGATATTGCCTTCCAAACTAATATGCTAGCACTGAACGCTGCAGTAGAAGCTGCAAGAGCAGGACAACATGGTAAAGGGTTTGCAGTAGTGGCTGAGGAAGTAAGAAACCTTGCAGCAAGAAGCACTAATGCTGCTAAGGAAACTGCAGACTTAATTGAAGGCTCAATCAAGAAAGTAGAGTTTGGAACTAAAATTGCAAATAGTACTGCAGAATCTCTTAATGAAATAGTTGAAGGGGTATCTAAGGCAGCAACTCTTGTGGGAGAGATTGCAGCGGCTTCAAATGAACAGGCAACTGCAATATATCAGATTAATAAAGGTATTGAGCAAGTTTCAGATGTGGTGCAGACTAATTCAGCAACTGCAGAGCAAAGCGCAGCAGCCAGCGAGGAATTATCAAGTCAAGCATCAATGCTTAAGAATATGGTAGGAAAGTTTGAACTAAAAAGAAGCGCATCTGCATCTTATAGTGAAGTATCTAATGAATCTCACAGAAGTGAAAATCAATTAAAAAGCAAATATTTAGCGCGCGGCGAGGCGGCGGCTACTAAGGATAAACCAAAAATATCTTTAAGTAATAATGATTTTGGAAAATACTAAAAAAATTCTATCAAGATCATGGTGGTTATTTAATTAAAAATCATGGTCTAATATAAAAAATAAAGGTGATATTATGATAAAGTTAAAAGATAGCGAACTTAGAGAGCTTACAGGGTATATGAAAGCAAATTATGGAATAAATCTTATAGAAAAAAAACTGTTAATCGAGGGTAGACTTACTAATATGATTACAGAAAAAGGGTTTAGTAATTTTTCGGATTATCTAAAATCTGTTTTTAAAGATACTTCAGGAAATGAAATTAGTGTCCTTATAAATAAGCTTACTACCAATCATACCTATTTTATGAGGGAAGTTGAGCACTTTAACTATTTTAGGGATAAAGTTATGCCTTATTTAGAAGCTAATGCGAAAATTAAAGATTTAAGAATATGGAGTGCTGGGTGTTCAAGTGGGGAGGAACCTTATACATTAGCCATGCTAATTGCAGATTATTTTGGAAATCGAGGCTCTATTTGGAATACAAAAGTGTTAGCTACAGATATATCGGAAAAGGTATTACAAATAGCTGAGGAGGGGATTTATGCGCAGGAGGCAGTGAATTCTATTCCTAAATATTGGAGACTTAAATATTTCAACAAAATTGAAGATAATTACTACCAAGTTACTAGTGCAATAAGAAATGAGATAATATATAGAAACTTTAATTTAATGACTGAGATATTTCCTTTTAAAAAGAAGTTCCATGTTATATTCTGTAGAAATGTGATGATTTATTTTGAGCCAAAAACAAAGATGGAATTAATTAAAAAATTTTATGATATGACTGAAATAGGCGGTTATCTTTTTTTAGGTCATTCGGAATCAGTAAATAAAAATGATACTAATTATAAGTATATTATGCCTGCAGTTTATAGGAAAGGGTAAAAAAATATGAGTGTAGTGAAAAAGGTAAGAGTGTTAGTTGTTGATGATTCTATACTTTTTAGGGAAGTTATTGCAAGGGGACTCGCGGCAGACCGTGGCATAGAAGTAGTTGGAACTGCAGGAGATGCATATGACGCAAGGGATAAGATAATTGATCTTGAGCCAGATGTTATGACTTTAGATGTAGAAATGCCAAAGATGAATGGAATAGAATTTTTAAAAAGACTAATACCACAATATCCAATACCGGTAGTTGTAGTCAGTGCGATAAGTGATAATGTCTTTGATGCACTAAACGCTGGAGCTGTAGATTTTGTTACAAAAATCAATTCAGTAACTGGCATTAGTAAGGAAGCTTTTATAAATGAACTAATTGTAAAAGTTAAGATTGCATCAATGGCGAAGGTAGGTCACATTAAAAAAGAAATTTCAAACAATAGACATATTGATGAAATTAGCTCGAGGAGCAGTAATGCAATAATTGCTATTGGAGCATCTACAGGTGGAACTCAGGCTATTCTTGAAGTGGTTAAAGGTTTTCCAAAGGATATGCCGGGTGTCTTAATAACCCAACATATGCCTCCTGTATTTACAAAAATGTATGCGAATAGGTTAAATAATCTTTGTAATATGGATGTTAAGGAGGCCGAAGGGGGGGATATTGTACTTCCCGGAAAAATTCTTGTGGCTCCAGGAGATAGGCATATGGAATTAATAAGGAGAGGAAATAATTATTATGTTGAATGTTCTACTGGTGAGAAAGTAAATGGGCATTGTCCGTCAGTTGATGTATTATTTAATTCAGTGGCAGAGAAAGCTGGTGGGTGCGCTATTGGAGTCATTTTGACAGGAATGGGATATGATGGAGCAAAAGGCCTTATGAAAATGAAGCAACGAGGTGCATATACCATTGGCCAAGATGAGAAGTCAAGCGTTGTTTATGGTATGCCAAAAGTGGCCTACGATATTGGAGGTGTTATAAAACAAGCATCTTTAAAAAATATTCCTCAGTTAATATATTCTATCCTAG
>Ga0209125_1001837_pt1 | contig 18221 bp, 13 predicted proteins | sample BarGraIncub1131A_FD_184503 | JGI IMG/M metagenome (GOLD analysis project Ga0209125, IMG submission 184503) | Arctic peat soil microbial communities from Barrow, Alaska - Barrow Graham LP Incubations 11-31A (SPAdes) (version 2) | ecosystem: Environmental > Terrestrial > Soil > Wetlands > Peat...
GCTTCAACGCGTGGGGTGTTAGATTGGGCGCTGCACGGAACACCGACCGCCCCTCGATCACGTCAGGAACTGACGGCGGCAGGGTTTGCGCCCAGCGAAACGCCATCCAATCGCTCGGCGACTGGGTTGGAGTAGTTCATTAGTGTGCCCCTCCGGCATCAACCGCACCGCCACGGATGGGCTTGGCGAACCAAACGATGACGATCAGCCCGACAAACAGCACAGCGGAGGCGGCGAAAATGTCGTTAGCGCTGAGCATGAAGGCTTGCTGGTCGAGCAAGCGGTTCAGGTAGCCCAGGCTCTGCTCGTGGCTCATGCCTAGAGCGGATAGCTGAGTCAGCGCCTGCGTGGTCGGAATACTGGCCCCATTGATCGACTCGGCGAGTTGGGCGTGGTGCAGGGCGGCGCGGTGTTCCCAGAGCGTGGTGGCGATTGAGGTACCGAAAGCACCGGCCGTGATTCGCGCGAAGTTCGACAGGCCCGAGGCCGCGGGAATCCGATCCGGACTCAGGCCGGAAAGGCTCAGCGTGACCAGTGGGATGAAGAAAAACGCCATCGCAATGCCCTGGACGATGGTCGGGAGGATCAGCGTCGCGACGTCGGCGTTGGTGTTGAAGCCGGCGCGCAGCCATAGCACTACGGCAAACGTGGCGAAGGCGATGGTGGCGTAGATCCGCGGATCGGCTTTCTGCGTGGTCTTGCCGACAAAGGGCGTCAGCACAATGGCCAGCAGGCCAACCGGAGCCATGATGATGCCGGCCCAGGTTGCGGTGTAGCCCATGTACTGCTGTAGCCAGAGCGGTAGCAGCACGACGTTGCCGAAAAAAGCGCCATAGCCGAGGGAGAGCGCCAGTGTGCCAACCCAGAAATTGCGCCGGGTGAACAGGTGAAGGTCGACCACGGGATGGACCTCGTTCAACTCCCAGATCAGGAAGAAAACGAAACCAACCAGTGCCACCAGCCCGAGGATCACGATCATCGGCGAGGCAAACCAGTCGAGCTCCTTGCCTTTGTCGAGCATGATTTGCAGCGCGCCGACCCAGATTACCAGCGAAGCCAGGCCGATGCTGTCGATCGGCAGCTTACGGGTAGGCGTGTCGCGCTTTTTGTAGAGGCTCCAGGTGATCAGCGCTGCAAACACTCCCACCGGCACGTTGATGTAGAAAATCCACGGCCAACTCATGTTGTCGGTGATCCAGCCGCCGAGCAGTGGCCCCATCACCGGCGCGACCAGCGTCGTCATCGACCACATGGCCAGCGCCATGCCGGCCTTCTGCTTCGGGTAGCTTTGCAACAAAAGGGCTTGCGACAGCGGAATCATCGGCCCGGCGACCAGTCCCTGAATGACGCGACAGAGAATCAGCATTCCAAGGTTGGGCGCCAGGCCACAGAGTAGAGAGGCGAGCACGAACAGTGCAATACTCAGCGTAAACAGCCGCACCATGCCGAAACGCTCGGTCAGCCAGCCGGTCAACGGCACCGAGATGGCATTGGAAACGGCAAAGCTGGTGATGACCCAAGTGCCCTGGTTGGGGCTGACCCCGAAATCACCGGCAATGGCCGGGATCGAGACGTTGGCGATCGACGAGTCCAGCACATTCATGAAGGTGGCCAACGAGAGCACCAGGGTGCCCAAGACCAGCCCCAGCCCCTCAAGCGGTGCTGGCGGCGTGTAGGCGGATTTTGCGTCAGTCATGCGAGTCGCTCGCGGGATCGGCCAGGGGTGTCACGGCTCAGCCTGCCCGCTTGAGATTGACCGGATGACCGAGATTCGCCGAGACGATGGCATTCACACGTTGGTCAGCAGCCTTGTCGAGATCGTCGAAAATATTGGTACTGGCGACCGATACAGTACGTACGCTCTTGGTGACGGCCTTACCCGAACGGTCGTGGGCATCAACGGTTACTTCCATCGACAGACCGACCCGCAGCGGATTGGCGGCCAATTCCTGGGCATCAAGCAGGATGCGAACGGGAACCCGTTGCACCACCTTGATCCAGTTGCCGGTCGCGTTCTGCGCCGGCAGCAGCGAGAAGACCGCCCCCGTGCCGGCACCCAGTCCGGCTACAGTACCCTTGAACTCGGTGCGATGGCCATAGGCATCGGCGCTCAGCGTGGCCGGCTGGCCAATGCGCAGGCTTTCCAGTTGCGATTCCTTGAAGTTGGCATCGACCCAGAGTTGGTCCAGCGGCACGATGGCCATCAGCGGCACGCCAGCAGCAACCCGTTGGCCTACCTGAACGCTGCGTCGGGCAATCGTGCCGGATACCGGCGCGACGATGCCCATGCGCTTGCTGGCGAGCCAGGCTTCACGATACTTGCTGGCGGCGGCAAGCACGCGCGGGTGACTTTCCGGTGTCGTGCCCTCGGTCAGCGATTGGTTTTTCGCCAGTTGTTCGCGCGCTTCGTTGAACTTGGCCCTGGCCGAAGTTTGGGCTGAGCGGGCCTTGGCAATTGCAGTCTGCAGGTGCTGCACTTCTTCCCTGGAAACAGCGCCGCCGTCGACCAGCGGTTCGCGCCGGACGAGGTCGGCCATCAGGCGAGCCAGTTCGGCTTCGGTCCGGGCCAGGTCGGCCTGGCAGCTTTCGATCGTGGCGGCCAGCGCGTTGTTGTTGGCGAAGATGGCTCGCACTTCGCGCACTGTTTCGCCGAGTAGGGCCTCGGCCTGGTCCAGAGCCTCGCGGGCATCGGCCGGATCGAGCCGAACCAGCATCTGGCCCTGCTTCACGCTGTCGGTGTCGTCGGCTTCGATGGCGACGATGGTGCCGCCGATCTGCGGCGTAACTTGGACCACATTGCCCTGAACATAGGCGTTGTCGGTGTCGACCTTGAAACGCAGCTCCAGCATCCAGTAAAGGCCATAGGCCAGTCCGACCAGCAGGCAGACGATGCCGAGCAGGATCAGGTGGCGCTTGCGCTTCGTTTTTGGCGTTTCGAGAGTTAGGGGAGGGACGTTCGCTGTGGTCATGGTTTTTGTCCGTAATGTTGGGTGCGTGACCTAGTTCTGCTTGTTCTTGTCGGTAATGCCGCCGGCCTGGGTGGGCGGGGCGGTTTCAGCGAAACCGCCACCGAGGGCGGTAATCAGCCGAACCCGGCCATCGATCCAGCGTGCCTGCAAGTCAATGCTGGCGCGGCGCTGGGCGATCAGACTCGATTCGGCGTTGAGCACGTTCAGGCGGTCGCTGATGTCGGCACGGTAGCGCTGCAAGGCTAGGTCGTAGCTGCGCTGGGCACTGGCCTGGGAGGCCTGCTGCTGTTGAAACTGGGTATCGAGCGACTGTAGTGTGCTTAATTGGTCGGCAATGTCGCGCAAGGCCTCGAGCAGGGTGGTGTTGTAGCTTGCCACCGAAGCATCGACGCTGGCCGCGGAAACGCGGTAAAGACTGCGCAGGCGGCCAGCGTCGAAGATTGGCAGTGTGATGGCCAGGCCAACGCCTGGCTGACGGCTGCCCGAATCTAGCCATTGATTGAAGCCGATGGCGGAAAAACCGGCGAAAGCATTTAGATTGACGTTCGGGTAAAAACTCGCCCGCGCTGATTCTAGACCATGCGCGGCTGCTTCGACCCGCCAGCGGGCGGCAACCACGTCGGCGCGGTGACCTAGCAGATCAGCCGGCAGCGATTTCGGTAGCGCCAAAGGGGCGACTGCAGGCAGTCGTGGCGACAAAGCATCCGCGGCATCCGGCTGTTTGCCGATCATGGCTGCCAACGCATGGCGGGCCAAGCTAATTTGTTCTTCCACCGCGGCAATGTCGCGTGCGTTTTCCGGCACCACGCCCTTGGCCGACTCCAGTTCAACGCGGGTATCGATGCCCGCCTTGAAGCGGCGTTCGACCAGTTGGGCTAATGCCAGGCGTTGCTGCTGGCGGACCTCGGCGAGCTCGCGCTGGGCCAGCAGGCGGGCCAGGTTGTAGTAGCCGCGGGCGACATTGCCGGCCAGGAACTGGCGCGCCGCCTGGTGTTCGGCTTCGCTAGCCCGGACTTCACCCAGCGCTGCGCGCAGAGCTTCGCGGTTCTTGCCGAAGAAATCCACTTCCCACTGTCCAGTCAGTTGTAGGTCGTTCACGTTCTGCGTCGTTCCGGCATAGGGGGGCGGAATCAGGCCATTCTCACTGAAACGCTCGCGGGTAGACGACGAGGATGCGCCAAGCTGTGGCCACAGATTGCTCTCGGTTTGACCGGCAATCGCGCTGGCGCGACGCAAACGGGCGGCAGCGGCCTGCAAGCTGGGGTTGTCGTTCAGTGCCTGTGTGATCAGTTCGCTGAGCGCCGGATCTTGCAGTTCGCTCCACCAGTCTTGCTGCGGCCAGCCCGAATACGCTTCGCCTTTCCCCAGCAGGGCCGGCCCATCAAGCTTGACAACTTCCGGCGCTATCCCAGAGTAGCTGGCGCAGCCGGCCAGCAGCAGGGCACTGGAGCCCAGAATCAGCAGGCGGGTGCGTCGTTTCTTCACAACGGGTTCCTCTCGCCACTCAACGCTTGGGCATTGCTCAAGGCACGCCCCAGCAAGTCCCGGAATACCTGAAACTCGACCTCGGAAAATCCGGCCAGAACCTGGTTGGCCAGCGTGCTCAGAATCTTCGGTACTTCAGCCGAAACCTTCTGGCCTTCGTCAGTGAGTTCGAGATTGATGATGCGGCGGTCGGCTTCTGAACGCACCCGTCGGATCAGACCCTTGGCTTCCAGTCGGTCAAGCAAGCGGGTCACTGCCCCAGTGTCATGGCAGGCCATGCGCGAAAGGTCGGCGGCGGTGACGCAGTCACCCTGGCGCAACAGCACCAGCGGTTTCCACTGGGCATCGGTGAGCCCGAGGTCAGCCATGCGTCGGTCGATCTCGCGCGTCACGGCCTGGGCTAGCCTGTTTACGAGGTAACCAGCGCTGTTTTCCGGGCGATAGGTCTCTGCTGAATAAAACTGATGAAGTTCTTCCATGAATAATTGCCTTGCCGATTACTGTCTAGGCAGTAAGTTAGTTGCCTAGGCAGCGACTGTCAAGGCAACTTATTTTCGTCGCTGAATTTGGACGATTCGGCAACATTGGAACTGATTGCCTGGCCGGTGTTCGTAGAGAAGAATGCCTCCTTGGCCGAACTCAAACCAATATCCGCTTGGCGGCAACCATTCCTATCACGGCGAAACTATGTTCGACTTTCGTTCATCTCCCGCGATTTTCGCTATCAGCATATCAACTCAAAGATGCCATACGAATCAGCGCATTTGTCTTGGCGCGCAAAATCGTAACAGCCGACTGCTTTGGAGATACCCTCCCGACCGGCAGCTCTGCTCGGCGGCTGGCTGTGGGGATGAGTTCGCGAAAGCCGTCCGTCAAATAGCCATCTCGTCCAAGGCGGCTATGAAAATACGCGAAGGGCAGGATAGGGCAGACGCTTCTGCCAGGCAAAACAACGTGGCCTTGGACCAAACCGCAGCCCAGATAGCCTGCGAAGTGAACGGTGCAGCCATGCCGTCAGCAACAGGAACCCGCCGAAATGTGTCCGCCTGCTTTGGGTTGGCCCAGGCGAAATCCCCAGCGTCGAGGCCGGAGAGCATGTCAACTTGAGGGGCGCCCCATCACGTCACCCACGCCGCGACGGAGGTGAGGCGTGTGATGCTCGCCCGAAGAAAAGCGGTTTCCCGACCCGGCTAGCGCTGAGCGGCGGTGCCAACAGAAGGTCAAACGACGTCATCGGCTCGCCGTCGACGTCGCAGACTACCAGGGGAATAGCCGAACCCCCTGCTGAAGGCGTTGATAAAGTTATTGACGTGGGAATAACCCAAACGTTCGGAGAGCACCTTCATCGGCACGGAGCTTTCCAGGAGCGCGGTATGGGCATCGCGCAGTTGGCACTCGCTCATGTAGGAATAGATCGATAGCCCGTAGATCTGTATGAACTGGTTGTTTAGCGTCTTGGGCGATATCCCACATCGGGTCGCCAATTGGCCCAAGGTCGGCACTTTGCCTCGGCGATGAGCGAGCTCGTCATGCAGGTGGCGCACAATGTCACGCTTGCGCACGGAGTGAGACTGGCTCGTGGGGTTGACGATCACGTGGACAGCCAACGCACACAAGTACTCGAAGGTTTTCGCCTGAGTAAAAAGGCTCATCAGTTTCCCGTCGAGTTCCGAAGAGACAAGGGCGCGCAGCGGCGCAGAAATATGCAAAGGTATTGCGGCCACTTTTGCGACTGGCGCCGGGTTAAGACCCAGCCCGACCAGGAGTTGCTCGGCGAGTTCATCGCCCAGAAGTCTACACAAGATGGTGTCGGTGACGGCGATGCCAACCAACTCGCAGACGTAACCCGTATCCAATGGTAAAAACGCACAATGCTGGTCGCCGTGACGGAAGAAGTTCGCGTCCGACTTGAGATTTTCGCCTTGAATCCCATGCTGGAATTCAATTGTGTCGTCGATCACTTCGACAACCAAGGTTGACTCATCGAAATCGATCGGGTATTCACCAATCTGCAGCAGACGATCGGATGATTTCGGCTTGTGGCGATGTACCGCCCTGAAGACGCTCAATCCGTCGGTGAGCAGCAAGTTCTCGAACCAGCCGCGTTCCATCTCGGGGCGCGAAGGATCATCCGCGCACCGCTCATCGCCGGCAGCCGCGGGGGCCTTTTCTTCGAGCGATGGATCGATAACCCAGTGGATGTGAAGGTCGCAGCTATTTTCCATAGAAGGCACACGTTATTACATAGTTCGGGGTAGATCACAGGGAACTGCGGACGTCAGACAATCCACCCATTCGACCGTTCCAGCAACGGGCCAGGGGTGCCATACCGACATACCAGCTTGAGCATTGGAGAACGGGACAAGGGAGTCCAAAATGTTTAGCCGTCTCTTTGCCTTTCTCCTGCTTTGTTATGCAAGCTGTGCCATTGCTCTTCCTTTTGCTTCCCGCTACGCCCTGGTGGTGGAGGAAAGCAGCGGCAAGGTGCTACTCTCCAAGAACGCCGATATCGAGGTACCGATTGCTTCGCTGACCAAGCTGATGACCGCCATGGTGGTGCTTGATGCAAACCCCGATCTTGACGAACTAATCACCGTCTTCGACCCGTCTGAACTAACGCGGTCGCGCTCCAAGACGCGCTTGACCGATGGTGGCACGCTGCCTCGACGAACGGTTCTGGAACTCGCACTGATGTCGTCCGACAACCATGCGGCGGTTTCACTCGCATATGCTTTCCCCGGCGGCGTCGACGCTTTCGTCGCTGCGGTGGCGGCCAAAGCAGCCGATCTGAGCATGTCACATACGCACATCGAGGAACCGACGGGGCTGTCGGGCAACAACCGCTCGACGGCGGAAGACCTCGCCAAGATGGCGGCGGCGGCCGCGGCCTACCCGGAAATCGTGCGCATTACGACCACCAGCGAGAAAACCGTCGATGTCGAGGGCCATAGTCTGGAGTACCACAATACCAACCGATTGGTCGGCCAAAGCGGATGGGACATACTGCTCTCGAAGACCGGCTTCACGACCCCGGCCGGACGTTGTCTGATCATGCGCCTCAAGGCCGGTGGTCAAACAGTTATCGTTGTGTTGCTGAACGCGACTAGCTCGCCCCGGCGAATGCTCGACGCACTGAACGTACGCCGCTTCTTGTCCGGTGATCGGATCTTGTTGGCCGAGGCTGAGCATGCGCCGCCCTCACTGCGAGAGCGTCATGGGTTTGCCACCCCTGCGCGCCATGAAGTCTCCCACCGCTAAACGCCTTGCGACGTCGTAGCGGGGGTTTCTTGGCTCAACGACCAGAGCACAGCGGTGTTGCCACCCAGACGGCTTACCTTAGTCTCCCCAAGCGTAGATAGCGATAAATGGCCCAAGGCCACCTCGTCGCCACCGGTTCGCGGGCCTTTCGCCCCTACCTTGATTCGTGTGATCGCACACCGTTTTTTCTCTTTCTGAACACACTGGCCAGCCAGCAGTTGCCGGCCACCGCGCCAGGCAATTACTTTTGCCGCGTTGTGATCGGCATGGTCAGTGTTTCCGCAGCATAGACAGACGAATTCGGATTGTGAAACCCGATTGTCTTGGTGAACGTGGCCGCAAGCGGCACATTCCTGCGATGAATAGAACTGCGGCACTTCGATAACCCGCTTGCCTTGGCGGCGCGCCTTGTATTGCAGATAGATTTTCGTCTGACCCCACGTTGACGCCAGAATGGACCTATTGAGTCCCGACTTGGCCGCGGCTCCGTTTTTTGATCCAGCGCCCTTGTTCGTCTTGCTTGGGCTTCGCCCGCTTGGTCATGCTCTTGACCTTGAGCGCTTCGAACGCAAACAGCTTGTGGCGCGGATCGTTAGCCAGAGTGCCGCTCGTTTTATGCGCCACATCGCGGCGCACATCGGTACTATAGTGCTGATACCGCGCCACCTTGCGTTTGGCCTTGCAACCTGCCAAACCTTGGGTTCGGCGAGCCTGACGCCGCTGCCAGCGCTTTTTGTGGCGTTCTTGTGCAGCAAGACGTTTTTTCTGGGTATCGGTGAAATCGAATTTCTGCGCATCACTGCCAGCCAACGGCAAAGCCACGCCGCGCCCGCGCCTCGGTGAGATCTTCCGAGAACCGGCGAAGCAGCAAGGAGTTGGAAATCCCGAAAGGGCGCCTGATGAGTGATCACGTGCCCATCTGCATCAGCATTCGACGGAACTTTGCTGTGTCGAAACTGGCCGGGGTTCCTCATGGATAAGAGCGCGATTGCAATAGCTCGGGATCTCGGTGGAAGAGCCCGGAATTTCACAGGGGAATGTTCTGGGCATGCGGTTTCTTCGTCTCGACCATCGGGTTGGGTGCAGCAATGGTCAGGGCTTAGATCCATAACCAGGACAACGAGGATAAGGGGACGACCAGATAAAATCAGGCGTGAAGCCGCCCTAGGCGGATCCAGGTTTGTCGGCACCTTTGAGGCGTCCCTGTGATGGGCCTCCGGCTCTGCCGGGGAGGACCATTGCCGGCATCCAGCTATGGCGACTATCGTGCGCCAATCAAAACCGAAAACCCCACCGTTGTTATCCCGCCCTCACTGGCGGCGAACACGTTGCCAGCATGCATCGCCGCCACGGCCTTGACGATCGCCAAGCCGAGACCGTGACTTTCACCGCTCTTCGTCCGCGACGCGTCGACGCGGTAGAAGCGGTCGAACAGTCGCCCAAGGTGCTCGGCTGGAATTTCTGGGCCGTGGTTGGATACCGATATGCGCGCTTGACCATCGCCAGCGACCAAATCGACGACGATTTCGGAACCCGTCTGCGAATGGCGGATAGCGTTGTGTAGCAGGTTGGTCACGGCGCGGCGGAACAGGGAACTCTCGATCGGCACCAGGGCGTCGCCTTGCACACGCACGTGAAGCTGGGCCTCTTCCAAGAGAAAATCGAGGAAGTCGACAGCCTTGTGGACCTCGGTAGCCAGGGACGCGCGCAGCAGTTGTTGCGGGCGCTCGCCTTGGTTAGCGCGGGCCAAGAACAGCATGTCGTTGACGATGCCGCGAAGGCGGTCGAGGTCCTCCAGGTTGGACTGCAGGACCTCGACCAACTGGGGGGCACTGCGCTCGCGGCTCAGGGCGACCTGGGTGTGGCCGATCAGGTTGGTGAGTGGCGTGCGCAACTCGTGGGTTACGTCGGCGTTGAAGCTCTCTAACTGCTGATAGGCCGCCTCCAGTCGGTCAAGGGCACCGTTGAAAGACCTGACCAGTTCGGAGAGTTCCGCCGGCAACTTCGCGGTCACCAGGCGCTGGGACAGCTTGCTTGGGCTCAGGGTATGGGCTTCCCGCGACAGCCGATTCAGCGGAGCCAGACCCCAGTGGGTAATCAGGTAGCCGATCAGCGCCACCAGTAGTACGCCCCCAGAAACACTAGCTAGCATAACCGAACGGAAGGCATGGCGCGTGCGGGCGTAGGGCTCCGAATCCACGCCGACGATGAAGCGTAGTGCGGCGTGATGTTCGTCGGCCGGAAAGTAGTCGCTGCGGATGAGCATGGGCTCGGCTCGGCCGCCAATACGCAACTCGCCAATGCTGCTGGCGTCCTGGCTAATGCCGACGATCTCGGCCAGAGCGTTGCCATAGCGGATCTGGGGCTCATCGCTCAGTATCCAGTACTGGGTGTTGCGGTCCGGCGGCGTCAGGGCATCGAGCTTGGCATGGATACGCTCCCATTGTTCCGGCCCGCGTAGGCGCTTGAGCACGTAGTCGATGTCCTGAAATCTGGTATCCAGCTGTTCGACCTGTTGCCGCTTCAGCACGCTCGCCAGTTCCTGGTCAAGGACGTAGCCGAGCAGCGAAAGCACCAAGAGCACCGTGAGGGCAAACATGGCGGCCAGGCGGCTAGCGATGGAACCGACCCGGGTCATGGCGTCGGGCGCTCCTCAAGGACGTAGCCCATGCCGCGCACGGTATGCAATAGGTCAGTTTTGAAGGGCGCGTCAATTTTGGCGCGCAGGCGCTTGATGGCCACTTCGACGACGTTGGCGCTGGTGTCAAAACTCACATCCCAGACCATCTCTGCGATGGCGGTCTTCGAGAGGATCTGGCCTTGGTGGCGTGCCAGTACGGTGAGAAGAGCGAATTCCTTGGCCGTGAGGTCGATACGACTGCTATCGCGGAATGCCTTGCGCGCTAATAGGTCGACCACCAAGTCACCTACGTGCAACTCAGTCGCCTCCTGCTTGCGGCCTCGGCGAATGAGGGCCTGAAGGCGTGCGAGCAATTCCATAAAAGAAAAAGGCTTCACTAGGTAGTCGTCGGCCCCCGCCTGCAGGCCCTTCACCCGGTCCTCGATGCGGTCCCGCGCGGTGAGCATGATCACTGGTGTGTCCTTGACGGAGCGCAGGGACTTGAGTAAGGCCAGGCCGTCGAGGCCGGGCAGCATCTGATCGAGGACGATGACGTCGTAGTCCACCTCCAACGCGAGGTGCTGTCCGTCAAGGCCGTCGCCTGCCAGATCAACGCTGTAGCCCTGCTCCGTCAGTCCCTTATAGAGGTATTCGGCAATCCTCTGTTCGTCTTCGACCACGAGGACCTTCATCGTTCCTCCGCCGCCGCCCGGCGCGCAAAACGCGATTCTTTGCGGCGAACATACCAGTCGTGGGCACGGTCCAGATAAAGATAGACCACTGGTGTAGTGAACAAAGTCATGGCCTGGGAGACCAGCAATCCGCCAACCATGGCGTACCCCAGAGGTCGGCGCAACTCGGAGCCGGCGCCATGGCCCAGCATTAGCGGCAGGCCGGAGAGCAATGCGCACATGGTCGTCATCATAATCGGGCGGAAACGCAGCAGGCAGGCCTGATAGATGGCCTCGTGGGCCTCCAAGCCTTGTTCTCGCTCGGCCTTGAGGGCGAAATCGATCATCATGATGCCGTTCTTTTTGACGATGCCGATCAGCAGAATGATGCCGATTAGGGCGATCACGCTCAAGTCGTAGCCGCCCAAACGCAGGATCAGGAGGGCCCCGACCCCGGCCGAGGGCAAGGTCGACAAGATGGTCAGGGGGTGGATGTAGCTCTCGTAGAGCAGGCCGAGGACGATGTACACCGCGACCAGGGCGGCAGCAATCAGGTAGGGCTGGGTTGCCAGGGAATCACCAAAGGCCTTGGCCGTGCCCTGGAAGCTGCCTGACAGGGTCGCCGGCACACCCATCTCGGCTTTCGCCTTTCCAATAGCCGCCACCGCGTCGCCCAAGGCCACTCCAGGCGCCATGTTGAAGGAAATGGTCACCGCCGGGAACTGGCCCTGGTGGCTGATGAGCAGATAAGCCGTCTTGCTCGTATCTACTTTGACAAAGGCAGACAGGGGCACCTGCTGGCCCGTCAGCGGCGATGTGACATAGAGCTTATCGAATAGCCCCGGGTCTTGCTGCAGCATCGGCGCTACCTCAAGTACCACGTGGTAGCTGTTGGTCTGTGTGAAGAACTGGGCCACCTGGCGCTGGCCGATGGCGTCGTATAGCGTGGCATCAATCAGTGCCGGTGAGATGCCGAAGCTGGATGCACGCGCCCGATCGATGGTTAGGGTCGCGGCGGCGGCGGCGTTCTGCTGGTCCGACGCCACATCGGTCAGCTCAGGCACCTGGCGCAAACGATCGAGCAGACGCGGCGCCCAGGTGTTGAGCTCGTCCAGGTTGGTGTCGGTGATGGTGTACTGGTATTGGGTGCGTGACAGCCGGCCGCCAACGTTGATATCTTGGGGCGCCTGCATGAAAAGGTTAATTCCCTGCACCGTTGCCAACTGGGGCCGCAACCGTCCGATCACCTCGTCAGCGCTGGCGGTACGCCCTTCGTCCTTGGGCTTGAGGGCAATGAAAAAGACGCCGGTGTTGGCAGTGTTGTTGCCAGCGAACATGCCGAAGCCAGTCACGTCAGGATCTTGCCGCACTACTTCGGCGAGCAACTTCATGCGCTCCCGCATAGCCGTGAAGGACGCGTCCTGCGAGGTTTCGGCAAAGCCGTAGATGGTGCCGGTATCCTGCTGGGGAAAGAAGCCCTTGGGACTGAAAACGAACATGATCACGCTCAGGGCCAGGGTGGCGAGAAATACGCACAGGGTGGCAAATTCGTGTTTCAAGACGAAATCGAGGCCGCGCCTGTAGCTCGCCAGCATGCTGGCGAAACCATCCTCAAAAATCCGGTATAGGCGTCCGTGCGGCTTGTTGTGGACGTCGTTGAGATAGAGCGAGCAAAGCATGGGCGTTAGGGTCAGGGACACAGCCACCGAGACGGCGATCGTTGTGGTCACGGTGACGGCAAACTCCCGGAACAGACGGCCAACGATGCCGCCCATCAGCAGCAGAGGGATGAAGACGGCGACCAGCGAGACCGAGATCGAAATGATGGTGAAGCCGATCTCCGAAGCCCCCTTGTAGGCAGCATCCAGGGGCTTCATGCCCGCTTCGATGTGGCGATAGATGTTCTCGAGCATAACAATCGCATCATCAACGACAAAGCCGACAGAGATGGTCAGGGCCATCAGCGACAGATTATCGAGGCTGTAGTTCATCACATACATGGCCGCGGCGGTGCCCAGCAGGGCTAGCGGCACCGTCAGGCCGGGAATGACGGTGGCCGGCACGCTGAGCAGAAAGGCGAAGATCACGAGGACGACGGCGACAATAGTGATTATCAACGTGAGTTCGACGTCATGCACCGAGGCGCGGATATTCTGGGTGCGGTCCACCAGGGTATTGACCGACACCGTCGGAGGGATGGCTGCCCGCAGCCGCGGCAGGGCGGCTTTGATGCGGTCCACGGTTTCGATGACGTTGGCGCCTGGCTGTTTGTGCACAAACAAGATCATGCCACGGCCGTTGAGAACGGCGTTGTCCGCCGGCGCCGCGGCACCAGCGTAGGCCCAGCCGGCAGTGAGAATGTTTTCCGGGCCCTCGACGGCAACGCCAATGTCACGCACGCGCACCGGCGCGCCGTTGCGGTAAGCCAATACCATGTCGTTCCAAGGCTCTGCCTTCAGAATCTGGTCATTGGTGTAGACGGCAAAGCTCTGTTGTTTGCCGTTGATGCTGCCTGTGGGCTGGCTGACGGTGGTCGTGGCGATGACGCCGCGCACGTCTTCCAGACTCACGCCCATGGCGGCGAGCTTGGCCGGATCGACCTGTATGCGTACCGAGGGTTTCTGCACGCCGCCGATACCCACATCGCCGACGCCCGGAATCTGTGAAATCTGCTGGGCCAGGATGGTATCCGCGTACTCATTGACTTGCGTCAACGGCAGAGTGTCGGACTGGACGGCGAGGACGAGAATCGCGATGTCGGCCGGATTGGTCTTACGGAAGGTCGGCGGACTCGGCAGGTTCGCTGGCAGCTGACCACTGGCGGCATTGATGGCCGATTGCACGTCAAGTGCGGCAGCGTCAATGTCGCGGTCGAGATTGAACTGCAGGGTGATCTGCGTCGTCCCCAAGGCGCTGCTCGAAGTCATTTGGGCCATGCCAGCGATGAGAGAGAACTGGCGTTCTAGGGGCTGCGCGACACTGGCGGCCATGGTCTCCGGATTGGCACCTGGTAGGGCTGCGGAGACCTGGATAGTCGGAAAATCCACTTGGGGCAATGCTGCCACAGGCAGAAGTGGCCACACCGCCGCCCCGACCAGCAGAATGGCCAGAGCCAGCAGCGAAGTACCGATTGGGCGTTTGATGAAAGCGGCGGAGATGCTCATTGCGCGACCTCAGCCGCCGCGGTAGGGGCAGCGACGACCGGCCCGCCAGGCTTGATTTTGTACTGGCCATCGAGGACCACGGTCTCCTCAGCCCGCAGGCCCTTGGCCACAACGGCCTTGCCGTCTTGGATCTGCAGCACCTCAACCGGCCGCAGTTCCGCCTTGCCATCTGCGCCAATCACATAGACATATGTGCCGGTTTGGCCCCGTTGTACTACGGGTGCCGGCACCGTCAGTGCCTGTGCGTGCTCGCCGAGCTGCAAACGCACATCGACATACTGACCGGGCCACAGCACGTGCTGCGGATTGGCGAATCGACCTTTGAGCTGCACCGTGCCGCTGGCCACGTCGATCTGGTTGTTCACCAGGACCAAGGTACCGCGCGCCAGCAGTTCGCCGCCGCCACGTCCGTACGCCAGTACCGAGAGCCGGCCGCTCTGTTGGGCGCGGTTGATGGCCTGCACTGCGTCGCCGGGCAGGGTGAAGACGACGACGATCGGATCAATCTGGTTTATCACCACCAGGCCGTTGGCATCAGTGGCGTGCACAATGTTGCCCGGATCCACCAGACGCGCGCCGGTGCGGCCCGTGAGGGGCGCCGTGATGGTGGCGTAGCCGAGCTGGACCTGAGCGTAGTGTATCTGCGCCTCGTCGGTTTGCACGGCTGCTTGCAGTTGGGCCACCAGCGCCCGCTGGGTGTCGAGGGTCTGCTGGGTGGTCGCATCTTCCTTCATCAGCCGCGCGTAGCGATCCAGATCGAGACGGGCATTGGCGAGTTGGGCCTCGTCCCGCGCCTTCTGAGCCTGAACCTGCTCGAGTTGGGCGCGCACCGGGCGCGCGTCGAGCTGAGCCAGGACCTGACCCGCCTTTACGTCCTGGCCCTCGACGTAGTCGACGCGCTCCAGTTGGCCGTCAATGCGCGCCTTCACCGTAACCGAGGCCAGCGCCTGAACGGTGCCGACGCCGATGAGGAAGTTCGGCACGTCCTCCCGCTTCACTTGCACCAGGGTGGCGGGCACGGCGGGCGCCGTCACAGCCGCCGGCGGCGACTCAAAAAAATCCCGCAGCAGGACGCCGCCGCCGACCAGGACGGCCAGGATCAGAGCGCCGCGGCGGACAGAAGGAGAGGAGACCTTGATTTTCATGAACTTGTCGTCTTCAATTACTGGCCGCCGCGGAGACGGTAGCCGGAGTGGGAGATACGGAAAGTATGGCGTCGGCCGGTTCAGCGGCATCCCAACTGCCGCCCAACGCCTTGACCAGGGCCGCACTGGCGGCCAACTGGCGGCCGAGCAGTTGCACCGCCGTACGCTGGTTGGTCAGCAACGCGGACTGTGACGTCACCACTGCCAAGTAGGTGGCTGTGCCGGCCCGGTACTGGGCCAGGCTGGCGCGAGCGGCCACCCTGGCGGCCCTCACCGCCGAGTCTTGGACAGCGCGCTCCTCGCCCAAGACGCGCAGGACGACGAGATTGTCTTCGACCTCTTGCATGCCGGCGAGTACCGTTCGCTTGTACTGGGCGACGGCGGCGTCGTAAGCCGCCACCGCCGTGTCAGTCTGGGCGCGGCGCGCTCCGCCGTCAAAGATCGTCGCCGCCAGCGCGGCGCCGAGGGACCAGATGCGGCTCGGCGCGGTGAGCCACTGGGAGAAACTGCTGCCGGCGAAGCCGCCGCCGGCACTGAGCAGCAGGTTAGGGAAGTAGGCGGACTGGGCCACGCCGATGCTGGCGTTGGCGGCGGCGGCGCGGCGTTCGGCAGCGGCGATGTCGGGCCGCCGCTCAAGTAGTTGCGACGGCAGCCCGGCCGGCACCAGTGGCAGCGCCAGGCCCAACTCGTCGGCAGGCCGTGCCGCGATCGATACCTCGGCCGGTGCCCGGCCGGTCAGAATGGCGATGGCGTGCTCGAACTGAGCGCGCTGGACATCCAGGTCAATGGCCTGGGCACGGGTCGACTGCAGCTGGGTTTCGGCCAAGGCAACATCGGCACCGGTCACAACGCCAGCGGCATATTGACTGCGCGTCAGCGCCAGAGCCTTGCGGTATTCCTGTACCGTCTGCAGCAGCAGGTCCTTTTGCGCATCGGTGATGCGCAACTGTAGGTAGTCCTGTACCAGTTCGGCCTGGATGCTCAGGCGCGCCCCAGCCAAGTCCGCCGCGCTGGCTTGTGCCGCCGCCTCGCCGGCTTCGACGGAGCGCTGCACCCGGCCCCAGATGTCAGGCTCCCAGCTCGCGTCCAGGGTCAGGGCAGTACTGTCGGTCGTTACCGGCCCGGTTGTTGACGGGGTGCGCGTCCGGCCTACCGAAACGCCGGCGCCGACGGTCGGCCAGAAACCAGCCCGAGCCAGTTGGGCCGCTGCCCGTGCTTGCCGGTACTGGGCTTCCGCGATACGTATATCCTGGTTAGCTGCGTTAGCCTGGACCACCAGTGCACCGAGATCGGCGTCACCATAGCGCGTCCACCAAGGTTGATTTGCATCGACCACCCGGGGCTGGGCTGGCGTCCACGGCCCGGTCTCCTTGTAGGCCGCAGGCGGCCGAAAGTCCGGGCGCACGTAGTCCGGGCCGCTGGCGCATCCGGCCAGCGCCAACAATGTCATCGCCTGCGCGGGCGCCAGAAAGACATGACGAAAAAGATGACGAACGTTCACTGATAGCTTTCGGAGAGCGACGATGGAGTGCAGCGCAAAAACAGGGAAACGGGGCCAAGCCCAATGGCCGTAACAAATCCTACGCGAGCTCTCAGGTCGCCACGCTGACCATTCGCTGACAATGCTGTCAGATCAGATGATCGTGGACGCCAAAAACGTGGTGCTCCGAACGGCACCATTGGCTGGTAGAGTCCTTGCCGCCGTCGGCAGGACCAAGATGAATTGCCGGTCGCGCGAACGAAACCACGCGTCAGTGACTTCATAAGAGATTGGCTTCGGGGACGCCGGCGCGACCATCGCGCCCCGGTCTTAGGGTTGTCATCCGCAGGCGATTAGAGCACGATGCGGCGATGAACAGGGATCTTCCACACCGAACCGCGTTTCCTATCCACAGTCGACTCAACCTCGCTGGCACTTTGATCCTGGCCGTGGGCCTAGTGATTGCGGCTATCATTTACGTGACGGCTGCTGACGACCGCGGCGCAGCCCTTAGCAAGGAACTAGCGGATACCAATCGGTATGCGTATGAAATAGAGCGCATTGGCGGCAAAGCGGCCGTCCTGGCGGCCAAATTCAGTCTATGGTTGGGGAGCCTCTGGCACGGGAAGCAACTCGCCTCTACGATCGCATTTCTTTCCAGCATAATCGCCCTCGGGTGTTTCTCGATAGCCCGTCTTCTATCAGACGATTTACCGCGCGATGACAAAGGGAACCATCCCGGCTAACTTCCGTTGCAATTGGAAGGTGCGGACAACAAACAGCATTTGGCTGCATCACGGTTCAACAACCTATCGAACCAACTCGCTAATGTTGATACGCTCAGGCGAGGGCACTTTCTTGCCAGCTCCGTTTCTGGGCGGCGGCTGTTCAAACCCTCCTTAACAATTGGACTTGCAGGCACCATTGGGCGCGATGGCCTCGCCAATCAAGTTGAATTGGCGACCTATTCTTCCACACATTCCGGCATCAACGTTGCTGACTTCGTGCCTCGCGTTCGATGAGCAGTCCATGTTGCGCATAGGACGGCACGCATGAAGGCGACCGAACAAAACACATTGAGGGAAAAAATTTGCGGCCGGACGTGCGTTTGACGAGACTTCTCCTACACGCCCAACGTAACCAGAAGATCCGTTCTTGGTGTATTTGCATGTCAGGCAAGTTTTCACCTGGACCGTGGTTGCCGTTTCTGGTTGTGTCATGAAATCTCCCACCGCTAAAGCCTTTGGCTTGTCGCAGGGGTTTCTCGGTTCAACGACCAGAGCGCAGGGGTGTGGCCACCCAAACGGCTTACCGTAGTCTCCCCAGCGTTGGCGGCATTACTGCCGCCGATTCGGCGCTTTCCGCCCCTATCTTCTTGCGCTTTGTGACCCGGCATTTTTTCTTTTCCTGCCGACCGCCTTGTCCAGAG
>Ga0209125_1001839_pt1 | contig 18208 bp, 17 predicted proteins | sample BarGraIncub1131A_FD_184503 | JGI IMG/M metagenome (GOLD analysis project Ga0209125, IMG submission 184503) | Arctic peat soil microbial communities from Barrow, Alaska - Barrow Graham LP Incubations 11-31A (SPAdes) (version 2) | ecosystem: Environmental > Terrestrial > Soil > Wetlands > Peat...
TCGCCACTCTATGTGCTTCATTTAACCAAAACTCATTTTTCAACTCCATAATTAAACCTCCCATTTTCTATAAGTTATTTAAATAAATAGGATTTCTTCTTCGCATAGTTAACATTTATATACATTATATCTCTAAATTTACCAAATTTCTATACTTTTTTTAAATGTTTCTTCCACCCTCATTTTGAATCTATTGTATTTTCTCAAATACTAGCATAATTCAACAAGTATCTTTTATTTTCCTTAAATACTTGTATGAAAAGTTAAGGTGGCTCAGAGCTGTTACACTCAGAGCCACCTTAACTTTTGATATGATTTTTAGATAAGCATATTAGCAAACAGAAATTCCGCGATTTATACGCCTTATAAATCTTCTACTAGTATTAATTTATGCAACTCAGCTTTATCACGCTTATGAACAAAGTGATTATCAGAAGCTTCAAATGAGCTAGTACAGTCAAATAACTCTTGTTTTGTACTTGGTAGTATTTTTATGTTTTTAGTGATTGGTGCTAATTCCAATGTAGAATCGGTAAAACCTTCCACTTTGTACACTCTATACATTGTGAGTTTTTGTTTACTAAACATGTGCTTGACCTCTACTGTTACTTCTTTATACATATAATCACCTATAACTGTATCATCCACATATGGCATTGCTTGAGCGTTGTCTTTGTATGAATGTGATAATACTTTCTCACTCTGCATATACTCATACACACACTGAAAAATATTATTATCATAATATTTTTTTGCAATAAGTCCTAAAGTCTCATTAGCTTCCTCTACATTTATTTTATGATTAGAAAAGTCTTCTGTTAATTTAGTTAACTGCATTAACGCATCCTTTGATATATATGCCATTTTAATAACACCTCCCCCTAAAAAAGTAACTCTTTTAGATGTTTTTATTAAATATTATACTACTATCTTACTGCTTTGAATCACTTTTTGCTACAGTCCTTGCGGAATCATAGCTAATGCAAAATTTGATTTAAAATGTACCGTCTTATCACTCCTAGCTAAATTTAGTATTAAAAACATTAGCTTTTTTCAATATAAAAGTATATAGGAACATAATTAATATGTCCCTATATATAAATGCGTTATTAATCTATTGATATTAATCTATTGATATTAACATAAAATCTGTATCTGGTTGCACTACTATTGGCGCAGTGATATTTACTATCACTGCAACTTTTTTAGAATACCCAACTACTGTACCATAGATTGTTTGCTTTCCTACCTTTTGTGTTTCTACCTTTGGTACACTCCATTTAACTGCAAAAGATTTAATGGTGTTGTTAGTCATTATCGCGTTTACAGTTTTAGGTAATTCGCAACTAAATCCCTTTACTGCATTTTGTGTTATTGCTTTTATTTCTTTTATTACTGGAACAACATTTAATGTAAGAACAGCCTTCTTTGAATACCCCACAACTGTACCATAAAATAATTGTTTGCCTACTTTAACTGTACTAACCTTTGTTACATTCCATTTAACTGAACATAATTTTTTTGTGTTATTACTCATTATCACTGTTACAGTTTTTGGCAAGGTGCGAGCTACCCCCTGATTTGCTGTAACAACTATGTTTTTTACCTCTTTAATCTTTAATGTAGCTGCTTTGACATTAGTAGTGAAACCTAAAGACATAAAAACTGCTACTGCTAACAAAATAGGTCTAAATTTTACTTTCACAATACCCCTCCTTTATTAGTGTTTAATTTTAGCTGAGTTAATGATAGTTTAGTTTTTGTAGAAGTTTACTATATTCTACATATTATAACTTATTCCTTCTTTATTATTATGTTTTTACATAATAGATTATATATTATAGCTTATAGCTTTAGATAACTTGATTACTAACTTCAAATATATAGAATAATACATAATAAAAACTAAAAATTTTAGTTATACTTTATCTTTATATAATTATTAGATATAATGAAGTGTATTTTATAAAATAATCTAAACATTATTTTAAATACATTACACTTAAGGAGGACCATTCAAATGAGTTTTCAATTACCAAAGTTCGTACCAGCAGATCTCGCACAAGATTTTTTTGTTAAAGCACCAGATGTTAAAATGAGTGAAGTTAAAAAAGATGGAGTTGCTCCTAAAGGTTTCTTAATAACTTCTATATTTCCTGAATATTTTAAAGTTAAAGGGCAGTGGGTGCTTCCAACCCAAACATCTATAGAATGTACTGCTGTTGTTCGCGATAATAACACTGTAGAAATTGTGGAATTTAGAAACCTTAAAGTTGGAGATAAAGTAATTTTAGGAAAATCTAAAGATGGAAGTGAAGGTATATACAAGTATACTAGTGGATTTAATGATTTACCAAATGTAGAACTTGGTCGTTCTGTTGAATCTTCATTTTCAAGAGATTATGAAGAATTATATGAATTACTAGAATATGAAAAGAAAAATAATGGACATATAGTTTGGGTTCTAGGCCCAGCTGTGGTTTTTGATTATGATACTAGAGCTGCACTATCTGCGCTTGCTGAAAATGGGTATGTAAATGCTCTTATGGCAGGAAATGCTATGGCAACCCATGATCTAGAGGGAGGGCTTCTCGGAACAGCACTGGGTCAAAATATATATACCCAAGAATCTGTTATAATGGGTCATTATAACCATTTAGATCTAATAAATGAGGCTAGACGCGCAGGTTCTATAGAAGCATTACTTGATGAAGGAAATATAAAAGATGGATTTATGAAAACCTGCATAGAAAAGAATATACCTATAGTTCTAGTTGGATCTATAAGGGATGACGGACCACTCCCACCAGTTTATCATAATGTATCTTGTGGCCTAGATGCTATGAAAGAAGAAACAGATAAAGCAACAGTAATAATTTGTCTTGCTACGGTTCTTCACTCAGTAGCAACTGCAAACTTAGCTTCATCCTATAGAGTAGTAGCTGGAAAAGTAAGACCGGTATATTTTTACTCTGTAGATATTGCTGAATATGCAGTTAATCAAGTAGCAGTTGCTAGAGAATACATAGGTGTTAAAACAATAGTTACTAATGTTCAAGATTTTGTGGTTAATCTTCAAAGGAACTTGCTTTAATATAACAGCTTCTCAAAAGATAAATTAACCTATTTATTTCTATATGCACTAACATACATTATTATATTAGTAGAAGGAGATTTTATAATGAGTTTTGAATTACCAAAGTTTACACCACCGGATTTCTCGCAAGATTTTCTTTTAAATGCTCCAGACTGTAAAATTGAAGAAGTAATTAAAAATGGCGTTACTCATAAAGATTATCATGCATTATCAATATATCCTGAATATTTTAAGATTAAAGGAAAATGGGTAATAGCTAACGAGAGTCGTATGGATAGCGTTGCAATTATTACGGCCGACGATGACATAGATGTTGTGGAATTTAGAAATTTAAAAGTTGGAGATAAAGTTGTCGTAGGAAGAACTGAAGATGGAAGTGAAGGTATATATATGTATACTAGAGGGTTTGCATCTGATGATGTAGATGTTGATACCTTTGCATTTAGAAGCGGAAGATCAAGAGAAACAGCCTTCTCTAGAGATTATGATGAGTTATATGAAATTATGAAATATGAAAAGGAACACGCGGGAAAAATAGTTTGGGTTTTAGGACCCTCAATTGCATTAGATGATAAATCAAGGGCTGCTTTTGCCTCCCTGGTAGAAAATGGTTATGCTCAAGCTGTTTTATCTGGAAATAACCTTGCTACTTATGATTTAGAAAAAGGAATGTTCAAAACAGTTTCAGGTCAGGAAGTTTTCGAGTCTCATGAAAATTCTCATTATAACTATATTGCAACTATAAATGAGGCTAGACGCGCAGGTTCAATAGAAGAGCTTATAACTTCAGGAAAAGTTAAAGATGGTATATTAAAAGCATGTGTAGAAAATGATGTTCCTGTAGTACTTGCTGGTAGTATAAGAGATAGATATACATTACCAGATGTTTATGATAATGTGTATGAATCTCAAAATGCTATGAGAAAACATACTAGAAAGGCAACCATGCTTATATGTTTATCAACAGTACTTCATACCATTGCTGCAGGAAATATGACTCCATCGTACACTGTAAAAGATGGAATTGTTAGACCAGTATATATATATTCTATAGATATACAAGAGTTCTCTGTAAATAAATTATCTGATAGAGGAACATTAGAAGTTAAAACCTTAGTTACAAATGTTCAAGACTTTATAGTTAATGTAGCGGAAGGATTAATTAAATAAATGAAGACTTTTTCAACTACCGAGATTTTCTCGGTAGTTGAAGTTTTAAACTCATTAATTTATTTTTGTTTATCTTCGCTAATCATCTACATAAACTTTTTTAACATTATTTGAAGCTGTTAAATAAAGCATAGGCGCATAATACATATCAAACTCCAGTATATCCCCAATATTTATTTTTTCCTTACAGTTTTCAATATCAATAATTAAATGATCACTACTACTTCCAATTACTTCAACCCCATCTAATAATGGAATAAGTTTTTCATGCATTGCAAAATCTTGCTTCCCTACCGCTAGTATAGCCCTTTTTCTTATGCCCCTATCAGTATATACTGGCAATTTACCAAAAGCATCAATGAATAACTCTCCAATGGGGTAAGTTGGTTTGTCTTTTATCTCAACAATCTGTGCTTTTAATATAAAAGTTTGTTGATGTAATTTAAGAACTGACACTTTCCAAAGGTCAGGTAAGTCCCTATTTAGAAGAATTCCTTCTCCAATTCGCAAGTTATTTATTTCTTTTGGCAATTTACCTTCAAGTAATAATGGAATAGAACTAGTGGAGCCACCAGAGATTATTTCTAATTTCCGCCCTATTCTTTTTTCAATTTCATTTGCAACTGCCACCAGTTTACTTAGATTCTCTATTGTCGGCCTAACGGAACCATAGCATCCTAAATTAGTACCAATACCCTTTAGCTCAATATTCTTAAGACTTTTTTCCACATATATAGCTGCATTTATAATTTCGCTTTCGTCTATAAATCCTTCTCTTAGGTCTCCAAGGTCTAGCATTAAAATAACACCATGACTTTTGTTATTTTTCTTACATAAATCATTAATTAACTCTAGAGTACTTAGTTCTGAATTCAAGCTAATATCCACGTACTTAACTAAATTCTCAAGTTCACAATACATTGGAAGTCTAATAAGCATGCAACACACATCCAACCCTTGTTTTTTTACTTCGATTAGCTGCTCTATACGCGAACTAGCAATATGTTCACAATCTGCACGTATAAATTCATTTACTACTACAGGTAATGCATTAAACCCTTTAATTACTCCAGATATAGTAATTCCACTATCATAGCAATACTTCACAAGTTCTCTAGTATTTTCATATATTTTTCTAGTATTAATTTGTAGCTGAGGATACATATTACTTTCTTCCATAGTTTTATTATACTTCCTTTCTTCTGATGAACATATTAATAGCGTTATACATTCTGCCTGTTTTTATAAGTTTAATACTTACTAAATCTATTCAGTTTATTGACAAACCGACCTTTGTGGGTCGGTTTTTTAATAAAATTTAGAAAGGACCAAATTTAATCATTTGTGCAATTGTTACTAATATACCGCCAACAAGATATTCTAATAAAATTAAAGGTAAAATCCATTTTGCCCATTTACTCCATGGAATTTTTGCTAAGGCAAGACCTGCCATGAAATATCCTGACGTAGGGGTGAATATGTTAGAAATACCGTCTCCAAACTGAAAAGCCAATACAGCCGTTTGACGGGTCACTCCAACCAAGTCAGACAATGGAGCCATGATAGGAATTGATACGGCTGCCTGTCCACTACCAGAAGGAACCAAATAGTTCAAAAAGCATTGGAATACATACATACCCCAAGCAGCGAACATAGAAGGCAATTGAGAAAGAGCACCAGAAGCAGAATAAAGAATCGTATCAAGGATATGTCCTTGGTCCATAACTACTAAAATCGCACGGGCAAAGCCAACTACCATAGCACCACCGGCAAGGTTTGCCATACCATTAATAAATTCTTCTGCAAAACCGTTTAATCCAAGTTTTGACACCAATGATACTACAATAGCCATACCAAGGAATAGAGCAGAAATCTGTTGAATATACCAACCGTACTTCATAACACCGAAAATGAGCAATCCAATGGTAGCTAAAACGATCATGAGAATAGATTTGTCTTTTGTAGTAAACTCCTTCAGTACACTCAAGTCCAAAACATCTTCACGGGTTTTGTCAAAATCATACATAGGACTGAGTTTTGGGTTTTTTTTCACGCGACCGGCATACCAATAAACAAAGCTAATGGCTAAGGTAGTCATGCATAAGTAAGCAATGATACGAAAGCCCATTCCTGAGAATAATGGCAGCTCAGCAATTCCTTGCGCAACCCCTACCGTAAAGGGATTCAAAAAGGCTCCTGTAAACCCTGCTCCTGCACCAACCAATACCATCCCTATTCCTGTTATGGAATCAAATCCCAAAGCAATGGCCAAGGTGACCATAATAGGAATAAACGGGAGGGTTTCTTCTGCCATACCGAATACGGCACCACCAAGGGAAAAGGCAATCATGATTATAGGGATAATAGCTCTTTCCTTACCTGCCATTGTTTGGGTTATTCTTCCGAGGCCTGCTTCAATAGCACCGGTGGCTTGAACAACAGCAAATGATCCTCCAACAATAAAGATAAAAAATATAATTTCAGCAGCTTCTACCATACCTTTTGGAATAGATTGCAGAAAATCAAATAGCCCAAGAGGTGTAGACTTAATATATTGAAAAGAATTAGGATCTACAACATCTCGAGTACCGTTCTTAATCATGTCATATTGTCCTGCTGGAATGATATAAGTCAAAATGGTACAAACCGCAATCAAAGTTAATAAAATAACATATACATGGGGAACTTTAAATGTTTTCTTTTTTTCACTTGCGACCTTAGAATTATTACTCATTTTTTTCCTCCCTTATATCAATTTAAATTAGTCCATTTCAGTATTCTACAATCGTTACTTTCTTATTGATTTTCCAAGTTTACTATTTATAATGTTGCCATGTTTTAAAGCAATCTCTCCTCCGATAACCACATATTCAATTCCTTTAGGTTTCTTTACAGGTTCTAGATATGTTGCACCATCTTCTATTTTGCTAAGATCAAATACAGTGACATCCGCGTCTGCTCCTACACTGAGGGTGCCTTTTGACGCTAATCCCATTCTCTTTGATGGTAAGTACGTTATCTTTTCTATCGCAGTTTCCAATGTTAATATTTTTTTCTTTTTTACAAATTCATTAATAAACCGCGGAAATGTTCCGCTTCCTCTTGGGTGTCCTTGTCCATTATTATATAGGCCATCACTTACTATAATGCTTAAAGGGTGAGCTATAGCCATATCTACTTCCTTTTCTCCTAGAAGATGTGCAATTACTAATGCTTTTGGGTCCTTCTTCCTTTCTTGCTCAAAAGTATCTTTGCTACACCTATTACCTGCGAGCTCTCCGGATGTCAATTCAATTTTAGAATAAGAATCGTCACTCAAATTATATTTTTCTAAAAACCCTTCATCAAAGCAAGTAGATCCAATAAACGTGCAAAACGCGTAGTACGGATAACCGTCAAATCCTATATCAAGCCCTTGGCTTTTATAGTAATCAATAGTAGACAAAGTTTCTTTCATCTGTCCAAAACTACTCATACTTGAAACATGAGAAATCTGCAATGCCGCGTTAGTTAATTTTGCATAATTTATGATTTCCTCAATTGATGGAATGGACTGCTCCGCATCTCCTCGTTGATGTACAGCTACAATTTTATTATTCTTTGCCGCAACCTTCATAAGTTCAGTAGCTTCAAATTGGTTTATACCTGGTATATACTCGATTCCCATTGAAAGACCAATACACCCTTTATCTAATTGTATTTGAAGTAGCTTGGCCATTTTATCAATAAATCCACTATCAATAGGACCATATTTGTCAAAATCACCAAAAGCATTTCTGAGGCTTTCATGTGGTGTATACATTGCAAGATTTATAGGATATCCTAGTCGATCTACTGCATCAAGGTATTCAATAGGATTGCTGGGACCAATGCCACAGTTTCCCGCTATTGCAGTTGTAACCCCCATGTTTAGCATGGAATTTGATATACAGAACTTAAATGAATCATCTTTTGCGTTATATGGATCCTCATGCATATGCATATCCAAAAACCCAGGTGTGACAATAAGTGAATCCGCATTTATCTCAGTATTTCCAGATAAACGTTCCTTGGATATACAAGCTATCTTGCCATTTGAAATTCCTATATTCAGCTTAGAATTAATCTTATTGAAAGGGTCAATAACAGTACCACTATTTATTACTAAATCAAACATATAAAATCACTCCTTTATTTATTAAATTAATAAACTAAACAGATTCTAAGCTTTCAGCAAACTCTTTTTTTATCTTAGAAAGCAAATCCCTGTCTGCAATAACATCATATCCAGTGCAAGCTAGTGCCATAGCACCTATAAGCAAAGCCTCATGAGCCTGCTCCGTAATCGTTGCTTTAGCCATTTCCTCAGTATGTAAGTTTAATTTCGGATTGCCTATTCCTAGCATAGGATGTATAGACGGTGCAACGTAACTTACATTTCCCATATCTAAAGATCCAATATTCTCTGGCGGATTAATATCAGTAACGCCTAGCTTTCTCAAATTTTTATTAAACGTCTCAGATAAACTCTCATTTGTATTCATATCATCGAAGGAAGGTTCATATAAACTAACTTCCAGACTTGCTCCAGTCATCATTGCTGCACCACTTGCAATGTTTTTCACCTTTTCAACTACTTCCTTCAAATAACTCTTTTTCAGAGCTCTTACATAAAATTTTGCAACAGCCTTGTCTGGTACCATATTGGCTGCGATGCCACCTTCGCTGATAATTCCATGTATCCTAACATCAGACGTAACATGCTGTCTCAAAGCATTTATACCATTAAACATTAATATAACCGCGTCCAGTGCATTAATTCCATTTTCAGGAGAGCTGGCTGCATGACTTGACTTTCCTGTAAAATCAAATTTAATTGCATCCATTGCCAAAGCTGTTCCACTTTTGCAAGTTTTTCCATATGGATGCATCATCATAGCAACATCGATATTATCAAACATCCCTTGCTCGACCATATCAATTTTCGCACCAAATGTTTCTTCTGCAGGAGTTCCATAAACCTCTATTTTCCCGCCTACTTGTCCTATTACTTTGCTTAAGGCTATAGCTGCTCCAATACTAATTGTGCCTATCATATCGTGTCCACAGCCATGTCCTATTCCTGGCAATGCATCATATTCACACATATAAGCGATTGTAGGGCCTTTTAAATTGCTGTTATATACTGCTTTAAATGCAGTTTTTCTATTTGCTACACCAATTTTTACTTTAAATGAATGTTCCGATAATAGAGATGTTAATTTTTCAACAGCCTTAAATTCTTCGTTACCGAGTTCCGGGTTATTATAAATGTAATCATTTATTTCCCATAGTTGTTCCTTTATATTTTGAACTTCTACCTTGATACGCTCTTCTATATTATTAATTTTATAAAACCCCTTTCCTATTCATATGCCTAACCCTGAACAATAATATAAATTTTCTACGGTGAAGTGGTAAAGCGTGAATTATTAATGTTATTATAAGTTAAATTGCATATCTATGTCAAATTTAAATTTTATTGATATATTTCTTGTAAAAAAAACTAAAAGACAGTAAAACCCTCGACTAATTAATTAATCGAGGGTTTCACTGCTTTTGCCTGCCTTAAGATCCTTTTACTACTTTCATTTCATAGAAACTTCAGGGATATTCTCATTAATAGGAAAATCAATTAATTTATCACAAGCATATGCAAATCCATTTTCACTATTTGATTTTGTTATAAAATAAGCATATTTTTTTAGTTCCTCATGAGCATTTTCTACTGCTACTCCAAATCCAGAGTTTTTTATCATATCTAAGTCATTAAGGTTGTCCCCTATTGCCATTACATTAGATATATCTATACCCTTTAATTCACAAAGCTTTACTAGTGCATTGCCCTTAGAAACGTCTTTTTTAACGATCTCTAAAAAATAATCATAGCTTTTGAAGAAATTAAATTTCTTTGAATTGCTATCAGTTAACTTACTATTTATTTCGTCTACTATACATTCTTTTCCAATTAACATTAGCTTTGGATATTTTTTATTTATTACTTCAGTAAAATCGCTTACTTCATTGGCAACACATCCATTTACTTCACATTCAATATCTGTATAAGTAGTTTTTTTATTACAAATCAAGCAATTACCCTCATGTACTGCAAATGAAACATCATAATCTTTATAAGAATGATAAATATCATTAATAATCTTCTCATCTACATACCCAAAATCATATGTTTCACCAGATTTTGCATCATAAATATTTACTCCATTCATGCTTATGATATAATCTATTTTATCCATTAATTGATACTTGTCCATAAAGTTACATAGAGATCTTCTTGATCTTCCTGTAGCAATAGCAAACTTAATATTATTTCCTTTAAGCTTTAAAATAGAAGATATATTTTTTTTCGATATCTTGCTATCATTATCTAATAGAGTTTTATCCATATCAGTAATTACTAATGAAATTTTTTTATTCTTCGTCATTTTCATTCTCCCCTTTAATGTATAAATTAGATATAGCAAACTCTAAAGGTGAAACTTCTAAATGCTTTTTTCTATATAACTCCGTATTTCCTCTGAACTAGTCATGTTTAGTACTGAATCTGCAAAGTTTTTCATATCACTGTAGCTTAGTGAGTTAATGAGTTTTCTTGCAGGTAAAATAGATATAGGACTCATACTAAATTCATCCAGGCCCATGCCTAATAGAATAGGGATAATTTTTTTGTCTCCAGCCATTTCTCCACACATTCCAACCCAAATGCCTTCTTTGTGTCCATTGTCAATAACCATTTTAATAAGTCTTAAAACAGCTGGGTTAAATGGGCTATAAAGGTGATGAATTTTTTCATTCATTCTATCCACTGCACAAGTATATTGAATTAAGTCGTTTGTGCCTATACTAAGGAAATCTACATGTTTAGCCAATATATCACTGATGATTGCGGCTGACGGAACTTCTATCATCATGCCTACTTCTATATTTGAAGCATAGCTAACTTTGCTTGTGTCCAGTTCTTCTTTAACTTCATTTAAGATTTTTTTTGCTATAACAAGCTCTTCTAAGCTAGAAATCATAGGAAACATAATCTTAAGATTGCCGTATACACTGGCTCTTAGTAGTGCTCTTAATTGAGTTTTAAATAAATCTATTTCTTTCAAACAAATTCTAATAGCTCTATAGCCTAAGAAAGGATTCATCTCTTTGTCAATGTTAAGATAACTAAGTTCTTTGTCTCCCCCTGCATCTAGTGTTCTAATAACAACTGGCTTTTGATTAAGTGATTCTAGTACTGTTTTATAGGAATGAAATTGTTCTTCTTCTGTTGGTAAACAATCTCTATTCATATATATGAACTCAGTTCTAAACAATCCTACACCTTCTGCACCATTATTGATAAGTCCATTAATATCTCCTGGAGTCCCAATATTCCCAGCTAGTTCTACTTTTTTTCCATCATAGGTTACACTTACTTGATATTTAAATGATTGTAGACTCTGCTTTACTTTTTCACACTCTTCTTTAAGCTTATTATAGTAAGAAATATCCTCTTTATCTGGATTGATTAAAACTTTACCACTATCTCCGTCAATAATAACGTAGTCACCATGCCTAACTGTAGTTGTGATATCTTTCAAGCCAACAACAGCTGGAATCTCAAGACTTCTAGCCATGATTGCAGTATGTGAGGTTCTTCCTCCAATATTAGTTAGAAAACCAAGTACTTTTTCTTTATCCATATTAGCAGTCTCAGAAGGTGTTAAATCATTAGAAACTATTAATACCTCCTCCTTAATTATAGATAAATCTATTGATTCTATCCCAAGCATATGTCTTAACACTCTTTGGGAAACATCTCTAATGTCAGAAACTCTTTCTCTCATATATTCATTATCCATACCTTCAAACATGTCTATAAAATCTGTAGCCACTTCATTAAAGCAATAATCCGCACTAAATTTTTCACCTTCTATTTTATCTACAGTACTTGATATTAGTTCAGGATCTTCTAGTACCATTAAATGAGCTTCAAAAATAGCAGCCTTTTCTTCACCAAGTTCTCTTAGTGCTTTGTCTTTAATTTGTAACAATTCATCATTAGAATCTTTTAGAGCTTTATGAAATCTAGTTTTTTCTGCTTCCACATCATTTATTATTTCTTTTTCAATTATAAATTCTTTCTTTTCTAAAAGTAACACTTTCCCCATAGCGATTCCTGGTGAGACACCTGTACCCAAAACCATCTTGAAAACTCCCCCTATTCTTCGCCAAATTTGCTTTCTACAAGACTTACTAAAGCCTCCATAGCTTCTTTTTCATCTGTGCCTTCTGTAATTATTTTAATCTCTTCACCTTTTTTTAGACCTAATCCCATTATATTTATTATAGACTTTGCGTTTGCAACTCCATTACCATGTTCAATACTAACACTTGCCTTAAATTTATTTGCAGTTTTTACGAAGATAGAAGCTGGCCTTGCATGTAACCCTTGTTGGTTTAATATTTTTACGATTTTTTTCATTAATAAAACCTCCTAAAATAAAACTTAAAATAAATATGCAAGCTCAAGAATATTTTGTGAGCTTGCACATTTAAAATACCTTAGTTCTCTATATTTAATATTTCATTCATGAAAATTTTTTGAGCTACATCTTTAGATTCAGCATTATAAAGTCTTGAAACATTATCATCTACTTTGCAATAATTAACTATATTTCTTAAATAGTTAAGATGATTGTTTTCACCTTTTAATGCAAGTAAAAATATTATACCAACATTAACTTTAGACTCGTCATTGCCCATTTCAGAAAATTCAATCAAGTTATCAGTTATTCCAAGTACAACTGCCTGTTTTATAACATTTTCCGTCTCAGAATGAGGTACCGCAACACCTATAGGTTTTGTAGGGAGTGCAGTTGGATAAATATTCTCTCTTTTTATAGTGGCAAGTTCATAATTTTCATTTACATACCCTTGTTTCTGTAAATGCTTAGCCAAATAGCTTATTGCCTCTTCCTTTGTTTTTATATTTTTCATCATTACTACATCATAAAACACAGTGTCTATTTCTTTATTCATAATATTATCTCCTTTTAATTTGCTTCTTGAATATAGCAGTTAGATTATAGATATTCCTTTAATTAGAAGTGAAATATCAATGCGAAAAATTTATATACTAAAACTAATGCTGGAGTTCCTGCTGCGTCCCAATTAGATATTAATCCTTTACCAGCATCATATCCCATAGTACTAGCCAAATTAGTCATAGGCCCAGCCATTAAGGTAGCACCCCAACAAAATAGGCAAACTAACATAGATAGTATAATTATATTGTGTGCAATATTTCCTTCTGTAATAGCATTAACTGCTGCACTTTCCCAAAGAACTATTATTAAACTCACAGAAGCAATCATCTGATTACCTGGAAGTAAAACAGATATTAGTAGCGCCAACGGATACATAATTAATGCTGTTGGAACAACTGCTGGATGACCTATAACAGTTGAACAATCAAGTGCGATACGAATATCATCCCTTTTAAGTTTGCTGACAAGCATTTTTCTTGAAGCTTTAATAACTGGAAACCATCCTTCTACAAGTATTGCGGCCATTCTAGGAAGAAGAAGGAATGCTGCTGCCATTTTAACTCCAAGTAATAGCGAAGGCATAATTCCTATCTGACTGAATAAACCAATTAAAATACCTAGTGTTGCTCCCATGACTGTAGATTCTCCGAATATTCCAAACTTCTCCTCTATAGTTTCAGCTTTAAGACTCATATCCTTAATAACAGGTGTTCTTCTTAAAACCCATTCAATAGGCATTGCAAGACATGCCTGGAAAGAAAAGTGAGTACCATGAGGCCATGAACCTCCTGGTGGAAAATTATTAATTCTTTCTATAAACGGTGCAGCTTTATCTGCTGCCTTTACATCAATTATAAGAAATACTACAACTGATAATGTTGCGATCCAAAAACTTCCACTAGCAACACCTACCATTCCTGCAAGTAGCATAGCTCTCCATGTATTAAAAACGTCTACATATAAAGTCTGAGTAAATCTTACCGATACTAGAATTATATTAACTACTAAAAATACTAATACCCCAAAATAACCATATGAATTTCCAAAAGCATATCCCACAGAACCCCAGCCTATGTCTGTTACACTTTTATTGAGTCCATAAATTGTAATTATATTCATTATTGGCTTTGACATTGCTTCCTGTATCAAATTTACAATAAGAAATATACCTGTAAGTCCTATGGAGACTTTCAATGAACCAAGTATAGCTTTCTTTAATGGCACTTTTGTAATCAGTGAAACTATAAGAATAATACCGATTACAGCTACAGTAGAATCAAATCCGAAAAAAGCAGTTAAACCCTTAGTTATTATATTTATAAATTCCATACTCTTCCCCCTGCAAAATATTTTTTATTAATTTTGTAGTGCTTCTAGGTGCTAAATTTTTACTGTTATTAAAGAATTGAATTATAATGTTTATGCTTGTTTTAATTATTTAATTTATTAATTTCTTCTACTATCTCATCCAGTGCTTTTTTAGCAGCCTTATCATCCAGCATTATTCCTAAAGCTCTTATCATTGGAATTGAATAAGTGCTTTTCAATTGCACAGTTGTAACAAGTAGGTCAGCATTCTCTATAGCATCGTCTAAGTCATTTACTCTACAAATTTCAATTTTTACATTTTTAAATCCTTCTTCTTTAATTCTATCCTCAATGTCTTCTTTTAAGTAATTCGATGTACATATGCCTGCTCCACAACAACAAAGTATTTTTATTTTATCTTTCATGGTTTACATCTCCTTCTATACATATTTATTTCATATTTAAACTAAATCAAGTTTCATTTTATATTGTTATTTTGCTCTATTTTCAGATCCTAGCACTTTTATTTTATCTCTAACAACATCTTTCATTGCTTCTAATGGTCGAGCATAAGCTGTTATTGGCCAAATAGACATTTGTTCCTTACTGTTTAGTACTTCTTTTAGTGATGTAAAGAACCCTGCTAGCATTTCTGAGAATATATTTAATTTACATATTCCAAGTTCAACAGATTTTTTTATTGCTTCATCAGGTGTTCCCGATCCACCATGCATTACCAATGGTAATGTTGAAATTTTATTTAAAGTATCTAGTCTATCAAAGTGTAATTTTGGCTCGTTTACATATACTCCATGCGCAGTTCCAACTGCAACAGCTAATGCGTCTACACCTGTACTCTTAATGAAGTATTCCATTTCTTCTGGGTTTGTTAAAAAATCGTCTGGGTTATCGAATTCCTCTTTGTCATCTTTTTTTACTCCTGTTTCTGAATTTCCTACAATTCCATCACCAACATGTCCTAATTCTGCTTCTACTGACACATTATATTTATGTGCATATTCTACAACTTCTTTAGTAATCCTTATATTTTCTTCAAGCGGTAGTATAGATCCATCAAACATAACAGAAGTAAAACCATTATCTATTGATTTTTTTATAAAATCCACATCTGTTGCATGGTCTAAATGTAAACATACAGGTACACTAGCCTTCTTAGCCATTGATTTTAGTGAAGTTGTCCAATATTTCAACTTATCGCCTTCTAAATCAACCTTTAGTCCCATTAATATTACTGGTGATTTTAGTTCTTCTGCTACCTCAATAACTGCCATAGCCATATCATTATTACTTACATCAAATGCAGCTACTGCATATTTATTTTTTCTTGCATCGCCTAATATACTTTCTAAATTTACCAATCCCATTTTAAATTCCTCCCCTATTTTTCATTACTACCTCATTAACATTTCACGAGTGCAATAACTATCTTTATTTATATTTTTCTATAAGTTTCCTTATTTACAACATATCTTGACTTAACACCAGTTAAAACTTTAATCATTTCGGCTGCTAAAAGTTTTGGTGAATTAGTAAATGCATCTTTAGTTCCACCAGCTAAGTGCGGCGTTACAGTAATATTTTCTAAGGTAAGTAGTGGATACTCTTTACTTGGTGGTTCTTCATCAAAAACATCTAATGCAGCGCCAATAATTCTTTTGTTTTTTAATGCATCATACAATGCCGTTTCATCAACTAACCCAGATCTTGCTGAATTAATTAAGTATGCAGTTGGCTTCATTAAACTTAATAAATCTTTATTAATCAGTCTTTCTGTTTCTTTTGTTAGTCGTGCGTGTAAAGTCACAAAATCAGAAATCCCCATTAATTTTTCTAATGACACCATTTCTACACCTGAACTATTGCCCTTAAAGAAAGGATCATAAGCTACAATCTTCATATCAAAGCCAGCTAATTTTTTTGCAACTTTTCTTCCTATTTCTCCAAAACCAATAATCCCTACTATCTTATCAGCTAAATCAGGAACAGAATCAGCATTTGTATAATCCCTAATCCATTTGCCATCTTTTAAATTCAAATGACTTTTTGAAATATTTCTGCATTCAGAAATTAGAAGACCTACTGTGAAATCAGCCACAGCATTTGCATTTCTTCCTGGTGTGTTAAAGACAATAATTCCTTTTTCATCTGCATACTGCAAATTTATATTTTCATATCCACCTCTTAAAACACCAATAGCTTTTAAATTTACACAATACTCAATCATTCTTTTTGTTATTGGACAAAATTGCGTAATGATAATATCTGCATCTTTTATCGCGTCAAGAATGTATTGGGGTGGCTCATAGGCTTCACACCCTCCAGTTTCAACCATAAGATTAATGTTTTGCAGTTCTTCATAACTTTCCAAACTCCATTGAACAGTTTCTACTATAACTCCCTGCTCTTCAAAGTTCCTAAATCCTTCTTTAATATAGTTTTCTGGAATTAATGAGTCACCTATTCCAACTATTTTCATGCTCATTCCTCCTCTTATAACAGCAACTAATTTTATTATATTTTCATGTCCCACAAAGCTTTACAACTTGTAGTAACTCCTACAAATCCAGCTTCCTTTGCTTTATGAAGCATATCTACATCATCAATGAATCCACCTAATAATAGTGGCACATTTTTTGCTTTTTTTATTATTTCAACAAATTTTAGTCCATATATACATGGCCTTATTTCTATTGCAGCGCATCTAGAATCAGCAATGGATTTTAACGAAGTATCAAAAGATTTAGAATCCATTAAGGTAATCCTTTGAATTGTATCTAACCCAATATTGTTTACCATATTTATCTTAGATGTACTAGCACCAATTACAACATCGACTTTATACAACTGTTTTAAAAAAAGAATCCCTATTTTATCTAGATTTAACCCTCCTATCAATTCCACATTAACTATTACCTTTTTATTAGCTTTATGACACATATCAGCAAGAGATCTTAGATTTCCTATATGCGTTTCACTTAATAGTACATATGGATTATCAAGTGTAAGTGCATATGCTAGATCTTTAATCATTCTTACTGATGGAATTATTAGAAATCCATTTTCTACAATATTCATTAATTATTCACCATTCTTTCAATTTTGCTTATATTACCCCCTTTTACATTATCTATTCATCATTTACTTGTCAATAGTAAACAAATTAGTTACGTACATTTTGCATTGGTAAACCTTGTAAATAGTTTTTAATATCATCAAAACCTATTTCAACTGAATTACGCATAGTATCACATGAAGTACCCGCTAAGTGTGATGTAAGCGTAATATTATCTAATTTTAGGAATGGACTATCAGCTGGTAATGGCTCTTCATCAAATACATCGATAGCAGCACCACCAATAGAATTTGTTTGTAAAGCATGAATAAGAGCCTCTGTATCCACAATACCTGCACGCGCAGTATTTATAAAATATGCAGTAGATTTCATTTGAGAAAATTCTTTTGACCCTATGAATTTATTAGTCTTATCTGAAAGACGTATGTGTACTGAAACAAAATCAGATTGTGATAATAACTCTTTAAATGTTAC
>Ga0209125_1001841_pt1 | contig 18171 bp, 13 predicted proteins | sample BarGraIncub1131A_FD_184503 | JGI IMG/M metagenome (GOLD analysis project Ga0209125, IMG submission 184503) | Arctic peat soil microbial communities from Barrow, Alaska - Barrow Graham LP Incubations 11-31A (SPAdes) (version 2) | ecosystem: Environmental > Terrestrial > Soil > Wetlands > Peat...
GATGATGCCGAAGGAGCACTGCATCTGGGTCTGCTTGTAGAGGTGGTTCAGGATGATGGTCGGGTTCTCGTCCTTCTTGAGCTCGATGACGACCCGCATCCCCTCCCGGTCGCTTTCGTCCCTAAGGTCCGAAATCCCCTCCAGCTTCTTCTCCTTCACCAGCTCGGCGATCTTCTCAACGAGCCTCGCCTTGTTCACCTGGTACGGTATCTCGATCACCACGATGGACTGGCGCTCGGTCTTCTTCTGGGTCTCGATGATCACCCGGGCGCGCATCTGGATGATGCCGCGGCCGGTCCGGTAGGCGGACATGATCCCCTCGAGGCCGTAGATGAAGCCTCCGGTCGGAAAGTCCGGGCCCGGGATGTGCTCCACCAGCTCCTCGAAGGAAAGCTGCGGGTTCGCGATCACCGCGACGATGCCGTCGATCACCTCGGAGAGGTTATGGGGCGGGATGTTGGTAGCCATGCCGACCGCGATCCCGGAGGAGCCGTTAACCAGCAGGTTCGGGAACTTGGAGGGGAGCACCAGCGGCTCCTTCAGCGAGTCGTCATAGTTGGGACCGAGCGCGACGGTCTCCTTGTCCAGGTCCGCCAGGAGCTCGTGGGCCAGCTGCTCCATCCTGATTTCGGTATAACGCATGGCGGCCGCACGGTCCCCGTCGATGGAGCCGAAGTTCCCCTGGCCGTCCACCAGCGGGTAGCGCAGGGAAAAATCCTGGGCCATGCGGACCAGGGTATCGTAGACCGCGGTGTCGCCGTGCGGGTGGTACTTGCCGATGACGTCGCCGACGATGCGTGCCGACTTTTTGTACGGCTTGTTCCAGTCGTTGCTCATGTCGTACATGGCGAAAAGGCAACGCCGGTGCACCGGCTTCAGCCCGTCGCGCACGTCCGGAAGCGCACGCCCCACGATGACCGACATGGCGTAGTCCATGTAGGAGCGCTTCATCTCGTCTTCTATGTTCACCGATACCTTGTTCAATTGATCAAGCATAAAACCTCTTCTTGGGCCAGGTTGCGGGGGGCGCAGGCAGGAAAGATCTCCCAACCCTTAACTCCCCCCCCGTCTCCAGCCAGTTTTTTTATATGTCGAGATTGGAGACGTTGAGTGCGTTTGTCTCGATGAATTCCCGCCTCGGCTCGACCTGATCGCCCATCAGCACGACGAAGATCTCCTCGGCCGCCACCACGTCCTCTATCTTCACCTGCAAGAGCACCCGGTTTTCCTGGTGCATGGTGGTCTCCCAGAGCTGCTCCGGGTTCATCTCCCCCAGACCTTTGTAGCGCTGGATGTAGAGCCCCTTCTTGGCGGTTTCCAGGAAGAAGGCTACTATCTCCTCCTGGCGCGCGGTCTGCAGCAGCACCTTATCCTCGGCGAGTATGCACGCCTCCCCCTCGCCGAACACGGAAAGCATCCGCCCGTAACTGTCCACCAAGAGGCCGTACTCGTAGGCGTTTATGTGGTTCACTGCCTGCTGGTCCACCCTGACCCTGATGTTGCCGAAACTGAACAGGATGCTCCCTTCCTGCACGTCGTACTCTATTTCCGGGAAATGCTCCTTCATGCGCGGCAGGTGCGTCACCAGATCGGAGATCTCCTCGATGTTCTTTTTGATGCCGCATTTAAGCAGCATGCCGAGGAATTCCTCGTTGATCCCCTTCTTCACCACCTTGGCGAACAGGGAGTTATGGTCGATCAGCTGCCTGAGGATCGGGATGATCTGCTTGCCGCGGTACATCCTCTCGTCGGTTCCCAGGCGGAGCGTCATATCCTCGGTTCCCTCCTCGAGGAGGTAGCTCTGCAGCGCCGGCTCGTTCTTCAGGTACTGCTCCTTCTTGCCGCGCTTGATCTTGTAGAGCGGCGGCTGCGCAATGTAGAGGTAGCCGCGCTCGATCAGTTCCAGCATCTGCCGGAAGAAGAAGGTGAGGAGCAGCGTCAGGATGTGGGAGCCGTCGACGTCGGCGTCTGTCATGATGATGATGCGATGGTAGCGCAGCTTCGCTATGTCGAAGTCGTCCTTCCCTATGCTGGTGCCCAGCGCCGCTATCAGGATCCTGATCTCCTGGGAGGAGAGCATCTTGTCGAAGCGCGCCTTCTCGACGTTGAGGATCTTCCCTTTCAGGGGGAGGATCGCCTGGTACTTGCGGTCGCGTCCCTGCTTGGCCGACCCGCCCGCGGACTCGCCCTCCACCAGGAACAGTTCGCACAGCGCCGGGTCCTTCTCCTGGCAGTCGGCCAGTTTTCCCGGAAGGGTGCCCACCTCGAGCGCCCCCTTTCTCCGGGTAAGTTCCCGCGCCTTCCGGGCAGCTTCCCGGGCCCGCGCCGCGTCGATGGATTTTTCCAGGATCCGCCGGGCCATCTGCGGATTCTCCTCCAGGTAGACGGCGAGCTTCTCGTTCATCAGGGTTTCCACATACCCCTTCACCTCGGAGTTGCCGAGCTTGGTCTTGGTCTGCCCCTCGAACTGCGGCTGGGGAATCTTCACCGAGATGACGGCGGTGAGACCCTCACGCAGGTCCTCGCCGGAGATCGCCACCTTGACGTTTTTCAAAAGGTTGTTGGCGTTGGCGTAGGTGTTCATGGTCCGGGTGAGGGCCGCCTTGAAACCGATCAGGTGGGTGCCGCCCTCGTGGGTGTTGATGTTGTTGGCGAAGGAGAACACCTTCTCGTCGTAGGAGTCGTTGTACTGCATGGCGACCTCTATATCGACCCCCCCCTTCTCGCCGCGGAAATAGATGGGCTCCGTGTTCACGGCGTTGCGGTTCTTGTTCAGGTACTCGACGAAGGAGCGGATGCCCCCCTCGTAGTAGAAGTCGTGGGACTTCTCGGTGCGCTCGTCGCTGATCTTGATCCGCACCCCGGCGTTAAGAAAGGCCATCTCCCGAAGGCGCTGGGAGAGCACGTCGAAGGAGAATTCGGTGGTCTCGAAGATCTCGCCGTCGGGGAAAAAGGTCACCTTGGTGCCGCGCTTCTTGGTTTCGCCGGTCTCGGCCAGGGGTGCCAGAGGCTCCCCTTTTTCGTAGCTCTGGGTGAAAATCTTGCCGTTTCTACGTATCTCCAGGTCCAGCCTGCGGGAGAGCGCGTTGACCACGGAGATGCCGACGCCGTGCAGGCCGCCGGAGACCTTGTAGGAGGAGTTGTCGAACTTGCCGCCGGCGTGCAGCACGGTCATGACGACCTCCGCCGCGGACTTCCCCTCGGTCGGGTGCATGTCCGTCGGAATGCCGCGGCCGTTGTCCTCAACAGTCACCGAGCCGTCCAGATGGATCAGCACTTGAATCGAATCGCAATAGCCGGCCAGCGCCTCGTCGACGGAGTTGTCCACCACCTCGTACACCAGGTGGTGCAGCCCCTGCGCGGAGGTGGAACCGATATACATGGCGGGCCGTTTCCTTACCGCGGAAAGCCCTTCCAGAACCTTGATACTTCCAGCACCGTAATTGCCGTTTTCTTCTAAATTCATCTTTACCTCTGGTTGATAATCTTCCCTTCGCTTAACTGAAAGGTCCTGTTATTTTCCATCCCCTCAAGGGCGACGTTCTGCAGGGCGGTGGTGGTGATAAATACCTGCATTTCCCTTTTTTTAAAAAATTCCATCAGGTTAAAGTTCCGCTCCCGGTCCAGTTCGCTGGTCATGTCGTCCAGAAGCAGGACCGGCGGCGCGGCGAAGCGGTTTTTTATGAACTCTATCTCCGCCATCTTCAAGGCCAGCACCAGGCTTCTTTGCTGCCCCTGGGAGGCGTACTGCCGGGCGCCGCGCCCGTTCAGCCCGAAATGCAGGTCGTCCCGGTGGGGACCGAGCGCCGTCGAGCCGCGCCGCCTCTCTTCCTGGGCGTGTGCCTTGAAGGCGGCGAGGAGCGTCCGTTTGGGATCCTCGTCGTACGCCTTTTGGTCCATGCCGTGCAGCCGGTACTCGAGCTGCACGCTTTCGTCGTTGCCGGAGATCTCCGTGTAAAAGAGCTGCAGGAGTTTTCCGATCTCGTCCAGGTAGGCTCGGCGCCTCGCCACCACCAGAACGGCTGCCTGTGCCAGCTGCTCGGTCCAGACCTCCAGCCCGGAAATCTCATTGCTTCTCAGGAGGGCGTTGCGCTGTCTGAGGAGCTTCGCGTAGTCGTGGTACGCCGCGAGATAGCCCAAATCGCAGGTGAAGACCGCGCGGTCCAGGTACCTGCGGCGGAGTTCCGGCGCGCCGCGCACCATGGCGGTCTCTTCCGGGGTGAATATGACGACGTTCAGGTTGCCAAAAAAATCGTCCACCCGTGTCGCCAGCTTGGCGTCGATCTTCGCTTTTTTGCCCTGCTTTTCCAGCAGAAGCGAGATCTCCCGTTTGACCAGGTCCCGTTCCACCACCCCCTTGATGAGGGCGAACTCGGCTCCGAAGCTGATCAGCTCCGTGTTCTTGGCCTGCTTGAAGGACTTCATCGTCGCGAGGAGATAGATCGATTCAAGCAGGTTGGTCTTGCCCTGGCCGTTATTTCCGTAGAATACGTTGAACTTGGCGCTAGGCGCAAGCTCAAGGTTTTTCAGGTTACGGAAGCAACTCATTTTAAGCTTTATCAGTTTCATCGGGTCTTTCGGAGACGGCGGCGAAGCCTCGGGCCGCGCTCCTTCTTTCTAGAGTCGCATCGGCATGATGACCGCCATGAAATCGTCCTCGCCCACGGCCTTCATGATGACCGGCGAGAGTTCGTCCTTGAACTTCAGCTCCACCTCGCGGTTTTCCATGACCGAAAGGACGTCTATCAGGTACTTGGCGTTGAAGCGCGCCGAGATGGCGTTCCCCTCGTACTGCACCTCTATCTCCTCGCGCGCCTCGCCGAGTTCGGGGTTGCTTGAGGAGATGACGATCAGTTCCGGGTTAACCTCAATCTTGATCCCCTTGAACTTCTCGGAGGAAAGTATCGCCATCCGTTTCAGGGAATGGAGGAATTTGTCCCTGTTGATCTGTACGTTGCGGTCGTTGTTGACCGGTATCACCTTAGTGTAGTCGGGAAACTCTCCGTCGATGAGCCTCATGACCACGACGGTGTTCCCCTTCTTGATGACGGCGCTGTTGTCCATGAAGCCGAGCATGATTTCCGCGGACTCTTCCTCGGCCATTTTCTTCAGCTCGAAGATCCCCTTCTTGGGGAAGATGACACCCTTGCTCAGTTCCTCGCTGATGTTGCCGGTTATGGTCTTTTGCGATACCGAGAGGCGGTGGCCGTCGGTGGCCACCATCCTCAGGACGTTGGCACCCTCCTCCTCAAAGGCCTTGATGAAGACCCCGTTCAGATTGTACTTGGTCTCGTCGTAGCAGATGGCGTAGGAGGTCTTCTCGATCATGTCGCTCAGAATCTCGTTCTTGAAGACGATGAAGCTGTCTTCCTTTACCTTGGGGAAGTAGGGAAACTCCTCCGAGGAGAGGCCAACGATGTTGAAACGGGCCTTGCCGCAGACGATCTCCACCCAGTCGTTTTCCTTGGTGGAGAGGTGAATCTCCTCGTCCGGCATCTCCTTGACGATCTCATAGAGCTTCTTGGCCGAGACGGTGATCTTTCCTTCCGTGATCATCTTGGTCGGATAGGAGCTCTTCATTCCCACCTCGAGGTCGGTCGCGGTTATGTACAGGAGATCGTCGTGCACTTCCAGCAAGGCGTTGGAAAGGATAGGCATGGTGTTTCGTTTTTCTACGATTCCCTGGATTCTCTGGAGGGCTTTCATAAAAATTTCTTTGCTGATTTTGAATTCCATGTGGTCTCCTTCGTCGTCGTGCTTCTTATATTATGGTTTTAAGTCTTTTAAGTAGTAGTAGATAGTGTCCTGTTGATATGTGGAAAAGCTCCCTTATCCCCTGAAATGACACCTTTTTTAAGCGGGGTAACTTCCGGCGCTTGTGCGTCTTTTTCGTCTTTTATGAACAGGGCAAGGCGACCGGGCCGGAAAGAGGGTCAGTTATGCACACTCTTCCACGTTATATGAACAGCCTTTTCTTGATATCTTCCACAGTCCCCTTGAAGTCCGGATCGCCCGCCATCTGCTTCTCGATCTTCTTCACCGAGTGGATGATGGTGGAGTGGTCCTTTCCCCCGAACTTGTCGCCAATCTCCGGGTACGACGCCTTGGTGAGCTCGCGGCAGATGTAGATGGCTATCTGGCGCGGCACTACCAGGGTCTTTATCCTCTTGTCCGACTTAAGCTCGGATACCTTGATGCGGAAGTGGTCCGCTACGTGCTTCTGGATCATCTCGACCGTTATTTCCTTGGTCTTTTCCACGATGATGTCCTTCATCACCTCGCGCGCCATGGCTAGGGTGATCTCGTTGCCGGTCAGGCTTGCGAAGGCCTCCAGCCTGATCAGCATTCCTTCCAGTTCGCGGATGTTGCTGGTGGCGCCGGCGGCGAGGAACAGTGCCACATCGTCCGGCAGGTCCACCGCGTGGGTGTCCGACTTCTTCTTTAGGATCGCAATCTTGGTCTCTATGTCCGGCGGCTGGATGTCCGCGATCAGGCCCCACTCGAAACGGGATCTGAGCCTCTCCTCCAGTCCGGGGATATCCTTGGGAAATTTATCCGAGGTGACCACGATCTGTTTGTGCGATTCATAGAGCGCGTTGAAGGTATGAAAAAATTCCTCCTGGGTAGCCTCCTTGCCCGCCATGAACTGGATGTCGTCGATCAGCAGCAGATCCATTTTCCTGAACTTGTTGCGGAACTCCTCCATCTTCTTGTAGCGCAGGCAGTTGATCATCTCGTTCATGAATTTTTCCGAGGAGTAATAGCAGATCTTCGCCTTGCTGTTGTTGGCGAGTATCTGGTTACCGATGGCGTTCACGAGATGGGTTTTGCCGAGACCTACGCCGCCGTAGATGAAGAGCGGATTGTAGTTGGAGGCCGGCTTGTTGGCTACCGCCTGGGAAGCCGCATAGGCGAACTGGTTGCTCGCTCCGCAGACGAAGGATTCGAAGGTGTACTTCGGGTTCAGGTTCGGCACGAAATCGGATTTTTTGTCCTTGTCCCGATCCCGTTCACCCTCCTTCTCCTTGGCCGGCGTTTTGTCACGCTCCCCTGCGGGCTCTGCAGCCTCCTCCGGCTTGGGCTCCCCAATGTGAAACTCAATCTGGTAGCTCTTCGAGTCGATGGCCGATATAGCTTCCTTGATCATGGAGAGGTACTTGTCGGTGATCCATTTTTGAAAAAAGGAACTCGGAACCTCGAGAACGATGGTGTCGTCCGTTGCCCCCAGAAACTTCAGCGGGTCTATCCAGGTGGTATAGGTCTGTCCCGTTAGTACTTTTTTAAGATTAGCCTGGGCTTCTAGCCAAACATTTTCCATGGAAAGATGCCTTTTTTTGAACTGTTTTTACACAGCTTTATCAACAACTGTTTATATTGAATTAGCTCGGTAATTTCAGCCATTTATGCGGTTTTAAACAGGCTAAGCCGGTACTAATTTTATTGCAGCAGAAGACTAGCAGAGCCGCCCTTTTTTTGCAAGGCAAAATTTGTCCGAGGAAAAAGACCTTGACAATCAACTGTGCTTATGTTTAAGTTCGAAACTTACATTTTAATCTAAAGTTACCATCACGCTTGAGGAGTCGATAAAGATGAAAAGAACATTCCAGCCTAGCAATATCTCCAGGAAGAGAACCCACGGCTTTCGCCTGCGCATGTCCACCAAGAACGGCCGTCTCGTGATCAAGAGGAGAAGGGCGAAGGGTCGTCAGCGTCTTGCCGTCACCATCGCAGCCAAATAAAGACCCTCTTGCCCGGCTTGGTTTTTCCTAAGTGTGAGCGCTTGCGCAAACGGCCCGAGTTTCTGCAGTTCAACGCGGGCGCCCAGAAATTGCACACGCCTCATTTTCTGCTGCTTTGGAAGGAGACCGCGCCGGATGGCCCTCGGGTCGGTTTCACCGTGAGTAAAAAAGTGGGCAACGCAGTTGTCAGAAACAGCATCAAGAGACGGCTGCGTGAATTTTACAGGCACAACAAGCCGCTTTTCATAAAGGCCGATATCAACATCGTTGCCAAAAAAGGGGCGGAAGTGCTTGACTTTCACCATGTTTCATCCGAGCTCGCAGCCGCCTTCGGGCGGCTGCGTACCAGATATGCTCAATAGACTGTTCATAGGCCTGGTCGTACTCTACCGCAGGTTCATCTCTCCGTTCACGGCATCTTCCTGCCGGTTTTACCCCACCTGCTCGCATTATTCCTTACAAGCCTTGGAAAAGTACGGCCCCATCAAAGGTGGATGGCTGACGGTTACCCGAATTCTGCGCTGTCACCCGTTTCACCCGGGCGGTTACGATCCGGTTAAATAGCCTCTTCAGGAGAACTTATGGAAAAAAGACTCATCGTAGCGGTATTGCTCTCCATTGGGGTTTTGTACGCCTACTCCTTTATCTTTCCGTCCGCTAAGCCGCAGGCCCCAAGTACCGTGGCCGGCAAGCAGGCTGTCCAGGGCGCGGTAGCCAATATCCCCGCGCCGCAGGTGGCGGCACTTCCGGTCCCCGCTCTGCCCCCTGCGGCAAGCCTTCCCCAGGCGGCCGCGAGCGCCCGCGATATAACGGTGGACACCGATCTTTATAGCGCGGTTTTTTCCACACAGGGCGCCGGCCTCAAGAAGCTGGTTCTTAAAAAGTATAAGGAAACCCTCGGGCCCCAGGGAAAGGACATCGTGCTGGTCGACGAGTCAGCCCCCGGGCGCTTCGCGCTCCTGACCGAATCCAAGGAGCTGGGTATAGCTTCCGCGACCGTGTTCAACGCCTCCGTTGAAAAGCTGAATCTTGGCGCCGGCGCCAAGGGGGTCGTCGAGTTCACCACGGTCACACCGCAGGGTGTTCAGTTCAAAAAAAGCTACAATTTTTCAGGCGACGCCTATCGCATAGGCCTCACGGAAGAGGTGAGGAACACCGGCACGGCCCCGGTGAACGGCGCACTGCACCTGCTGCAGAACGACCGGGTCATACTGCACAAGGGGGAGGGGAGGTACGAGGTGTACGGGCCTTCCACCCTGGCCGACAACAAGGTCAATACCGACAAGCTCGACAATCTCCTGAAAGCGCCGGCGCAGTACGATAAGGGGCCCATCTGGTCCGCCTTCGCCGACAAGTACTTCGTCTCGTCCATCATCGCCGAGAAAGGGAGCATCGCTTCCGTGCGCATGTCGCGCCCCGGTACCGACTCGCTTTTGAGGGATATCTCTTCCCCTGTTGTCTCGGTGCCCCCGGGGCAGTCCAACTTCGTGAACTACTCCCTGTACTACGGCCCCAAGGACCTGGATATCCTCAAGGCGCAGGGGAACCGGATGGAAGAGGTGATAGACTACGGCTGGTTTGCTCCGGTATCAAAGCCGCTTATCTACGCGCTTAAGTTTCTCTACCGGTATACCGGCAACTACGGTTGGGCCATCATCATCATCACCTGCATCCTGAAGCTGCTCTTCTTCCCGCTTACCCACAAGAGCTACAAGTCGATGAAGGAGATGCAGAAGCTGCAGCCTAAGATGGCCGAGCTGAAGGAAAAGTTCAAGAGCGACCGGGACGCCATGAACAAGGCGGTCATGGAACTCTACAAGACCCACAAGGTGAACCCGATGGGAGGCTGTCTCCCGATGCTGGTACAGATCCCGGTCTTCTTCGGCCTCTACCGCGCGCTCATGTATTCCATCGAACTGAGGCACGCGCCGTTCATGCTCTGGCTCGTCGACCTTTCCGCCAAGGATCCCTACTACGTGACCCCGATCATCATGGGCATCACCATGTTCATCCAGCAGAAGATGACGCCGTCCAATATGGATCCCGTCCAGGCCAAGATGATGCTTGCCCTTCCCGTGGTGTTCACCTTCATGTTCCTGAACTTCCCGGCCGGACTGGTCGTCTACTGGCTGGTCAATAACGTGCTGACCATCGCGCAGCAGATGTACATCAACAAGACGGTCACGGCTTAAAGACAGATTAAGGTTGAGGTTTAGGTTGAGTCGTTTTTCCTTAACCTCGACCTTAACCTTGACCTTTCCTAAAGGGTTAACCACATGTATGTGCGTGACACAATAGCCGCAATCAGCACTCCGGTCGGGGAAGGGGGAATCGGGATCATCAGGATAAGCGGTCCTGAAGCACTCCCGATCGCTGGTCGCATCTTCAGAGCTAAATCGAACGGTGGCCTAAAAAGCCACCGTTTTTCTTATGGCGCTGTCGTCAATCCGGAGTCCGGCGCTCTTCTTGACGAGGCGATGCTGGTCTTCATGAAGGGCCCCAATTCCTATACCCGCGAGGATGTGGTGGAGATACAGTGCCACGGCGGCACCCTGGTCGTGTCGCGCATACTCTCCCTGGTGGTGAGCGTCGGCGCCCGGTTGGCCGAGCCCGGGGAATTCACCAAGCGCGCCTTCCTGAACGGACGCATCGACCTGGTTCAGGCCGAGGCGGTCATGGACGTGATCGCCAGCAGGACCGAGGCTGCCCTCGCCCTGGCTCAGCAGCAGCGGGAAGGACTCCTTTCCCTGCGCATCGGCGCCGTCAAGGAAGGTATCCTCTACGCCCTGGCCTATGTCGAGGCGCTGCTCGACTTTCCCGAGGAGGATATAAATGTAGCCGTCGAGGGGGACGTGCTGGGCAGGGTTCTTCCCGCCCTGGCTGAGCTGGAATCCCTGATTGCCGGTTTCGACGAGGGGAGGGTGCTGCGGGACGGCGTCTCCGTGGTTATCGCAGGAAAGCCCAACGTCGGCAAGTCGAGCCTGCTGAACACACTTCTCAAGGAGAAGCGGGCCATTGTCACCTCGACCCCTGGCACCACGCGGGACGTGATCGAGGAGGTCGTCAACATCAACGGCCTGCCGGTAAAGCTGCTCGATACTGCAGGTATCAGGGAATCCGACGATCATGTCGAGCAGGAGGGAGTGCGCCTTTCCCTGGACAGGATTCCAAGGGCGGATCTGGTCCTTTTCGTCGTGGACGCCTCCGCCTCCTTCACCGCCGAGGACGATGCGATCCTGCAGGCCATCGGATCGAAGAGTTTCATCGTGGTTCGGAACAAGTCCGACCTGGCCTCCCGCTGCGCGCTCCCTGTCGATCTCGCCGCGCCCAGCGTCGCCATATCCACCGTCACCGGCGCCGGTATCTCGGAATTGCGTGGGGCGATCCATGCCGCCTTTATTCATGGCAATGCTACGGACGTCAGGGAGCTGGTCGCCATTTCCCACGCCCGGCATCGCGACGCGCTACTGAAGTCCCAGGATGCGCTGCTCCGTTTCAGCGCGAATCTTAAGGCCGGGGTCAACCTGGAGCTCCTCCCGATAGACCTGCGCGACGCCCTGGACGCTGTGGGAGAGGTGACCGGCGCCACCACGGCCGATGACGTGCTGGACCGGATCTTCTCCAGCTTCTGCATAGGTAAATGAGATTGTTCCACGTGGAACAATCATGGAACCTCTAGTTGTTGCGGTCGGTTTCGGCTTTTATATTCTTTTCCCATCCCCGGCCGCACCCTGGACCGGCGCCTGGCTGCCGCTTGCTGTCTGTATATCTTCATCGGCTTGGACGTTGCGATTATCCCTTGGACCTAAATGGAGCATGGCTTGATAGTTTATGACAAAAAGTATGACGTGATCGTGGTGGGTGCCGGGCATGCCGGTTGCGAGGCGGCCCTGGCCGCGGCCCGGATCGGCGCCTCCACGCTGATGGTAACCATCAACCTCGACGCGATCGCGCTCATGTCCTGCAACCCGGCCATCGGCGGGCTTGCCAAGGGGCACCTAGTGAAGGAGCTCGACGCCCTGGGCGGAGAGATGGGGCGCAACATCGACGCCACCGGGATCCAGTTCCGGGTGCTGAACACCAAGAAGGGACCGGCGGTGCGCGCCTCCCGGGCCCAGGCGGACAAGCAGCTCTACCGCCTGAGGATGAAAAACGTCATGGAGCAGCAGGAGAACCTCGACCTCAAGCAGGTTGAGGTGACCGCCCTGCACCTGGAGCACGGAGCCGTCGCCGGAGTGGACACCAGGAGCGGCGTGAGATTCCTCGCCAGGACCGTCATCCTGACCACCGGCACTTTCATGCGCGGCCTGATCCATATCGGCCTGGTGAATTATCCCGGCGGCAGGGCAGGGGATCTCCCGTCCCTGGGCCTTTCGGAGCGGCTCGCGGACTACGGCTTCGAGGTCGGCAGATTGAAGACCGGGACCCCGGCCCGGCTCGACGGCAGGACCATCGATTTCCGCCGACTGGAACCGCAGTACGGCGACGAGCGGCCGGTCCCGTTCTCCTTCGCAAACGAAAGGATCGCGCAGACGCAGGTCCCCTGTCATATCGTCTACACCAACCCGAAGAGTCACGACATCATCAGGAGCGGTCTGGACCGGTCTCCGCTCTACGCCGGCATCATCGAGGGGGTGGGACCGAGGTACTGCCCCTCCATCGAGGACAAGGTGGTCCGCTTCCCGGAAAAGGACCGGCACCAGAGCTTCCTGGAACCGGAAGGGCGCGAGACGGTCGAGGTCTACCCGAGCGGTCTCTCCACCTCGCTCCCCATCGATATCCAGTGGGCTTTCTACCGGAGCATCGAGGGGCTGGAGCGGGTGGAAATCATGCGTCCCGCCTATGCCATAGAGTACGATTATGTGAACCCGATCCAGCTGCACGCCTCGCTGGAGACCAAACTGGTGGCGAACCTCTACCACGCGGGGCAGATCAACGGCACCTCCGGCTACGAGGAGGCTGCGGCCCAGGGGCTCATGGCCGGGATCAACGCGGCGCTCCGGGTGCAGGGGAAGCAGCCGCTGGTGCTCGGGCGGCACGAGGCCTACATCGGCGTGATGATCGACGACCTAGTCACACTGGGAACCCGTGAGCCGTACCGGATGTTCACTTCGCGCGCCGAATACCGCCTGCTGCTTCGGGAGGATAACGCCGACCTCCGGTTGACGGAGAAGGGGCATGCAGTGGGGCTGGTGCCCGAGAAGTCCTACGCGGGATTCAAGGCCAAGAAGGAGAGCATCGAGCTGGAAATGGCTCGTCTCGACATGGGGAGGCTCACCCCGTCCGCAGCCGGCGAGGAGCTGCTCCGGGACTGGGATCTGGTCGGGATGCAAAACGGCATCAGCTATGAACAGCTGCTGCGCAGGCCCGATTTCACCTGCCGGGATCTCGCCAGGATCTATCCCGAAATCATGGAGCTGTCGGAAACCATCAGGGAGCAGCTGGAGATCCAGATCAAGTACAAGGGGTACATCGGTCGCCAGCTGGAACATGTCGAGCGCGCGGTCAAGCTGGAGGGAGCCAAAATTCCCTTTGATTTGGATTACGGCGCCATTTCCGGCCTCTCCACCGAGGTGCGGGAGAAGCTCGCGCGTTTCCGACCCGACACCCTGGGACAGGCTTCGCGCATCCCCGGCATCACCCCGGCTGGGATCACCATCCTCTCCATAGCGCTGAAAACGAGGACCGGGAAATGAACCAGCATGCCAAGAATCTTCTGATCTCGGGCGCCAAGGAACTCGGTGTTTCGCTCAGCGCCGGGCAGTTGGCGCTCCTTGACCTGTTTGCCGAGGAGCTCAAGAGGTGGACCCGGAAGATAAACCTGACCGCCATAACCGATGACGACGGGATCGCCGTCAAGCATTTCGTCGATTCGCTGAGCCTTCTGAAGGTGGTGCAAGGATCCGGGCGCCTGCTCGATATCGGCTCGGGCGCTGGCTTTCCCTGCATACCGGTAAAGATAGTGCTGCCTGATCTCGAAATCGTCTCGGTCGATGCGGTGGTGAAAAAAATCAGCTTCCAGAAGCAGGCAGTGCGCCTGCTTAGCCTTTCGCAGTACAGCGCCATTCATGTGCGTGCCGAAACCCTCGCTGCGACCTATGCGGCCTACTTCGATTGGGTGGTGTCCCGGGCGTTTTCCGACCTACCTTCCTTCGTCGCCATGGCCTTACCGCTTCTGAAGGACGACGGACGCATCGTCGCCATGAAAGGACGTAACGCGGCGGAAGAGGTCGCGGCCGCCGAGGGCGCTCTCGCCGAGATGGGAGCCAGGGTCGATTCCGTGCTGGATTTCCAACTCCCCGGCGCCGGCGACGCCAGATCTCTGGTAGTTATAGTTAAGGAATAATTAACACTGGCTAATGTGGTAATTAATGAGCGTGGTGGTGCCGGGAAGCCACGCCTTCGACTCAGGCAGGTCATGGGTTGCGTAAGGGCTTCAAGGGCCTCTGTACGGAGAATATGGAAGCCTATTTTTTGTGCAATTTGCCGTTGCTGGATGATTTCGACAAGAGTTCCCGCTCGCTATCGTCCGAGTTGCCTCCTCGGCTCGAGTTGAAATTTGGATGTTAGTTGAAATTTAGTAAATGGTCGGGATGAGCCTGCTCAAATCAAAATAAGATCTTTCCAATAAACCTTCCGCGTCTCCTGAAAACGTTAGGGAATACAAAGGTGAGAAGGAAGCCGAGGGCAAGACCGAAAACCAGCTCGGTTCTGCGCGCCACCCAATAATTTTGACTTTTGCCTGCTTTATATGGTAAGAATAAAAACTTTTATTGTTTACGACTCAGATTTTCAGATAGATCCGAGGAGGAAAGCATCATGAACCATTTTCAGTACCAGGGTGACGAACTGTACGCCGAAGAGGTTGCCGTCAAGGATATCGTCGCGGCGGTCGGAAGTCCGGTCTACATTTACTCCCATGCAACGCTGGAGAGGCATTTCAAGGCCATGAACTCCGCCTTCGCCTCGGCGCCCCATACCATCTGCTATTCGGTCAAGGCGAACTCGAACCTTGCCGTGCTGAAAACCTTCATCAACCTGGGTGGTGGCGTGGATATCGTCTCCGGCGGGGAGCTGTACCGCGCTCTCGCGGCCGGCGTGGATCCCAAGAAGGCCGTCTATTCCGGCGTCGGCAAAAGGGACGACGAGATCGTCTATGCCCTGGAAAGCGGCATCCTCCTTTTCAACGTGGAATCGGAGCAGGAACTGGACCGGATCAACCTGGTGGCTGGGCGCATCGGCAAGAAGGCGGGGATCGCCATCCGCGTCAATCCCGACGTCGATCCAGAAACCCACCCCTACATCACCACCGGCCTCAAGAAGGCTAAGTTCGGCATCAACATAGAGCGCGCCCTGGAGCAGTACGGCCGCGCCAAGAAAATGGAAAACCTGGAAATCCTTGGGATCGACTGCCACATCGGGAGCCAGCTCACTAAAGTTTCACCGTTCGTCGACGCCATCAAGAAGCTGAAACGGCTCATCACCGGCGTTAGGGATCTCGGGATCGAGATGAAATACCTCGACCTGGGCGGCGGGCTCGGCATCCAGTACAACGACGAGGCGCCGCCGCTTCCGGCGGACTACGGCACCTCGATCCTGGAGGAAACCAAGGAACTCGGCCTGCACCTGCTGTTCGAGCCGGGCCGCAACTTGGTCGGCAACGCTGGCATTCTGGTCGGCACCTGCCTCTACACCAAGAAGGGTGAGGAGAAGAATTTCGTCATCGTCGACGCCGGGATGAACGACCTGGCCCGCCCTGCGCTCTACGGCTCCTTCCACGGCGTCAAACCGGTGCGGAAGAACCAGGACGGCGTGATCGAGGGGGATATCGTCGGCCCCATCTGCGAGTCGGGCGACTTCCTGGTGAAGGATCGCGAGATCCCCAACTTCCGGCAGGGCGACCTGATCGCCTTCATGTCCGCCGGCGCCTATGGCTTCACCATGAGCAGCAACTACAACAGCCGGCCGCGTGTGCCCGAGGTGATGGTGAAGGGCGACAAGTTCGAGATCATCCGGAGCCGCGAGACCGTCGAGGACCTGATCAGGGGCGAGCGGATCCCGTCTTTTATTTAATGACAAATGAACATTCGCCCCTCCGCAGTAACAACAGATCGCGGGCGGGGCAGGGGAGTCGGGCGCTTCACCCGGCGAAAACCTATCGCGAAATAGACGTATAACTAGCGCAGCACAAGGAGGTAGCCCATGTTCCAGGGAAGTATCGTTGCCATCGTCACCCCGTTCATTAACGGCGCGGTAGACGAAGAAAAGCTGCGGGAGCTGGTGGAATTCCAGATAGAAAACGGCACCGACGCCATCGTGCCGTGCGGCACCACCGGTGAATCCTCCACCCTCGACTATGTCGAGCACGACCGGGTCGTCAAGATCGTCGTGGAACAGGTGCACAAGAGGGTGCCCGTCATCGCGGGAACCGGTTCCAATTCCACCCGGGAAGCGATCGAGATCACCCAGCACGCCAAGGAACTCGGCGCGGACGGTGCGCTCCTGGTCACACCGTACTACAACAAGCCGTCCCAGCAGGGGCTCTTCCTGCACTACAAGGCGGTAGCCGACGCGGTGGCACTCCCCCAGATCCTCTACAACGTCCCCGGGCGCACCAGCGTGAACCTGCTGCCGGAAACGGTGGCGCGTCTAGCCGTGCACCCGAACATCGTCGCCATCAAGGAGGCCACCGGATCGCTGCAGCAGGCCTCCGAGGTGCTGTCACTTTGTGGCGAGAACATCATTGTCCTCTCGGGCGACGACTTCATCACCCTGCCGATGATGGCCTGCGGCGCCAAGGGGGTGATTTCCGTCACGGCCAACATCATGCCCAAGGAAGTTGCCGCCCTGGTGGACGCCTTTTTCGCCGGGAACCTGGAGGAGGCGAAGCGGCTGCACCTCTACCTGCTGAAAATATCCACCGCCATGTTCATCGAGACTAACCCGGTGCCGGTGAAGACCGCGGTGTCGCTCATGGGGAAATGCCGCGACGAGGTCCGTCTCCCGCTGGCGCCGCTTGCCGAGGCGAACCGGGCCAAGCTGGCCGCGATCATGAAGGAATACGGGCTTATCTAAGGAGTCGGAAGATCATGATAAAAATAGCTGTTTGCGGGGCCGCTGGACGGATGGGGGGGCGGATCATCGCCGCCATCAAGGAAGCGCAGGGCGTGGAACTCTCGGGCGCCCTGGAGCGTCCCGGGCATCCGATGATCGGCCAGGATGCTGGATACAACGCGGGTTTGGGCGCCATCGGCCTTCCCATAAGCGACGACCTGAACGCGGTGGTTGCCGGCTGCGACGTGCTGATCGACTTCACCGCCCCCAAGGTTTCCCTGAAGAATCTGGAGGTCTGTTCGCTTCTGGGTAAATCCATCGTCATCGGCTCCACTGGGTTCACCCCCGAGGAGCGCGCGCTCGCCGCGGAACTGGCGCGCGAGATCCCGGTGATCATCGCGCCTAACATGTCCGTTGGGGTGAACGTCTGCTTCAAGGTCCTGGCCGACGTGGCCAAGATCCTCGGCGAGGATTTCGACGTCGAGATCGTGGAGGCGCACCATCGACTCAAGAAGGATTCCCCCTCCGGGACCGCGGTCAGGATGGGCGAGGTGGTGGCGGGAGCCCTTGGGCGGGATTACGACAAGGTCGCCAATTTTCACCGCGAGGGGATCTGCGGCGAGCGGACCCATGACGAGATCGGCATGCAGACGGTCAGGGGCGGCGACATCGTCGGCGAGCATACCGTCTACTTTATCGGGATGGGGGAGCGGATCGAGATCACTCACCGCGCCCACACCAGGGACATGTTCTCCCGGGGGAGCGTGCGCGCCGCCAAGTGGGTGGTGACCGCCCAGCCCGGCATCTGGGATATGCAGGACGTGCTGGGACTGAGATAACAAACTGGCAGGAAACTAGGAGAGGGCTTAATGGCACAGATAAACGACAACTACCTGAAACTCAAGGCTGGATACCTTTTCCCGGAAATCGGACGCCGGGTGCGCGCCTTCGCGGCCGCTAACCCCGAGGCCAAGGTGATCCGCCTCGGGATCGGCGACGTGACCCAACCGCTGACCCCGGCCATCCTGAAGGCGTTCCACGCCGCGGTTGACGACCTGGGGAACGAGGGTTCCTTCATGGGGTACGGCCCCGAGCAGGGGTACGACTTCCTGATCAACGCCGTCATCGAGAAGTCCTACAACCCGCTCGGCGTCGAGCTTAAGACGACGGAGATGTTCATCTCCGACGGCTCCAAGTGCGACTGCGCCAACATCCTCGATATCTTCGCCCTGGACAACACGGTCGCCATCGGCGACCCGGTCTACCCGGTCTACAACGACACGAACGTCATGATCGGGCGCACCGGCGAGGCTGACGAAAAGGGGTATTACAAGGGGCTCGTCTACCTCCCCTGCACCGAGGAGAACGGCTTCCTGCC
>Ga0209125_1001842_pt1 | contig 18150 bp, 17 predicted proteins | sample BarGraIncub1131A_FD_184503 | JGI IMG/M metagenome (GOLD analysis project Ga0209125, IMG submission 184503) | Arctic peat soil microbial communities from Barrow, Alaska - Barrow Graham LP Incubations 11-31A (SPAdes) (version 2) | ecosystem: Environmental > Terrestrial > Soil > Wetlands > Peat...
TATTAACTGCAGTTCCACCAACCTTAAATAATTCAGATGAATCCCAACCATCTCCACCGAGTAATGGAACCTTAATGTCTATTGCTCTTGCTTGCTTTGCAATATTACCAACTGTTCCATAATAATCTGGAAGTAATATTACATCTGGGTTTGTTGGTTTTATTTTTGTAAGTTGTGCCTTAAAATCTTTATCGTTTGTAGCATAAGTTTCTTTCTCAACAATTTTGCCGCCCGCAGCTACGAAACCCTTTTCGAAAAACTCTGCCAACCCTTTAGAATAATCATTACCGTTATCATAAAGAATAGCAGCTGTCTTTGCCTTTAAGTCTGTAGATGCAAACTTTGCTATAACTGTTCCTTGGAAAGGATCTATAAAACATGCTCTATAAACATATTCTCCACCCTTTTTAGTAACATCAGGGTTTGTACCTGATCCTGTTATCATTGGCACTTTACTTTGAGTAGCTATTGGTCCCAGTGCTATACATGAACCACTTGTTAACGGTCCAACTATCGCCACAACATTATCCTCACTTATAAGTTTTGTACCAACCGTTGTTGCAGTATCCGGTTTACCTTCATCATCTTCAAAAAGGAACTTAATTTTACGTCCATTAATTCCTCCATCTTTGTTTACTTGATCTTCTAATAGTTTAATACCATTTTGACCAGATTTTCCAAAAGATGAAACCGTACCAGTAAGTGGTAACACAACTCCGATTTTAATATCTCCAGTAGTTGATGACCCCTTAGCTCCGCATCCCGCCAGTAACCCAACAGTCATAGCCATAGATAGTACTAAACATGCTTTCTTTTTGAACATTTAATAACCCCCCTAAATTTAAATACATTAAAATGTTTTATGAAATATTGCATCCATATTTTCATTATATATGGTCTAATTATATTTTATGAATTAATTGTTAATAACAATATTTTATGATTTAACAATTAATAAATAATTCATAATTTATAATTTTTACTAATAATATCATAAAATTTGAAGCATATCAATACTATTTCATTAATATTTTTATAAATTTAGAAATTTTTTATTTTGCATCTTGCATTTTTTTAATAATTAGATTATTTTAGATTTGTTTTAAGGGATTCCCTTAATTAGGAACCCCTCTTACTAATAAATTATAATTTATTCATCATAATATGATTTTAAGAAAATGTGCTTTTTTATATTCATAGCTTTTTAAATAATTCCCATTTAGTTGATCAAATGAATGTTGGGATATAAGTGGTTCTTTATTTCCAGAGACATCTACAAAGGAAGTTATTATTGCAGAATGGAAAATAACATTGTTGTAATTTTCGTAAAACACTACGTCCCCAATTTCAAGATTGTGTATATCTTCTATTTCAAGCCCTTTAATTACATTTCTATTTGTACTTTGATTCATTTTTAAATACCAGTATAGTGAATGAGCAACACTCCAACAAATTGAGCTTTTGCCCTGATGGTACCACCAAGGCCTAATTTTATTGTAATCTACTGGTGATCCCCCTGCTTTTAAACATTGAGAAACAAAGTTAGTACAATCGCCACCGTTTCCGTTAATAAATTTATAATATTTATATTGTTTATTTGGATCAGTTGCATATTTTATGGCATAATCAACAGCCAATGTTCTATTGTATTTATTTGGCATAAAATTACTCCTTAAAAATTATCATTAAAATATATTATGCTATATAATTTTATTGTTTACAGATATTTCAAAATGCATTTTTAAACTGGTCAATGTGAGTAATTATATAATCCACACATCCCATACCCATTGAAAAGAAAGATAACAATACTAAAATGATTATTGCACCGAAATCGTATCTCATTATTTCTTCCTTGTTTATTATATAAGCAACGATAATCTCAATTCCAAGTATAATTAAAACCAAAGGCCAAAGTGATGCTATAAAATAATACTTTATACTTGGATATATTAAACGTAGTAAAAATATTATTCCCACCATGATTAAAACAACTCCAGATGTAAAGGTTCCAACGCGACGTCCCCTAATCATTAATATCACACTCTTTTTTCTTACCTATAATGAGTTTTGCACCCACAACAATTATTGCAACACCGATTATTATCTGTGGAGCCACTCTTGTTACATCATTAATAGCGTTATATGCAGCATCTGACATATATCCAGCTAAGCTGTCAATGATGTTATTCCATATTAAATATGCACCAAGAAGTATCAGTAATATTCCTGACACCAATCTGTGTTTTTTTAATACATCTTTATCTATTTTTATTAATTCATCAAGAGAAAACAAATAATTATCCTCTAAAAGTAAAAACTCTTCTTCTGTTGAATAACGTTTGTTCATACAATCAAAAAACGAATAAAACCAAATTAATGGTAAAACAAAGAGTAATGGACCAATCCTGAGCCAACTAGAAAGAAATATCAAAAATAAAAATACTGCCATAAGCGATATACCAATCTTCATAAATCCCAAATACATATGCCCTGCCCCAGGCATTAGTGAAAAAACAAAGGTTAAAAATTTATTTTTTTCCCTTTTCATTATTAAAAACCTCCATATTAATTATTTTTTGCGAAAAATTATTAAGATTTGAATTAATTGTGTTTATGGTACTTAAACTCATTGGGTTTACATCAAAGCTTTTATCTTTCGTATTAGCCACAAAATTTAGTAGATTTGAAAAAACGAACATTAATGCTATACTTGCTGCCATCGCTACCCTTAAAGAATAAAACACAAATTGTTTATTGTTTTCTTTTTTCTTTCTTATCTTACTTAGTATCTCCTGCTCAAATCCGGAAGGAGCCTCAGCAAGCTCATTATCACTGAAACTATCAGCTAAAGCATCAACACATTCTTCGCACTGACAAATATGTTCTGATAATAAAACCAGTTCATTATCTCTGTACGATCCCTCTTTAATCCCTTTTAGTGATGTTTTAGTTAAATGGCCGTTTTCTTTAAATAATGGGTAACTCACATAAACTCCTCCTTCCATAAAACTTTCAATAGCTTTTTGGATCTGTAAAGATGGGTTTGCAATGTCTTTAAGCTCTGACCTGTATCTTTTGCCATATCAGAAAGTTTAATATCTCTGCAAAAATAGTTTACCGACACTGCCCTATAAGGCTCTTTTAATTTTTCACATAAAATATTAATCTGTTCCATGCTATGTTTTTTTAAAAGTATACCCTCAGGCGTTTCCCCCTTATCCTTTAAGCATTCAAATTCTTCACAAGATAAACTATTAATTGATCTTGCAGGACTTTTAAGAAAATCTTTACATTTGTTTATTGCAATTGTTGTAAGCCAAGCCTTAAAATTTTCACCATTAAATCTAGCAAAGCTAGTATATGCAGATAAAAAAGTTTGTTGTGCCAAATCCTCTGCATCAAAATAATTTTTTGTAAAAGACAAACAAATTGTAATGATTAAACGTTCATATTGTTTTATATAGCTTGAAAACTGTTCCTTTTGAATAACCATCACCCCTTTTTTATCCATACACTTAATATAACGATTAAAAAATAAAAAACACTTCAATATTAATTTTATTTTTTTATTCGTTTAAAAAGCATGTGAAATTTCACATGCTTTATTCATAAAAATTATAATTTATATATATATATCTTATAACAAACAATTTAAAACTAAACCTGTCCTTGTGATCCAAATATAGCTACATTCTGATTATATAAAGAAAATATATTACCCTTCCAATTCAAGGTATTCATAACATAACCTAAAGAGTCTGCATTGTATCTTCCAGCTATTTTTTGATAAGCCAATAGCTCATATACTTTATTTGAGTCAAAATCCACAGGATATAATCCACTTAATGGATTTACAAATCCATTAATGGGATTCTTTAGCTTTCCATTCTTGTCGTATATTTCATTTAAATAATCCACGTCCCTATTTGATATATCTATAATGTATTTTTCATTATTTTCTTTACTGTTAACATTAACCTTGTAGTTGTCTTTATAAGTAACATCATAATTATATTGTTCGTTATATTCATTAAAGTCAAACAATAATTTTTCTGTATTGTTAATAAAGGAATAAATATAATGATACATTATTCCACCACTGCCACCTGAATTAATGCTTATTAAAATATCATCTACATTATCTCCTGTAAAATCCCCCAAAAATAGTGTAGGATTATAACCTGCATTTTCCCTGAGGGCTATACCAGTAAGTCCTCCTGTTTTTCCATCTTGAATTACAAGAGTAATATTTTGAATAAATGGACTGTTTTGTGTCCTTATTCCAGTTAAATAGACGTTATCCGGTATTCTATCACCAGTTACATCTCCCCTTATATAAGCGACAATACTCGATTTTGCAATATTATATCTATTATAACAATTATACATAACTGCTCCTTTGGATAATAATTTCATGCATTATCATATGAGCAAACAAAAAAAATGTTCAAATTATTTCTTTCTATACTGCTATTAACACCCCTTAATAAAATAATATCATTTTCTAATATATATGCACACTTTGCATTTATCTTCATATTATATTAGTAGATATCAATACTTTAGGAGTTAGTAAAAATGAGTAAAAAAGTATCAATTACTCTTCCTGATCATGTCTATAGTTTAGCACTACGAAAATCTAAATTAACTCATGGAGAAAATAATTTTTCAGGTTACTTACGTGAATTAGTGTGCAATGAATTTACAGAAAACGAACTAAAAACGGAGCTCATAAAACTTAATGAACCACTATGGCTCGGAATTACAAAGACATCTGAATATGCCACCACTTGCCAAGTATGTACGAATACAATTTCCCCAGGAGAAGTAATTTGTTATACCAACTTAGGATTTAAAGAAGACTATAAGAATTGGGTTCATAAGAACTGTTGTCGAAAAGAATAACAACATAGATATCCGAGTCATTTGTTAATTCAATTGAGTTTCTTTTATTGTTTTTTACTCCTCATATGATACTGGTACATTAGTTATTCCAAGCTCTAGCGCTGCTGCATATTGATCATATCCTGACACAATTACAAGGCTTCCTTTTTTGACAACAATGGGCTTGTTAAACTTGTTATTATTTTTCATATAATTGAGTGCTTTGTTCTTTGAACGTTTTATAGACAAATCTTCATTTTCATTTACTAGTTTTGAAATATCCACTATTTCATCAGTTCCAGTTGGCATTTCATAATTTAAATCTATTTGTCCATTAACATCTTTCAACAGATGGAATATTTTAATTGACGTTGCTTCCACTGAAATAAAAGGTGTACCATTTTTATTTACACATGCTTTTAGTTCTCCTTTAATTACAAAATAATTTACATCTACCATACCTATTACTGCATCTCTCCAATAATCCTTTTTTACAATTACTCTATAAATGGACTCTTTATTATCATAAGTTCCTATTTTAAATAGTAAGTTAACATCTCCATTATCAAGTCTATTTGTTTTTACAGGTAATCCTCTAATTATAATCTCACTTTTGTTCATAATTATATTCTCCTTTTTATTGTGTTCATTTTTAAGCAAGCCTAGATAATTTGTTGTTATTTTTGAAAATACCTTAGCGCCGAAATAGTAAAAAACACCTAGAAAGCATATATCGCTTTCTAGATGTTTTTTACTAAACTATAATTTAATACCATATTGATTTTTACACAAGTGAATTTACCTAGGTCTATGTTAGGTATTTTTACATTTTTTTTAGTTTCAGAAACATTATTATAAGCTAACACAAACTCCACCTCATTTTTTATTTAAAATATCTTTACTTATTATTGTATTATATCATTTTACGCACGAAATTTCAATTTTAAACCTATTTCATGAGTTTATAGATAAAACCCTTAATTTTAATAAAACTGATTATTAATTAAATAACATAAGTTCTTCTATACTATTCTATTGTATATCTCCATATTCAATTAAATTAAATTTAACATGGGCGGTTATTGTAGCTCCTTTATAAGCAGTATGCCAATCTACGCTTTTAAAATAGCTGTTATGCTTAGCTCTTACCATGTCCCCTATACCGATAGGATCACTTTCTTTAAATTGCATATACTCAATCAATTTTTGACAATCTTGCCTAAGTTGTTCCTGTACATAATTACTTACCTTTATAACTTCATTTTGATTATTTAAATGATCCCATTTATAATCATCAGCATATCCTGTTAAGTCTAAATAGATATCTACTACGGGCTTATTATTCTTAATTGAGATGTTTATTTTTTTACTGTTTTGACTAAGGTGAATGGCCGAGCTTAATTTTTCACTATAAGTTTCCTCGGCACTAGCCGGAATACGAGCATTGTAAATATATTGTTTATGTTTTAGAGTTTTCATCATTGCTATTAAAAGTCCACTATCTTGTGTATTTATATTTCCAACCATTTTTCCTTCTGAAAATAAGGCTGATCCTGTGACTTCAATAGATTTGTCAGTAATCTTAATCATTGGAGTTGTATTATCAATACCTGGGGCCATGTTTATTATGTCATATTTGAAAGCTCTTGTTTCATTGATGTTCCCGGACCTAACCGCACGATCAAGAAGCGAATTCACATATGTAGATGTTATAGGTTTATCCTTAAAATTTTCTTCGGATTGATGTATTAAACTTCTAGGGCTTCCATCAACAACAATAACCCATGTAAGCATTGCGTTCGTTTTATCCCTTTCTAACACTGAATTAATACCAGCTATACGTCCTTCTCCAGCAATCTCTTTAGAATATAAAAATAGCTGGATTTTACCTGCCAACAGTTCCTTACTTGCCCTTTTATCAAAAGATACCGTAGACATCTTTAGTAAATTAGTCTGAGCATCCAAAATCTCTACTCTAGAACCTTTAACATCTGGATCAATTAGGGGCATGCCATAGGTAACCTCTAAATTTCCTTGAGGAGCTCCCTCTATGCCTAATATTGTAAGAAAACTAATTTTTTCTACTAGTACTTCATCCCAACAACCACAAAGAATAAATGGAATAACAATTAATAATAGAAATGTTTTTTTTATCCCTTTATACATGTGGATTCACTCCTTTTTTTCGTATGAAAGAAAATAAATAGCATGTAACTAAAAATATTGAAAATATGGTTCCAGATCTCGTCATAATATTAGTGTAAACTTTAATGTTTGATATACTTTTAGGTACATTACTTAATAATATTGTTATTAAGGTAAATACAATTAGGTATATAACCTTTTTCTTTAGCTTTAGTAGTTTACGTATACTATAATAGGTTACAGAAAAATATCCCGCAATTGACATAGCCATTGCCGGTAGCCATACAGATATAAATAGCACATCCATTCTTTCAATTATTGGGGCTCTATAAGATCTTGATAGTTTAATTATTGGATTTATACTTTTTTTTAGCATTTCTTCTCCAAAAAAAGACGTAATAACGAGAACAAGAATTATATAAAATATAGTGGTAATTGTATTAGCTCCTATAGCAAATTTCATGGCTTTTTGTTTGTTGGTAATTTCTGGGTATATAACCGAAATCACCTCATAACCCAGGAATGCAAAAATACAAGGACTAAAACTAGCTTTTATACCTTCTATACCGCTTTGGGCAATTGGCATTAAAAAATTCAATCTTAAGTCACTAAATACAAGTAAACACAAAATAAGACAGAAACCAATTGAAAGATATATCATTTGTGCAAATCTTGTTATATATTTTAATCCGTACCATGCTAGGTAACAAGTAGGTATTAAAGTAAAAACACATAGTACAAAGGTCGGAGTCGATCTTAATAAATCAACATGTATTACATTTATATAACCTCTTAAACATAGACATACGCTGTACCAGAAATATAGAACTATAAGTAAATTTAACAAACCACCTAGGTATTTTCCGTATAAGAACTTATTTATTTCATATATAGATTTGTTGTTATACCTATTCATAAGCTTTATTATCAGTGCAACTACAGCAGTTATAATTATTCCATATACTAATACTGAAATCCAACCATCATGGCCACAAATCGTAGCTAAATTACTTGGTAAGCTAACAATACCTGTACCTACTTGAATAGATACAATAAGTCCCATCAATTGAGCAGAGGTAATATTGTTTTTCCTTTTATCCATTCTTCTTCCCTCTTTCCTTATCTAGTGGTTTCGCTATATCTGGCCTTTTTTTCAAATACCTAATTGGAGCTCTTATATAGGTGTCTTTTAAATCACCAAATTTAAAAGGCGCTATAGGCTGAAAATAGGGTTCTCCTAGAGAATCTAATACTATTAGGTGCGCAAGTACCATTACCATGGGAATAATTACTCCCAAAATACCAAATATTGATGAGGCTATCATAATGGCATATTTAACAATTCTAATAGAAATTCCTAAATCATAAGTAGGCATAGTAAAGCCTGCAATGGCAGAAGCAGCGATTACTATTACCATAAGGTCACTTACTATTCCAGCCTGTATAGCTGTCTGACCTATTACTAATCCTCCAACAATACTAATAGATGAAGTTATAAAAGATGGAAGTCTAATTGAAGCTTCTCTTACCATTTCTATCATAAATTCAATCAAGAATGCTTCAATAACGGGAGGAAAAGGTACCTTTGCTCTGGATTGTGCAAGTTGGACTAGTAAAGGCAGAGGTATCATGTAGTAATGAAAGCTTAGTAATGCAATATATATGCCTGGAAGAAAAAATGCTATTAATGTTGCTAACGTACGAAGAATACGTAGGTAAGTTGCTCCTAACCAATGGGTTGAATAATCTTCAGGTGCTTGAGTAAAAGCAAAATAAGTTACAGGAGCTATCATTACAAATGATGTTTCTTGAAGCATTATTACAAATCTCCCCTCTAGCAAGCCCGCTATAGCTTTATCCGGCCTTTCTGTGGCAAGATATTGAGGAAAAATAGAATTCGGATGGTCCGAAATAATTTGTTCTATATATCCAATTGCTATGAAACTATCACTATTTAAATTAGTGATTTTATCACAAATAATTTGTAGTATGTTTGGATTAGCAACATCTTCTAGGTAGGCTATTGAGACTGTTTGGTGTGAGATATTGCCAACAGTAAAATTCTTAAATTTAAGGTTGGCAGTTTTTAATTTTCGTCGTATAGTAGCTATATTAGTTGCCATGTCTTCAATAAAACCATCATGATCTCCTCTTACACTTTTTTCACCTTCTGGTTCATTGATGCTTCTTTTTTCATATTTTTTTAGTGTACATGAAATTCCTTTATTTAATCCCTCACATATAAAAACTGCATTTCCAGCCAATATATCTTCTATTAACTTATCAATTAGCATTGGAAAGGTTAGTCCTGCTATGGGAAGCTTATTAGGAAGATATTTAATTTCTTCTGAGTCTAACTTTTGTAAATTAAGTAAAGGAGTCATAAAATCTCTCTGAAAAAGATCAACATCACATAGACCTTGAATGAAAAAGAAGCATCCTTTCTTTCCTGAGTTTAAAATAACTTGTCGCCTTATAATATCAGGACAATCTTTTAGTGTCTCATCAATTAAGTAGAAATTTTTAGCGTAATCTTTATGTAAATTTACATTTGTATTTATCTCTTCGACCATTTCACATCACCATTATTAGCATTCGCAATATATAAAATATTATGCAAAAGTTTGTGTTTCGAATAGTTCATTAAAATTACTAAAGGTGGCTGCATCAAAATAATTAAAAAATCATTTTGATGCAGCCACCTTTTCCTTTTGTTATATCATCTCTATTCCTTTATAAGTGGAATCTATATACCTACTAATTCTTAAAGCTATGTATAGGTGCTGGAATTCTTCCACCTCGGTTAATAAAGTCTACACTTGAGAATTCACTTACCTTCATAACAGGTGCGCGTCCAAGAAGTCCACCAAATTCTACGCTGTCTCCAACTTTTTTACCGGGTGCAGGTATAAGCCTAGTTGCAGTAGTTTTATTATTAATCATTCCGATTGCACACTCATCCGCAATAATTGCTGAAATTGTTTCTGCAGGTGTGTCTCCTGGAATAGCAATCATATCGAGTCCCACAGAGCATACACAAGTCATAGCTTCAAGTTTCTCAATGTTTAAAGCTCCTTTTTCTACGGCCTCAATCATTCCCTCATCTTCACTTACAGGTATAAATGCGCCACTCAGTCCCCCAACGGAGCCAGAAGCCATTATCCCGCCTTTTTTAACTGCATCATTTAACATGGCGAGTGCTGCGGTAGTTCCATGAGTTCCACATACCTCAAGCCCCATTTCTTCTAAAATTCTAGCGACACTATCTCCTATAGCAGGTGTTGGTGCCAATGATAAATCTACTATGCCAAAAGGTACATTTAACCTTTTTGCAGCTTCCATTCCAACTAATTGACCCATTCTTGTTATCTTAAAAGCAGTTTTCTTTATTACTTCAGCTACAACCCCAAAATCCTCACCGCGTACTTTTTCAAGGGCAACTTTTACAGTACCTGGTCCACTTATTCCTACATTTAAAGTACACTCTGGTTCAGAAACTCCATGAAAAGCACCTGCCATGAAAGGATTATCCTCTACAGCATTTGCAAACACAACAATCTTTGCACAACCAAGCCCATCTCTATCTGCGGTTAATCTTGCAGCTTCCTTAATAATTTGCCCCATTTCACGAACCCCATCCATGTTGATTCCAACCTTAGAACTTGCAACGCATACTGATGAACATACTCTTTCAGTAACTCTCATAGCTTCTGGTATAGATGATATTAATCTATGATCACCAGTTGTATATCCTTTTTGAATAAGTGCAGAAAACCCTCCAATAAAGTTTATTCCGAGTTCCATTGCAATTTTATCAAGCATTATTGCATATTCTACATAGTTTTCATCTCGTGATGCTCCCGCAATCAAAGAAATAGGAGTAACTGAAATTCTTTTATTAATTATTGGCACTCCGTATTCCAGCTCCAAATCTTCTCCTACCTTAACTAAATTTCCAGCATTTTTCATGATTTTATCATAAATTCTTTGCCTAGACTTTTTACCATCAAAGTCACAGCAATCAAGTAATGATATTCCCATGGTAAGTGTCCTAATATCTAATTTTTCATGATCTAACATTTTTACTGTTTCCATTATTTGATTAATATTCACTTTATACCTCCTATAAAAGATGCATTGAATTAAATACATCCTCATGTTGCATTTTTATTGAAACTTTTAAAATTTTACCTTTTTCCATTAGTTTGTCATTTAATTCCTTTAAGGAAATATTAATATTAGATAATTCCACGAGCATTACCATAGTGAAAAATTCTTTCATAATAGTTTGATTAATATCTAAAATATTAGCATTTTTCTCAAACAATAAGTTGGATACATTTGCAATAATACCTACTTTATCTTTACCAATTACAGTTAACACAGCCTTCATTTTTTCCCCTCCATTTTTTAGTCGCAAAAAAAGCCGAATAGATAATACTCGACCCTTGAAATCAATATTATCCCCTGTCCTTTTACCTGAGAGTTTCACTAATCTTCACTAGCTTTCTCCTTCGGTGCTCAATTAGAGTCTCTCCAAGGGCTCGTCCTGTAACAGTCATATTTTTGCGGTACCTGAAAAATTTACTTTTTCGGTGTATAAATACTATATACACTTCTGCTACACTCATCCGAACTATTAAGTTGTAAGTTATTATTGTTATAATAACAGTTTTAGTAACTAATTACAACATAATTTATATGTTTAACGACATTTCAGAAGGAAAGTCTCCCACTTCTATAAGTGGGAGGATAACAATTGAGAATTGTTATCTACCCCCAGAGACTTACCCAGAGGATACATACCCTAACAAATAGAAAACTTCAGTGGGAGTATAAATCTCCTTCTGAAGTCGTTAATATTGCAGCTCCGCAGGAGATGATTAAGCTACTACTTCCTTCTCTTTTCTTAAATCTTTTCTCAAGTTAATATCTCCTTTAACAAGATTGCAAGAGTATATTATTAAAAGTAAAACTATAAATATAGAAGAGAATCTATACATAGATGCATAACCACGGTATCCAGCAATAGAACCCAGAATGATTGAACCAACTGTATAGGCCAAATCCATAGAAGACAAGAAAGTTCCATTAGCAGCTCCTTTTCGGTCGCCAGGTGAACGATTCACAGCCCAAGCCTGCAGAGATGGTTGAACAGCTCCGTACCCAATACCATAAAATAAGGAAGCCACTATAAGAGCATTAATAGAATTTGCGTAGGATAACAATATAAGCCCTATAATTATTGAAATTGAACCTGGAATTATTATTACGATATGTCCCTTCTTATCAAATATCTTTCCAACAAAAGGCCTTGTTACCAAGATTATTGAAACAAATCCAACAAAATAAATCCAAATTGAAGTCATTTTTAATTCCTTACCATATAACATTATATAACTCATAATTCCGCATAGTGTAATCACAAGAAGAAAACATAGCATGGATGGCAGAGCAGCTTTTTTTTCAAAAGAATCTGCCAATGAGAACTTTTCCTTTGATTTATGACCCTCTAAAGTTTTTTTAGGTATTTTAACTTGACTAAGGAATAAGATACCTATGACTACTAAGGCTATTGATGTAATAGCAATATTTTTAAAACTATATAAATTCATTATTATTATTGCAAACATGGGAGATAACGCCATAGATATTATCATTGAAAGTGAGTAATAACCCATCCCCTCACCCCGTTTATTCGCCGGTATAATATCAGAAAAGATTACGGCTGCACCAGTTGACGCAAGTCCCCAACCTATTCCTTGAATAATACGAACAAATATTATTGCATCTAAGGGAAGCCAGATAAATGATAATGTACTTCCTGCAAGTATTATTGCACCTATTATAAGTAAAGGCTTAATTTCTATTTTATCCATAATGCTTCCCGTAAATAATCTGATTAGCAAAGATGTTATAGAAAACGTACTTACAACAAGGCTTGCTTCAAGATTACTTCCTCCAATGGCTTTTGCATATGCAGGCAGCGTTGGTGTAAGCATATAGAAAGCTAAATAAATAAATAAATTTGAAAATAACATTAATACATAACTTCTAGTCCATAGTTTTGCTTTACTTGATTGAATTTTAGTTTCCAAATTAATTCCTCCTAACTTATTTTAAATTATCTATATTTTCATCGATTTTCAAAAAAACCTCGCTAAATATTTTTAGCTTTTCATAGGAGATGCCCTTAAGAATGTCATTGAATGTATCCTCTAAAAACGGAGTAACACTTTTGCATGTGCTTAAACCATCCTCTGTTATATGTATGACTAATGAACGTCTGTCTTCTTGACTTGAATGCCTTTCAATAAATTTTTTTCTCTCAAGAATGTCTATTATTCTAGTCAAAGTAGACTGATCTTTACCTGAAATGTCCGCTAGTTGCTTTTGACTTATTTTGTTTTGTTTAGACAATCTCATGAGTACTGCCCATTGCTCAGTTGTTAGGTGAAACTTTACTAGTTTAGTATTAAGATAATGTATTAGTTTTTTATTAATTTTGTTTGTTAACATTCCAATATCTTGGTCGTAAGATTCAAACATATTTTGTCATCTCCATTTAATAAAGTTGTTACAACAATAATTGGTGCAACAACTAATTATACACACTTTTAAAGTTTTTTTCAATATTAGTTAGAAGATTTTAAATCAATTTGAATTACGTAGACAAACCCAGTATAACTTAAAGTTATACTGGGCCTGTAATTAAACTGATAAGGACCGCTTTGCAAGTTCTTTTTATTACTTAGATACTTCCTCATTTAATGATGATTTAGTAAATCTTACTTTTGCCCTTTCGGATAACTTCTCCTGTATAGAAATTAATGCAGGTATCACTATAGGAAGTAGAATAGTACTTAGTAGTAACAATCCTGTAACTACGCTTATAGCAAGTTCCATTAAAACATGTATATTTGACGGATATAACGTTGCAAATGTACCAGCGAGTATTATCGCAGCAGACATTACTACTCCACCAATATTTTTAGCTGCGAGTATTATGGCATCCCTTGGATTAGTATCTGGATATTCTTTATAACGTGTCATAAGGAATATGCTATAATCAACTCCTAATGCGGCAATTACTACAAAGGAGAAGAAAGGTACATTCCAAGACATTCCATCCATTCCACTAAACAATTTTGTTGTTAAAAATGCTGTTACTGAAATTGCTGCATAGTATGCCGTTAATAAGGAACCTACTATATATACAGGAATCCAGAAGGATTTTATTACAAGTACTAATAATACAAATATGCATGCAAGTACTATTATTTGTGTAAAAGCTATATCATGAGTTGCTATATTATTTAAATCGTTAGTATTTGCAGTTACACCAGCTATTCCAAAGCTAACACCTGAAAGTTTTGTTCCTTTTAACTGGTTTTTAACTAAGCTATTCATTTCATCTATAACCTTTATAGACTCAGATGAATATGGATCTGTTTCTAGATTTACAGTAAGTTTTGTAATCTTCCTATTTTTAGACATATACGCATCAAACATTTTTCCTATATCAGCAGTTTTAAAAGCTTCATTAGGTATATAAAAACTTTTTGTTCCTGTTAACTGCGTTAAAAAATCATTACTTTTACTAATCCCAGTATGAATTGTTCCTAGGCCATTTTGGCTCTTGCTTATTCCATCCTTAAGTTGAAGCATTCCACCGCTTAAGGTATTTAAACCAGTATACAAGGTATCTTGTCCAGCCTTTATTTTCCCTGCTCCAGCTTTTAATTTGGCCATACTATCAATTACAGTTTTTTGACCTGCACTGCCTTGTCTAAGACCTGTTGCAAGGCCGGCTTCTCCTTTTTCTAACTCATTTATTCCCATAACTAATTTAGAATTACTACCGGTATTCGCTATTATGGTTTTTATACCCTCATTAAGCTTTGCAAGACCTGATGTTAAAACATCATAATTTTGATTGGCAGTATTAATTCCTGTTGAAACACTATCCATAGATTTAGATAGCATTGCTAACGATCCCTTAAGTTTAGCAACATCTGGATCATTTGGTAATTTAGCATCTATTGAAGCTACTGTTCCATTCATCATTGTAACTAATTGTTGTATTTGTGATATTGCCACTGGTAATGACTTATAGCCCTGACCAAGAGCAACATAACCTGCTTGAATTTCGATCATATTGTTTGATATTGTCTGTAACCCTCCATTTATAGATGCTACTCCAGTTTTTAACTGCGATATTCCGGCAGTAAGTTTATCCGCACCACTAGCCCCTTTATCTATTCCGGAGTTGATTTTTACAAGGCCATCAGTAACTGCTCCAATCCCACTCTCAAGCGTACCCGTACCACTTGATAAATCCTTGACGCCTGAAAAATCAGGAGCCGTAAGTTTATTATCTATTTGTTTTAAGCCACCATTTATCTTTCCCACACCATCATTTGCAGAGCTTAGGCCGCGTACGACGGTTTTTGTCTGAGCGTTCGTATAAAAGTTATCTATAGGTTCTCCCATAGGCTCAGTTGCACTGGATACTTTCTCAACACCTTTAAGACTTTTAATTTTTTCCGTTAACGAATCTATAACCGCTAAAGATTCATTGTTATCCATTGCTTTATTGCTCTCTATAACAACAGTCGTAGGCATAGCTTTTCCACTTCCAAATTTACTTGCTATGAGGTTAAATCCCCTAACTGACGGGGTATCAGCACTTAAATCTTTAAGGCTATCAAAAGATAACCTTGGAGTGTTAAAAAATATTACTGGAAATATAATTGCCGCAACTACCAATAGTGAAATAACAGGATGTTTTACAGAGGTTGAGGTTACCTTTTCCCAAAGTCTGCTTTCTTTATGGCCTGCAACATTGTGCGATGGCCAAAATAAATTCCCAGCTAGTAATTTCATTAATACTGGTGTTAAAGTTGTAAGTTCAAGCAAAAGAACAGCTATTCCTATAGCTACAGCATTAGCAGAGCGGTAAATAGGAAATTGTACAAAACTAAGGCTAGCGAAAGCCATAAATACAATTAAACCACTGTAGATTACCGTTTTTCCTGCGGTTTTATATGTCGTAACTATAGCGTCCTCAATAGATAGCCCGTGACCTAATTCTTCTTTAAATCTATTAAATAAAAGTATATTATAATCTGTACCTATACCAAATAACACAAGAATCATAAACATTTGAGTTAAACTGGTTATCGGGAAGTTAAAAACATTTATTAATATTCCCATTATTCCCATAGAACACACATAGGAAATTCCAACGGCGAACAGTGATACAAAAGGTGTAACCACTGAGCGGAACATTATGATAAGTACCAATAATATAAATATAACAGTTATAATTGCACTTTTTTCTACACCTTTATTAGTAGCAGCTAAGTAATCATTATTTATTGCAAGCTCCCCTGTTATATAGTGAGTTACCTTAACATCCTTTAAAGCGTCATTAAATCCATTTATTATATTTTTACTATCTCTCGTTCCTTTTTCATAGGTAACTTGGACCATTAATGTTGTTCCGTCTTTAGAAATCAATTGATCTTTAGCTTCTGGAGTAGTGAAGGGATCAACTATATTATTTATTTTAAGTTCAGATTTGAGAGTACTTAATTTTTTTATACCTGTTTGAATATCTTTTAAACCCGAGTTTGATATTTTTTTTCGGTCATTAAAAACAAATATTGCGGTGTCACCTTTTGAGGTTCCCATTTTATTTAACATCTCAGTTGCAAGTTTTGAAGGTGAATTTTCACTTATTGATGCTTGACCCTTTTGGTTTAATATCTTACTTAGGTTAGGTTGGTTTAGCGTAAATAAAATCGTAACTATTACCCATATGGCTAATAAAAACCAACGGACTTTTAATATTTTTTGCATGTTTAATTGCTCCTTTATATTTTGAAATTTTTACTTAAATCATCTCCTGGGTCGCAGAAGTATTAACGACTTCAGAAGGAGATTTAGACTCCCACAAAAGTCTTCTTTTTGTTACAGTATATAACACCCCCTTATAGAAGTGGGATACTTTCCTTCTAAAATGTCGTTAAAACTTCTGCTATGCCTTCTTTAACTTTATTTTCTTTATAATCAATTTTTAAAGCTTGAAGATTATAAATTGTAAGTGCATAGGCATAACCAGTAAGACCGTTTGTACTAGTATCCTGTAGCCATTCCATTATTACGTTATAAATTGTTCCTATAAAAGCGAGTGAAAATATCTTTACATCAGGAATACTTACATTGCAACATAACTTCATTTGATTAAAATGCTTGGCAGTATAATTAACATATTTTTGAGTAACCTCCGCTCTCTTTTGCTCAAACCTTGGATTTAATCCCACAGCCTCTATAAGCAAAATCTTTGCTAGTGGCCTATTAATTTCAATAATTTTCAAAAAAAAGGCTATTGCTTTACTAAACCCTAAGTCTAATTCTTTATTTATGTTTTCTAATGAGTTACATAGTGCAATATAAAATTCTTCAGACAACTCATCATAAAGTGTCTCAAATAAATCTTCTTTATTTCTAAAATAAAAATAAAAAGTTCCTACAGATATGTCTGCTTCTTCAACCACATCCTTTACAGTAGTACCATGATAACCTTTTACTGAAAAAACCTTAGTTGCTGTATTAATAATATGTTTCTTTTTTAAATCTTTTCTTTTTTGCGTTTCATTGGAACTTTTATAAACCATTGGATTACCTCATTTCAAGTATAGAACGACGCATCGTTTTATTTTATATTTAAATCTTATTCATTATAAATCTTATTCATTATATTTGTCAATATTACTAAAACGTTTACACAAAATCCAATGAAAATAAATAGTTACTAATTAGAAAAAAACTCGCAAAAGAAGCCTTGGAAATAAATCCAGGGCTCCTTGAATTACTTAAAATCTTATCTATTGGCTTGCTTTACTATGGCTATTCCTGCACTTGCTCCTATTCTACTGGCACCTGCATTTATCATATCCATTGTAGTTTTATAATCTCTTATTCCTCCTGAAGCTTTTACTCCAACATCTTTACCTACTGCCTCTCTCATAAGCTTTACATCTTCGGGTTTTGCTCCACTTGTGCTAAAGCCTGTAGAGGTCTTTACGAAATCCGAACCTGCCTTTACTGATA
>Ga0209125_1001845_pt1 | contig 18139 bp, 12 predicted proteins | sample BarGraIncub1131A_FD_184503 | JGI IMG/M metagenome (GOLD analysis project Ga0209125, IMG submission 184503) | Arctic peat soil microbial communities from Barrow, Alaska - Barrow Graham LP Incubations 11-31A (SPAdes) (version 2) | ecosystem: Environmental > Terrestrial > Soil > Wetlands > Peat...
TAAAGAAAAATGTGGATCCTTTTCCTTCCGATATATCTTCGGGATCGCTTTCTACCCAAATTTTTCCACCAAGCATTTCTACATAAGCTTTCGCAATGGAGAGGCCTAATCCTGAACCTTCAAATTGCCTGCTATTTGAAACATCAGCTCGCATAAATAGTTCAAATATAGACTGTTGTTTGTTTTCAAAAATGCCAATGCCGGTATCTTTTATTGAGAACTCAAGATTATCGCCATTCTTACGAATGCCAAATTCAATTGATCCGGCTTTTGTAAATTTGATAGCATTGCCTATCAAAATTGACAGTATGGTATTTAGTTTTGCACTATCTGTAGATATACACGCTATATCGTTTGGCAAATCGATGTTGAGGGTGTATTCCAGCCCCTGGCGTTCAGCATCGGACTTAAACTTGTCGAACAGATCTCCAGCCAGCCTTTTGATATTGGTTTCGGATGCTGTCAGTTTCATTTGTCCTGTCTGAATCTGCGATATTTCAACAATGTCGTTAATGGTATTCATAAGCCGGTATGCACTTTGGTCGATGATGCTGGTATATTCGGCTCTTTCACTGGCCGTCAGGTCATCGTTTTGTAGAATTGACAGAAATCCAAGTATGCCGCTGAACGGTGTCCGTATCTCGTGTGAAATGTTATTCAGAAATGCGGTTTTGAGCTTGTCACTTTCTTCGGCTTTATCTTTGGCCACAATCAATTCAATATTTGTCTTTTCAAGTTCAAGGGTTCGTTCCTTTACCTTTTCATCTAAGGTATAATTTAGCTTTTCAAGCTGTTGATGAAGATATCGGGTTTCAAGCAAATTTTTAATTCGAAGCCCCACTTCGATCAAATCAAATGGTTTGGCAACAAAATCTTTTGCACCACCGGCTAATGCACGTTGCCTGGCCTCGGCAGTTATATCTGCAGTAAGCACCAGTATTGGCAAATAGGTACGAGATGGAACCATCGCTTTTAACTGCTCCATAACTTCATAGCCTGTAAGATGAGGCATCATTAAATCGAGCAAAATTAAATCGGGGTTAAACGATTTGAACAAGCCAACCACCAAACGCGAGTCGGTTGATGTTTTAATATTTGAATAACCCTGCATTTCGAGCAATCCGACAAGAATGTCAATATTTGCTTCCTTATCATCTACAATAAGGATGTTTGCATTTTTCAAGGATGAATCAATCATGATTTTATTTTATGGATTTATTTTTACTCTGAGCTTTGCCGCCTATCATCCGCATGTGGTGTCCAATCTGACCTTCACCCTGCGGTAATTCAATCCAAAATGTACTTCCTTTGCCTGGCTCACTTTCAACACCAATCTTTCCATGCATTGCTTCAATCAACTTTTTGGCAACTGCTAAACCAAGTCCCGTTCCTTCAATTTCTGAAATCTCAGATCCAATTCGTTGGAATGGATTAAAAAGTTTGTGTATATCTTCTTTCGCGATACCTATACCTGTATCGGTCACACTGATCCGGATTATATAATCCCCATTCCCTGCTCCCATCTGACTATTACATTCAATTTTCACCGATCCACCTATACGATTATACTTTACTGCATTGTTAATTAAATTCAGAAGTACTTGTTTCAACTTTTGACGGTCAGTTTTTACAAAAAGGTCATTTACCGGTGAGTCTGCCAGTTCGAGTTTTATATTATGCTCTTCCGCAAGAAGTTGTACAATGTCCATCGTCTCTAAAATAATGGGGTTGAGTTGAACAGGTTCTAACGAAATTGATAATTGTCCCGCTTCAATGCGCGAAAGGTCGAGCACTTCGTTAATTAAATTGAGCAAATGCTTTCCACTTTTCAGAATATGATTCACTCCTTTTCTATGGGAAGGGTTGAGTTCTCCCATATCCATCAATTGCGCAAAACCGAGTATTGAATTCATGGGAGTGCGAAGTTCGTGGCTCATCCGTGAAAGGAATTCACTTTTGGCAAGGTTCGCTTGTTCTGCTTCTGCTTTTGCTTTTGAAAGTTCTGCTTCAAATTTTTTGCGTTCGGTAATATCCTGCTTGATTGCAATGAAATGGATGAACTCTCCATTCTGAGCCTTTACCGGTGTAATCGTCATCTCCTCTGTATATTCGCTTCCATCTTTTCGTTTATTGATTATTTCACCCTGCCAGACTTCCCCAGCGAGTACAGTATCCCATAGATTCTTATAAAAAACAGTATCATGTTTGCCGGATTTCAAGGTACGTGGATTTTCTCCTGTGACTTCTTCAAATGTGTAACCGGTTAGTTTTGTAAATGCGGGATTAACCCATTCTATGTGTCCATCGCGATGGGTAATAACAATAGCATTGGCAGCAGCATTTAATGCAGTACTTTGAAGAATCAATAGTTCTTCTGCCTGCTTGCGACTTGTAATGTGAGTGGACATCGGGCGAAAAACGAAGAAGTAGAGGATTGGGAAGACCAGAATTAAAAGCAAAGTTGAATCGAGCAACGCGGTGCCCATTTGCGAGAGGGGCGGCAACGCATCGATAAACAACATGATAGTCGTCTCACCGATAAAGATGCCAAGTATCAATATCAGGAAGAGGTACATGGCTGACCCACGTTTGATCTTCTCTATGATTGTGTTCTTACGAAGTAAACCCGCCCTTTTTGAGTTGATATTTTGCTTTTCCATGATTTGCCTTGTTGATGATTACTCGTTTGAATTGGACATTTTAATATCCATTAAAATCAGATCGATGCACTGTCAAAAGAAATAACATTTTCAGTGTCGGTTTGTTCATCAGGTCTACACCAGCCAGGTAGGTAAAGAATGACGCTATGCGGGGCCGGGATATGCAATATATTGCTTGGTTTATCTGAATTTTAAGCCGGGGCATTTAATAGTATCGTAAAATAAAATGTACTTCCTACTCCTTCTTCACTTTCAACCCAAATCTTTCCTCCATTTTTTTCGATAAATTCTTTGCATAATAATAAACCCAGTCCCGTGCTGGGTTCCCCTTCAGTTCCTCGTCTACTGGTTTGAATGTCGAGCCTGAACAATTGCTCAACTATTTCCTGACTCATTCCAATACCGGTATCGCTAATTGCTATTTCCACGAAATTATCAACGGCAAGTTTAGCGGAAAGTGTTACTTTACCACCCTTTGGTGTAAATTTCAGTGCATTTGAAACAAGGTTGCGGATGATTGTTTGCAACATGTTACTGTCCGCAAAAACCGTTAAATCATCCGGAACACTTCGGCCGATCTCAATTTTCTTGATTTTGGCTTGTTCCAGTATGATGGCTATGCTTTCATCGACTATTGGGAGTAACCGAATAACCCTTGGATTAAATGGAATCAATCCTTGCTGGCTTCTAGCCCAATTCAATAAATTCTCGAGCAAACGGAAAAAATTAGATGCTGATTTTTCCAGGCTATTTGCCATTACTTGTAATTCTTCATGGGTTAAGGTAGCCAATTCTTCAGCCATGATTTGGGTAAGACCCAGAAAGCCATTAAAAGGTCCGCGAAGGTCGTGGGCGATGATCGAGAAAAATTTGTCCTTTTCGGAATTGGATTTTGAAAGTTCTTCATTTTTTGCCAGGATCTCCTCTTTTTGTCGAGTAATTTCCAGCGTACGTTCTTTTACAATTGTTTCAAGCTGAATATTAGCTGATTTTAATCTCCTCGAATACAATCTGGCAATGAACCATATAAGAATAATTGAAATAAACATATAAGCTATATAAGCCCAAATCGTGCGATTCCATGGAGGAAGGATAGCTATTTGGCACGAGTCAATTTCACTTTCTACATCATAAACATTGCGAGCTTTCACACGAAATGTATATTTCCCTTCATGAATCTTTGAATACTCTTTTTTGGTTTCCCTGCCCCATTTACTCCATTCATTATTGTAACCAACAAGTTGATAACTGTATAGTGTTTTTTCTTCCCGGTCAAAAAATGGCGCTGCAAATTCGAAGGTGAGATTGTTTAGTTCATACTTTAAATCCGCCTGCTTATTGATAACCTGCAAATTTGAGGCATTTCCACCATAAAGTAAACTATCTGATCCACAGGTTATTTTGCGAATTAAACAATTAAATTTCTGAGTATAGTCCCTTGTATCCTTGCTCATATCATATCTGTAAAGACCATCGCTGCCTCCTATCCAGGCAATGCCAGAAGGTTCAATGTAAAAAGCCGCTAAAGACATATTCGGAATGCGGCGAAAAGGCGCGTACACCCAATCATAACCGCCTTTACCATTAGGCCGCAAGTAGCCGATATCTGCATTTTTATTTTCCGAGGGACAAATCCATATTTTACCATCGGGCATTTCATTTAATGAAATTACATCGTGGCCACCTTTGCAAAACTGCTCGCCCAATTCGCAAAAAGGCTCAAAGCGGTCGGTTTTGGAATTGTAAAAAGAAAGACCGTTTTTCGACCCCGAAATTATTTTATTCTTAAACTTAAAAGGTTTATTAAACAGGGCATTATTGTTGTAATAACGAACTTTGGAAGGCTTTGTAACATCTTCATCATTCGGAACAATTCTTATTACACCATTTCTGGAAGTACCAAGCCAGATTTCTCCATTTTCGTCCTCTATTATTCCATCTAATTGGTCTTTTATGCCTTTCCAATCGCCTTCAAGCATCCATTTGCCTTTCTCGAATTTAAAAGAAATGAACTTACCTCCACCTATTGCAAATATTCGATCAGGATTTTTAGCCGATTGAATTAATTCTGTAATATGTGCGCCGAAGCATATTTTTGCCGCTTTATCTCCTTTTATTTCATAGATGCCATCTGAAATTCCTACTAACAATGAATTTGTATTTTTAGTTTCCAAAAAACACCAGCATTGTCCGGTTTGATTAATTTGTACTTCCTGAATTTGATTTTTGCTATTGATGAAATAAACTTTAGTGCTGGTAGCCATATATATTGTATTATTGTGGCGAATTACACGTTCTACAATGCCTTGCAAACCGGCTTCTTTGCCCCAATAACTTAAATCCAGGCCCAGTTCGGTTTTACTTATGCCATTATTCAAACCAAACCATAAGTTTTGGCAAGTGTCGGTAGTAATTTTCAAAATCTCATTGTTTTGGAGAAGATTACTTTCCTGATAATACTGAAGTACTTTTCCTTGTTTGTCGATCAATATTGCTCCTTTTTTTAAAGAACCTAAAACAAATTTTTCATTTTGAAATACCGAGGCACTGTAAATATTATTGTCATGTATGAAATCGGAATCCCAAGTATTCAAATTTTTTGCAGGAGCATCCGTATTTGGTTGGAAAAGATAGAGCCCATTGGTGCGGGTTGGAATCAGCAAAGTTGTTGGATTGTAAGGCAATATAGCCAAACTGTTTATATCATTAATAAAATCTGATTTGGGAACTTGCGTTAGTTCATTATTTTCGATTTTCATCAAACCTTTTTGAGACATCTTCGTGTAATAAACATCTTTATAAATGAAATCCAAAGAAAACGAACGATTAGTATCTGCTTTGAAAACTTGAAGCTTTTCGGGTGAAACTGAATATTGTAATATTGCATTATAGGTTCGAAAATATACATATTTAGAGGTTAGTTTTACCGACCAAACGGCGCCTAATTTAAATGTTGTATCACGAATCAAATGTGTAAGGGTTTTGTAAATAGCATTTCCTTTGCTATCTGTATCCAAATATCCAAACTCATTGCTTGCACCTATATATATTTTCCCATTTTTGTCTTTTGCCAGGTCATAGGAATAGGCATGTTTATTATTCGGAATCGTGCGCCAGGTTACACCATCATATTCCATTACACCATCTGCAACACCAAAGTAAAAAACCCCTCTCGCGTCCTGTGTTGCACCAAAAATTTGGGTCGAATTATTGTATTCTTTTGGATTATAGTTGCGAATAACGGGAAAACCAATTTCCTGAGCTTCAGAAATTGAGGCAGATGATGCAAGAAGTACTGAAAAAATTAAATATTTTAGTCTTATCACGATGTAAATTTTTGATGCTTCAAACACTTTCCAATTTTTTTCATCGTTGTAATTTTTTCACCACAAAAGTAGGTAAATGAAATTCAGGTTATTACTATCTTCCTTCTTATTCCTGTATTTTGAAATATTTCTCCACCAGGTTAATCAATTTATTCATAAGAATTGTATTAAGCTATAACGTTGGTCTGCATGATGTTCTCAAGTAGGGCTAAATGTCGATCAAACGTACAAAAAAATATAATGAGGAAGTTATCCTTATTACTCAAACTGCTTTAAAAAAAGAGAAACGCCTGAAATACAATGATTTAAAGCGTTTCAGTAAACAAATTGTTTGAACTTGAGCCACGTGTCGGACTCGAACCGACGACTTCTACTTTACGAAAGTAGCGCTCTACCAACTGAGCTAAAGTGGCAAACAGACCGCAAAAGTAGTAAATTAATTTTCCCAGTCTAAAATTATTTTCCCGCAATTGCCCTCTTCCATGATATCAAATGCCTTCTGAAATTCAGTGTAATGGAAACGGTGGGTAATCACAGGAGCAATGTTCAATCCTGAGAGTAACATCTTTTCCATTTTATACCAGGTTTCATACATTTCCCGGCCATATATTCCTTTCAAAGTCAGACCTTTAAAGATCACCTTGTCCCATTCAATCTGGGTTGTATCCGGTAAAATTCCAAGCAAGGAAATCTTTCCTCCGTTATACATCGACTTAATCATACTGTCGAATGCCACCGGTGACCCGGAAACCTCCAGCCCGATATCGAAGCCACCAACCATTCCAACCTGTTTCATGGCAGACGAAATATCCTCTTTAATCGGATCAATCACCAGCGTCGCACCCATCTTTCTGGCCAGCTCCCTCCGGTATTCGCTTACTTCGGATCCCACTACGTTGCGGGCGCCTACAAACCTGCAAATGGCAATCGCCATGCAGCCGATGGGCCCTCCCGCACCCGTAACAAGTACATCTTCGCCGATCAGCGGGAAGGAGAGAGCCGTATGCGTGGCATTGCCCAGCGGATCCATGATGGAAACAATTTCATCCGGAATCAGGGAATCAATGTGCAGCACATTTTCCGCAGGCACAGAGACATATTCCGCGAATCCGCCATCACGGTTCACCCCGATTCCGATGGTGTGATCACAAATATGCCTTCTTCCGCGACGGCAGTTCCGGCAGAAACCGCATGCGATGTGCCCTTCGACAGTCACCCGCTCGCCAATGCTTACTTTTGTGACTTCTTGCCCTATTTTGACTACTTTTCCAACATATTCATGACCAATTGTCATCGGTGTTTTGATGGTTTTTTGCGCCCATGCATCCCATTTGTAGATATGCAGATCTGTTCCGCAAATAGCAGATTTACTGATTTTTACCAGCACTTCATTTACTCCTGGTTCAGGAATCGGAATATCTTCCATCCATAAACCCTTTTGTGGCAGACACTTTCTGATTGCTTTCATTTCTCTCTCTCTGATTTCTTTGATACAAAGTAACAAATTTCCCAGACGCTAAATCCTAATAAATATCACCCTTTGTCCTGTTTATACCCATCCGGAGAAGGTGGTAATCTCAAATCCTGTTCTTTTGTCAAACCATTATGTTGTCTATTTTTACACCGTGAAATCATCATTCAATAATTGCCTGTGTTAAAGTACTACATTCTGTTCGCCTACATCCTGCTGATGATCGGAATCGGGATCTACTCTTCACGAAAGATCCGCAATCCAGGCGATTACCTGGTTGCCGGGAACCGTGGAACCGTTTGGCAAATAACGGGTTCGCTGCTGGCCACTATCCTGGGAAGTTCTGCCATCCTGGGCAGTTGTGACCTGGCTTTTACGCAGGGGTGGGCCGCCGCCTGGTTGCTGTTGTCGGCTGCAACCGGACTCTTATTACTCTTTTTTGTTGCTCCACTGATAAAACGTTATGGCAAATACACACTTCCACAGCTGATCGGGGATCAGTATGGAAAAGAGGCCAAAACAATTGCCTCATTGGTCATTCCGGTCGCCTGGATTGGTGTCATTGGTGCACAAATTATCGGCGGGGCCAAGGTGATGAACAGCTTTTTTGGCTGGTCGTATGAAGCATCGGTCTGGGGAATTGGTCTGCTGTTTATTTTCTACACGGCCATCGGCGGACAGATTTCCGTCATCAAAACTGATGTCACACAATCGATTATCATTATTTTTGGAGTGATGGCAGTGGCTGTGTACCTCTTTTACGGTGTTCCTGTTAAACAGTCGGCAGTACCCCGATTGACTTTCCCTTTCAATGCAGGCTTTCACCCGATGGATCTTTTCGTGCTTTTTTTGACCTATTCTACGACTTTCCTGGTAGGTCCGGATATTTACACCAGATTATTTTGTGCAAGTAATGAGCAGGTTGCAAGAAAAAGTGTGCTGCTAACAGCCTTGATATTAATTCCTTTCGCCTTTTTGATTACTTATCTTGGAGTATTTGCCACCAACCAGTACCCTGATTTTGATTTCAGACAAGGCTCCTCCCTGATCTCTGTGATGAATCACATTTTGCCAGCGTGGGGGATCGGCCTGCTGGTGGCTGCCATCCTGTCGGCAGTGATGTCTTCTGCGGCTACAACACTGCTTACTTCCGCTGTAATTGTCACCAATACATTTAAAGAAGACCTCGATTCAAAGTCATCTCTGCGTCTGACCAAGGTGATCATGCTCATCATCGGACTGTTGAGCATCCTGCTATCGCTGAAGGTGACATCCATCGTTCAATCTCTTCTGATCGCGCTGACCTTCTTCTCGGGCGCGTTTATTCTCCCGGTTTTGGCTGGTTTGGTTGGTTTCAGAAATAACAGACTGCACAGTAATCTTGCCATGATCTTCGGCGGTTTGACTGCTCTTGCAGGAAAAATTATAAGCATCTATGCTGACCACATGACGGGTAACCTATTGATTCTGTCCGCCTTTATCCTGAACGGATCGCTGCTTTTCCCGGGAGGAAAATGGGTAGGCAGAAAATAGAATTCCCGAACAAAAAAAGATACTTTTGATCAAATTTTTTCGCTTGGAACATTCACTTATATTATACCACAACGACCAGCAGATTTTTACCAGTGACGAACACTGGCTCTATCCATTATTTGAGGTGGAAACGTTCCTCAAGCAGTCGTCTATTCCGGTCGGAGAGCTTTTCTTGCGGGATAAAATTGCAGGTAAGGCCGCGGCTGCACTGATTGTCAGGCTGGGGATACGAGCGTGTCACATCGACTTGTTGAGTGAAAGAGCCATCCCGGTTTTTGAGCAACACGGCGTAAAATTCACCTTCGATCAGATGGTGGATCACATCCAATGCCGCACCGAAGACCTGATCACAGATAAGATGAGTATGGAGGATACTTATCTGTTTCTAAGAAAGAGAGCGGGAAAGGTGCAGGGTACTACCTTGAAAATCAATTCGCTGACAGTTTCAATAGGGGGAAAATTAATCCTTGAAAATCTGGATCTTGAAATCGGACGTGGAGAACAACTGATTATTCAGGGCGAAAATGGCAGTGGAAAAACCACCTTATTGCGAACAATTCTTGGTCTGAGTAAGCCAGATTCGGGCACGATATTGATTGGGGAAGATCTTGTAGGAAGTGCTGCATGGCTTAAAAACCGTGTCCAGTCTGGCTACCTGAATCAGGATACCATCAAAAATAATTTCCCGATCACCGCTGCAGAGGTTGTAGCAATCGGTGTCAGCGGGATTAAGATATCTAAAGGCGAACGGGATTACCGGATTGAATTATCTATGCGCAAAACGGGATGCTTTCACCTTCAAAATCAATTGTTTAACCAGCTTTCGGGAGGGGAGAAGCAACGAATTTCACTGGCAAGGTGTTTGTGTCAGAATGCCCGGTTGCTTCTGCTGGATGAACCGACTTCCTATCTGGATGACAGTGGGAAGGACGAACTCGCGGCGCTTTTATACGAACTAAGCCGGAACGAGGCACCGACCATGCTGTTGGTATCGCACGATTCCATCTGGGTTGACAAGCTGAAATGGCACAGAAAAACGCTGAAAAACGGAAAATTATGTTAGAGCTTTTTAGCTATACACCTGTAATGAAGGGATTTATCGTTCTGATTCTTACCGGATTTGCCTTTCCTATCACCGGCGTTTATCTATTACGGATGAATCTGCTGCCCTTGCGTTTCATGCTCATGCATGGAGCCATCCTGGGAGGCGCTCTTTCGCTTGCCATGGAGGTAAATCCTTTCGCAGGAACGTTGGTAATCAATCTGTTGCTGGTGCTTTTGATGACACGAATGTCCCGGTCCCTCAAGACAGACCCAGGTCAGCTGAGTGCATTTTTCATGGTCGTCTCCATCTCTTTAGCCTTTATTTTCATATACAGGTTCCAGGTTCCCGCCAAAGACACGCTAAGTCTGATGTGGGGGAGTCTTTATACCTTAAATGGATTTGAATTTGTCGGCACATTGGTGTTTTCAGTAATGCTGATATTGTTTCAGGCACTCTACCGTCATCAACTGAGAGCGGTCTTTTTTGATGCGGATATTGCACGGACATCCGGCGTAAACGAATCGGGATTTTACTATGCCATCATTCTGATAACCGCTGTAACAGTTGCTGCAGCTATGAAACTCATTGGAGCACTGCTTCTTGACGCATTGTTATTGTTACCGGCTTTGATCGCCTCTTATCACGCCAAAAGTTATCGTGGAATGGTGCTTTGGTCCTCCTTTTGGGGCGGATTGTTTGCAACGGTTGGATTTTTATTGTCTCTGGTTTTCGAATTGCCAGCCAGTTCGACGATCGCGATTTTTGCCTCCTGTGTATTTCTTGTCCTGATTATAACTCATAAAAAATGAAGATTTTCAATATCATTATAGCCTCAATTTTTCTTTTTGCCGGATGTGTCCAGCCTGCAAAGAACAATATCACGGTAGTGGCTACCAACTCCTGGACGGGTGCATTTGCCAGGGCAGCCGGTGCAAAAAATGTGATAATCCTGGCACCGTTTGAGATGGAACATCCTTCCGAATATGAGCTAAGAGCAACCGATATTCCCCTGATTATGAATGCCAGGTTGATTATTTATGCTGGATATGAAACGATGGTTAAGCGGCTGCAATCGGGCATGGATCTGAAAAAAGAGGTTCTGCTGAAGATTGAAACTGATTACAGTATGGCTACCATAGAAAGATCGGTCATGGAAATTGCCCAACGCCTTGGAACAGAGAAGGTAGCGCTTCAAAATCTCGATTCCATTCGCCATTTAATGATCGAGTCCAGATCGCAAATGGATAAATCAGGAATTAATTCCACACCTGTTTTGGTTAACTTTTTCCAGCAATCTATTGCCAAAGAAATGGGGTTTGAAGTAGCGGGAGTCTTCGGTCCGGCCGCTCTGGAGGCGGGAGATTTAAATAGAATGGCTAAAGCCAGATCAGGTCTGATTCTTGATAATGAGCATAATCCGGTTGGTTTACCTCTGAAAACAGTCAAAACCGGTACGGCTTATAAGAAATTACTCAATTTTCCTGGTCTGCATCAAACGGTTACATTGCTGGATGTCATAAAATACAATGTTCACCTGATTAATTCATCAGCCGAGTAAACATTCGCATTTTTGTGCATTTTGATATTGTTAAAATCCATTAAATTTGCAGATCGAAAATAATTTAGTACAAAAACTATGGGACGCGCATTTGAATATCGTAAGGCTAGAAAAATGAAACGTTGGGGAGCCATGGCCAAAACTTTTACGAGAATTGGAAAAGAGATCGCCATCTGTATCAAAACGGGTGGACCTGATCCTATTTCCAATTCCCGTCTGAGAGTTTTGATGCAAAATGCCAAGGCAGCCAGTATGCCCAAGGAAAACGTGGAAAGGGCGATCAAGAAGGCAACTTCAAAAGATCAGGCTGATTATAAGGAGGTGGTTTACGAAGGTTATGGACCTGCCGGGATTGCCATGCTGATTGAAACTGCCACCGATAACCCAACCCGTACCGTTGCCAATGTTAGAAGTTATTTTACCAAGATGGGCGGATCGCTTGGCACTACCGGATGCGTTGATTATATGTTTGAACGCAAATGCCAGTTTAAAATAATTGGAAAACCCGGCCTTGATATTGAAGAACTGGAGTTGGAAATGATAGATTTCGGGGTTCAGGAGATTTTCGAAGAGGATGAAAACATCATCATATATGGTGATTTCGAAGCCTTTGGACCGATTCAAAAATATCTGGAAGAGAATAATTTCGAACTTGTGAGTGCTGATTTTGAAAGAATTCCTTCTGAAACCAAGGAATTAAACGAGGAACAAATGGCTGCCAATGAGAAACTTCTTGCAAAATTTGATGAAGACGAAGATGTCACAAATGTTTATCATAATATGAAAGAATAATAATTTGGAAAAGTATGATTATTTAGGTCGAATAATTTGGAAAATCGCCAAAACTGTATTACATTTGCTAAGTAATTGATGTGATCAATAAAAAATATTTAAGAAACCCTTTCACACTTTGAAAGGTTATTTAGGTTAGGTTTAGGTTAGGTAAAGCAGGGAGGTTTTCATACTCCCTGCTTTTTTTTAATTTTGAGCCATTCAAACTGATTAAAAAATGATAGAATTCCAACCAACGAAGTATCATCTGAAGTCACTCTGCTGTGATACCGAATTTCCTGATAAGAACTGGGAATTGCAATGTCCTCATCCTCACGCTCCCTCATTGGTCAGAGCCATCTACGATAAAAGTAAATTTGAGTTGAATCCGGATAATTTTGGTTTGTACGTGTTTTCCAATTGGCTGCCCATCAACAAAATACTAAAAGGGTCCGGCGCGCCTGTGACTTATAAAAGCCAGGGAATTTCCAAACACCTGGGCTTGGACCAGTTGTACATTACTTTCAACGGATACTGGCCGGAGAAGGGTGCTTTCATGAAATCGGGAACGTTCAAGGAATGTGAAGCTTATTCTGTTTGTGCCAGAACCAACAGTTCAGAAGGTGTCATGGTGGTGGCATCAGCAGGAAATACCGCCAGGGCATTTGCCAGAGTCTGTTCAGACAACAAAATTCCATTACTTCTGACCATTCCATTGGATAATATTGATTCCTTATGGTTTGAAGGTCAGATAGATCCCTGCGTACGGGTCATTGCCTGTGAAAGTGGGGGCGATTATTTTGATGCCATCCATCTTTCAAATTTGGCCATTGAACTGGATGGTTTCTACCCGGAAGGAGGGGCTAAAAATGTGGCCCGTCGCGATGGAATGGGCACTACGGTGTTATCTGCAGTTTCAACGATAGGCAAGATTCCGGATTACTACTTCCAGGCAATTGGGAGTGGTACAGGAGCTATTGCCGCCTGGGAAGCCAATCTTAGATTTCTGGAAGATGGCCGCTTTGGAGCCAATAAAATGAAGCTGATGCTTTCGCAGAATGCGCCTTTTTTACCGATTAAAGAGGCATGGGACCATCATTCTCCTGTCATTCTTCCGATGGACGATGATATTGCCAGAAAACAGGCTGAAGAAATAAATGCCAGGGTGTTGTCCAACAGAAAGCCACCTTATGCGATCAAAGGAGGATTATTTGATGCATTGACAGATGCGGGCGGAAGCATATTGGGAATTTCCAATGAAGAAGCTCAAAAAGCGGCAGAGCTCTTTCTGGAACTGGAAGGAAATGATCTCGAACCAGCAGCAGCCGTCGCGTTAGCATCACTGATCAAGGCAGTTGATGAAAATCTTGTCGATCCAAAGTCTTTGATAATGATTAATATAACAGGAGGAGGGATTAAGAAATTCAAACAGGAACATCAGGTCACTTACTTGAAACCTGAAAAGATCTTTGCCCTTCATACGGATCCACAGGAAATCAAGCGTCAAATCGCAGAGATGTTCCTATTTTGAGGTTCGTAAACCTTTGCAGCAAGTGAAACGGACTGATCTGTCTGTTTTTTAAACCTAACGAAAATCATCCCGTTTCTTGGACAGATTGATTAAGTTTGCATTCAATTTTTTGAAGCATTTGTTCATTACGATAACTAAATACGAATTTCATGAAAAACTGGTTGCCGGTGATGGCTCTTACTTTTGTAATAGTCTCTTGTTCAAACGAAAAAAAAACCATGAAGGAGATGAATCCATTTTACGAAACTTACACTGCACCTTTTGGTGTTCCACCTTTCGATAAAATCGAAAACAAACATTATTTGCCGGCTTTCAAAGAAGCAATCAGCAGGCATGAGAGGGAGATTGAACAAATCGTCGCCAATTCTGCAAAACCCGATTTTGCCAACACCATCGAAGCAATGGATAAAAGCGGAGAGCTTTTGAACAGGGTTTCAAATGTATTTTTCAATGTAAAGGAGGCTAATACGAATGATTCTATTGATCAGATTGCTGAGGTTGTAGCCCCGTTGCTTTCTCAGCATAACGACGCGGTTAATATGAATGACAAATTGTTTGCAAAGGTAAAAGTCGTTGATGATCAAAAAGATAAGCTGAATTTGACCCGCGAGCAGGCGAGGTTATTAGAGGAAACTTACAAGCGTTTTGTGCGCGGAGGTGCCAACCTTCCCGCCGACAAAAAAGAGATATTCAAAAAAATCAATACCGATCTTTCGCTGCTTGAGTTGAAATTTGGAAACAATATGTTAGCCGAAACGAATGGTTTTAAGCTGGTGATCGACAAAAAAGAAGATCTGGCCGGTCTTCCGGAAACTGTTGTTGTTGCCGCTGCCGAGGAAGCCAAAACCAACAAAATGGATGGAAAATGGATTTTCTCCCTGCAAAAACCGAGCTGGATTCCTTTCCTAACCTATTCTCAGAAACGTGATCTGCGTGAAAAATTGTACAAGGCTATGTACAACCGCAGCAACAATAACAACGAATTTGACAACAAGAGTGTCATCAATAAAATTGTCAATCTCCGCCTGCAAAAGGCAAATCTGTTGGGTTTTGAAAGCTGGGCAGCCTATGTGCTGGATGATTGCATGGCCAAAACTCCTAAAAATGTTTACGATCTGATCGGAAAGGTTTGGACACCAGGACTCAAGCGTGCCAAGGAAGAGGCAAAAGACATGCAGGATATGATCGTCCGCGAAGGCGGTAAATTCAAGCTGGAGAGCTGGGATTGGTGGTTCTATTCAGAAAAAGTCAGGAAAGAGAAGTATGACCTGAACGAAGAAGAGGTTCGTCCCTATTTCGAACTCAACAAGGTAAGGGAAGGGGCCTTCACAGTAGCCAATAAATTGTATGGTCTGACCTTCAAGCAATTGCAGAATATTCCTTTATATCATCCTGATTGTCAGGTTTTTGAAGTCGACGACAAGGATGGTTCCCTGATCGGAATTCTCTATATGGATTTCTTCCCCCGTGCTTCCAAAAAAGGAGGTGCCTGGATGAATAATTACAGGGATCAGTACCATTACGAAGGACAAGCAGATGTTCGTCCTGTAGTTTCCAATACTTTTAATTTCTCAAAACCCGCCGGAGATAAGCCGGCTTTGCTGAATTTTGACGAAGTTGAGACCCTGTTTCATGAGTTCGGTCATGGTCTGCACGGATTGCTTACCAAATGTCATTACAGAACTTTATCAGGTACTTCCGTGGCCCGCGATTTTGTTGAACTGCCATCCCAGGTGATGGAACATTGGGCTGTTGAGCCGGAGGTGCTGAAGATGTACGCCAAACATTACAAAACAGGTGAGACCATACCTCAAAAGCTGGTCGATAAGATTATCAAAGCCGGAAAGTTTAACCAGGGCTTTATTACGACCGAATTCCTTGCTGCTGCTATCCTTGATATGGATTATCATACCATTACAAAGGCTGAAGAGATAGATGTGGAGAAATTCGAAAAAAACTCCATGGAAAAGGCCGGACTGATTCCGGAAATCATTCCGCGTTATCGTTCTACTTACTTTAACCATGTCTTCCCGGGAGGATATTCGAGTGGTTATTACAGTTATATCTGGGCGGAAGTGCTGGATGCCGATGCTTTTGAGGCCTTCCTGGAGAAGGGAAATATCTTTGATCAGGAGGTAGCGACTTCGTTCCGTAAGAACGTTTTAGAAATGGGTGGCACAGAGGAAGCCATGAAAGAATATGTTAATTTCAGGGGAAAGACGCCCGGAATTGAGCCATTACTTAAGAATCGCGGTCTGAATTGACGATAGCTTAAAGGTGCTCTAAATTTTCCTTTCTGAAAGGCGGGAAAAAGACCCAGTATATTCCTCCAAGCGAGGAAATTGCAGATAAAATATAGAACATCACACTTAAAGCAACGGCAAGTTCTTTGTCAAGGTGAAGAACATTGGCCAACAACACAAAGGCCATTTCCCTTGCCCCGACTCCTCCTACGGTAATTGGCAATGCTGTCGCGATAGCGGATAGAAAAAATACAAACAGGTATTCCGTAACATTGGTAAACTGATTGAAAGAGTAAAGAATAAACATCGCGGCAACCAATTGGACTAGCTGCAAAAGCAACGACCATGCAAAAAGTCCGGCATGGATGGGAACGAAACTTTTCAGAAATATTTTTAGCACAAAGTAATAAAAGGCGTACAATGCCGGGACGCACAGCCATCCGTACCATCCAATTTTGAATTCGTCACCGGCAAAATAGTATAAGAAAATGGTGATCATGCCGATGGCTACCAGTCCGGCGATACGGTTTACCAGCATCGCGCCGATGTTTTTCTTGACACCGTTCTGTCTGTATTTGTTTACCAGATAGACTTTTACTCCGTCTCCGCCAATGCCGCTCGGAAGAAAAAGATTGTAGAACAATCCCAGCCAAAATAGTTTTAAGTTAAGTATGGGGGAGATATGTGCCCCCGTGCTTCGAAAGGAGAGGTTTTGCCGGAATCCGGAAAGCACAAAAGAGATGGCTATTAGCACAAATGAGACAGCCAGGTACCAGTAATTTGCCGTAGAAAATAAGATGATAACTTCCTTTAATTCAATTTTGGATAGAACCCACCAGATCGCACCGACCGAAACAGTTAACTTGAGTAAATTACCGACAACCTTCTTTACTTTTTCCGACACAAGAATTCATTTAATTAAAACTGGCAGCAAAAATACAATTTATCAGACTTGAATGAAAATTTTATCAATCCTTTTCGAACATCGATTTGTCAGCTCCACAGATCGGACAGCACCAATCGTCCGGTAAATCCTCAAATTTTGTTCCAGGTTCTATGCCCGAGATCGGATCACCCTTTTCAGATTCGTAGGTAAAGTGACAAAGCTGGCACTGCCATAATTCGTTCGCCTTGCGGCCTTCTTGACCGGAGGCGTCATTGCAGGCCGAAACGTCGTTGCGGACTTGACCCTTCGCGTCATTGCGGGCTTGACCCGCAATCCCCTCATTCAGGGGGTTTTGACTTTCGTCAGAATGACTGCTTGGTACAACATATTGGTTAATTACCTGCAAGCGGTTATTGTGGATATTGGTTTTGTCTACATAAGTAGGAGCATTCTTCGGCGAGAATCCCTTCATTACTTCACGGTAGTACTTGTATGTCAGCGAATTGGCTTCAGAATCAATTAAATCCGAGGCTAACACTTCGCCGATGAAGATCAGGTGGCTTCCTACATCAAAGGTATCGGTTATTTTGCAGTCAAACCAGGCCAGACAGGAGTCTTTGATGATAGGGGAGCCGGTCTCACCAATGAAATAGTCGACACCCTTGAACTTATCAATCTCTCTGCCGCTCCGGTAACCGAAATCACCGATAAGTCCGGTAGAAGCTTTCTCCCTGAGTATTGAAAATGCGAATGCGCCGCTTTGTTTAATAATCTCAGCCGAAAAATTATCCTTGTTGCAACTGATCCCAAATTTTGGTGGCTGGGAAGTAACCTGGAAAACCGTATTGGAGACATATCCTGCTTTGGTATCCTGGTATTTCGCGGATACCAGATACAGGCCGTAAGAAACCTTGAAGAATGTTTCAAAATTTATCATGATAAGGAAGTTTTTGTGTGTATATTGATTCACTAAATATAATTGAAATCGATTAAGTAATGGTTAAAATATAATGTCGTATTTTATACCTATATTTTGTAAGACATCAAACAATCGTTCTTTGAGATTCTGAAAGCAGAGATATGCATCAAAACTCAGCCAATGATATTTGATTCTT
>Ga0209125_1001847_pt1 | contig 18130 bp, 15 predicted proteins | sample BarGraIncub1131A_FD_184503 | JGI IMG/M metagenome (GOLD analysis project Ga0209125, IMG submission 184503) | Arctic peat soil microbial communities from Barrow, Alaska - Barrow Graham LP Incubations 11-31A (SPAdes) (version 2) | ecosystem: Environmental > Terrestrial > Soil > Wetlands > Peat...
AGAGCCACTTTCGTCTTGTACTGGCTGGTGAAATTTTTGCGCTTCCTTTCGCTCATTGCCTGCTCCTTTTTGTCGCAGGCACCATCTTAAACTATTGTCCTGAAAACGGGGTCCACTATAACTTGTGCAGCAACGATGAAACGGTTTGTCACGAGGGCGCCGGTAAAAGCGTGGTGTCGGTTCTTGATAGGGATAAACCGTGTAACCAGATAAGTTCGGAATTGGCTGCGTCAAATCCGGACTCTCTTGTCCCAATGTCTGCTCCAATGTTTCAGCCCACCATTTATCATAAATCCTCACACTATTCTGAGGCTGGATATACGATTAAATCCGATTCGTTGGAATGGGATGCTTTGATCGATACTCTGGCCGCTGAAATAAAAGTTCGTCATTACTCGCGAAAAACACTCAAAACCTATGCAAACTGGTCTCGCCAATTCCAGCGGTTTCTGAAGAATAAATCGCCTGCGGAACTGGCTACCTGTGATGTCAAAGATTACCTGACCTATCTCGCGGTGAAATGCCATGTCGCGGCATCAACCCAAAACCAGGCCTTTAATTCACTCTTGTTCTTGTATCGCCATGCTCTGAAACGTGAATTTGGCCAATTACGCGACGTGCCGCGCGCGAAGAAATCGCTGTACATCCCGATGGTGCTATCTCGGGAAGAAATCGATGCCATTCTTGCGTGTCTGGCGCATCCCTACAATCTAGCTGTGAGCCTTCTGTTCGGCTGTGGTTTGCGTCTGTTCGAATGCCTGCAACTGCGAGTGAGGGATTTTAATTTTGGCGTGGGTATCCTAACGGTACACGGAAAGGGGAATAAAGATCGAAACGTGCCGATCCCGGAAACGATTACCTCTGAATTGAAGGCCCAGATAAAACTTGTGGGACGACAGCATGACCTGGACCTCGGAGAAAAATATGCGGGTGTGTTCATGGAAGATGCCATTGAAAAGAAATATCCTAACGCGCCGAAGGAATTCATCAACCAGTGGTTCTTCCCGCAGCGCTCGTTGACACTGGTGGCGGAAACCGGCGAACGCCGACGCTACCACCTCCACGAATCCGATTTGCAAGAGGCACTCTACAACGCAGTCCGCCGAGCAAAAATCCCCAAGCGCGTCACCGCCCATACCTTTCGCCACTCCTTTGCCACCCACCTGTTGCAGGCCAACTACGATATCCGTGTCATCCAGACCCTGCTGGGTCACGCCAGCCTGAAAACGACCATGATCTATACCCACTGCGTGCCGGTCCGGACGGTCAAGGAGCCGAAAAGCCCGCTCGATTTCTGATCGCGTCTTAAACTCCTTTGGACCCAGAAAACCGGTAGGTCTAGTAGCTGAGGTCTGCCGCAATCCCCCCAACTTGAAACCGCAATATCTTGACACACTGTCATTGTTCGAAGTAATTTAGCCTCCGTTAATGCCTTGCTGTATCAAATGCCAGGAACCAAATGACGCCAGTTTCGAATACCGTTCGTCTTACGCGGCAGTATTTTAGTTGCAGAAGTGCTACCTTGGTCCACGGGCGGAAGCCCGGGGTCAACGGATGCCGTAATAGGGAGGGAATTGATGGATGACCGGGTAAGGATTACGGCGATCGTCGGCAGTTACCGCAAGGGCGGGATCATCGACCAGACGGTGGACGAGATGCTCGCTTCGGCCCGGGAGGAGGGGGCCGAGATGTTCAAGATCTACCTGGTCGATACCCGCCTGGAGTTCTGCACCAACTGCCGGCTTTGCACGGAGCAGAAGGGCGCCGCGCGGGGAGTTTGCCCCATCGCCGACGAGATGGCCGACCTTTTGGACCAGATCGAGGCATCGGACGCCATCATCCTCGCCTCGCCGGTGAACTTCGCCACGGTCACGGCGCTGATGAAACGGTTCATCGAACGGCTGGTCTGTTATGCCTACTGGCCCTGGGGAATGATGGCCCCGAAGGTGCGCACCCGGTTGACTCCTCGGCGCGCCGTTCTGGTCGCGTCTTCCGCCGCTCCCGCCTTGATCGCCCGTCTGGCGACCTCCGTGGTCGGGCTCCTGAAGAAGGCCGCGGGGCTTCTGGGTGCTAAGACGGTGGGGGTGATCTTTATCGGCCTGGCGGCCAGGGAAAAACAACCAGATCCGGGGGCGCGCATCAGGAAAAAGGCGCGCCTTCTGGGAAAGAAGCTCGCCTCCGCAGGGGTGCGGCTGTGACAATAAACAAGGGCGTCCGCTAAGAACGCCCCGGCAGAACCTTCCCTTGATTCAGGCCGTCCTGGTCCCGGAGAGGGTGAACCCATCCGCCCTGCTCCAGACCTGATGCGAAACATTCAACGGCCTGCGCCTTGGCGCGGCAAGCGTCGCCTCCACGGCGCGCGCGTCCTCTCCGAAGCATTTAACCTCTTCCAGAATTGCTGCCATCCGCCCGTTTTTCCCGGTTACCCCGTCACGCCACCAGCGCCCGCGCAGGACTGATGCCAGCGTGATCGCCAATACCACCCAAACTAGCGCCATGGCGAGTGCGGGAGTTTTTTGCGCCAGGTCGGCCGGTGTCATCAGCAATAATCCCAGGCATACCACCCGGAAGACGGGCCTGATGGCTGCTTCCCTTGGGTGGATCCGCTCGCTTGGCTGGTCGTACTGCTTCATAGATTCCCCCAAAACTCTTGCTGGTGCGCGGGTTTGCGCATTCCGGTACGGAGCAATTAGTATACCTATCGCCGTATGCGGCTAATTCTTTAGGGAAAAAGGAACTCCCGGGTCGCATGGGGCCGCTATTCCCTTTGCTTTGCCTGCTGAAAAAGGACGGAATTTTGACATCGGCGTGAGGTTTACTTGGCGCGGAGAAGGGGAGGGAGAGCCGTTAATGCGTTGAATCAGCGCGTGATTTCCCGGCGGCTCCCGGGGGGCCGGCGTCAACGAAAACGCCCTGTCCTTCGGGAGAAGGACAGGGCGAGATTAGTTAAATGAGGCGGGCGTTTCTGTGATCGGTCTTAAGGGGGCTGCCGGTCCCTCAAGGCGACGGGGCGGGGGACGCCTCGCCCAGCACGCCGGTGGCCCAGGCGAGGTTCACCAGCGAAACCTGGTAGTCGCGTTGGGCCTGGGCCAAGTTGCTTTGCGCCTTTATCAGGTTCAACTCGGCATCCTCCACCTCCAGCCTGATCTTCACCCCGAGCTGAAACCCTTCCTCGGCCATGGAGAGAAGCTTCTCCGCCTGTTTCACGGTGCCGGTGAGCGCCGTCAGGATCTGCTGCGATTCCGTCACGGCGAAGCCCGCGTTGCGGACCTCGATCGCCACCGTGTCGATCTCCTGGGCCTCCTCAAGCTCCTTGGTCCTCAGGTCGCTCTTGGCCTGCTGCACCTTCCCCTTGGTCTTGAAGGAATCGAAGAACGGGAAGGTGAAGTAGACGCCGACGTCATACGCCGCACCGTCATAGGTCTGTCCCGCCACCGCCAGCTGGTGCCAGCCGACTCCGCCCCTGAGGTCGACCTTCGGCTTGTTTTCCGCGGCGGCTATTTTCACCAGCTCGCCGTAGATGCCGACTCGGTGGCGCAGGTCGGAGAGTTCCGGCCGCATCCTGCGCGCCGTCGCCAGCGATTCTTCGAAGGATGGGATCGCTATCAGTTTCGGTTCCAGTGTTCCGGTCACGTCGATATCCCTCTGGTCCAGGGCGAGCACCAGGCGCAGGCGCTCCTTGGCGGTCCGTATCCTGTTCTCGCTCCGGATCAGGTCGGGCCGGGCGTTGTCGACGGCGACCAGGGCCGCGAGCTGGTCGTAATCGGTGGCGACCCCGGCGTCGAGCTTCTTCTTGGCCTCGGAGAGATGCCGCTCCTTCTGCTTCAGGTTGGAGGTGGCCTGTTCCCGGAGTTCCTTGGCGAGGAGCACGTCGTAGAAGTCTACGCTTACGTCCCGGCGCGCCGCCTGCTGGAAGATGTGCAGCTGGTCGTCGGCGGTTTTCAACCCTTCCTTGGCGCCGCGGATCGCGGCCCCGACCTTCCCCCAGCTGAAAAGCGTCTGGGTAAGCCTCAGGTCCACCACGCGCGTCTGCTGTCCGGTGATCCCCTGCATCAGGACGCTCTGGCTGTCGTCCCTGGTGTATGCGGCGGAGGCGTTCAGGGAGAGGGTGGGGAGGGCCGCGGCGCGCTCCTCCAGGTATTTCCCGTGCACCAGGCTGCCGTAGGCGAGCGCCTTCTGGATGTCCCTGTTCTGGTCCATGGCGATGGCGAGAGACTCGTCGAGGGTGAGCGTCCGAATTCCCTCGGCCCGGCCGATGGCGGGGGTAATGGCGCTGAAAAAGGAGAGGCATAAAACCAGGGGAAACCACCCGGTTGCTTTTTTCGAGATATCACGTATTGTCATCGGTCCGCTTCGCTCCTGTTGCTATGGCCGCCCCGTGGGCGGTTCCGGGTTTTCTTCCCGCTTTCTCATTCCCTGGTAATAAAGTCGACGGTGCGAATCACCGTAAAGAGCTTCCGCCGTCACCTGCTTTGGCGTCAGGTCCTGCCGGTTCAAGGATGCGCGGCCGTCCTTTTCCCCTGCCACTTCCGTCTCAGCCATGACCCCAGGTCGTCCATCAGGGTGTACATCACCGGCACCACCAAAAGTGTCAGCAGGGTCGAGGTCAAAAGACCGCCGACAACGGCGCGGGCCATGGGGGCGCGCCCCTCGGCTCCGGCGCCGATGGCCAGAAAGAGCGGCATCATGCCGAAGATCATGGCCATGGTGGTCATGATGATGGGGCGAAGCCTCGTGCGCCCCGCCAGGATCACCGCCTCGCGCCTTTTCATGCCGTCGCGCCGCTGCAGGACCTTGGCGTAGTCGACCAGCAGGATCGCGTTCTTGGTCACCAGCCCCATCAGCATGATGAGGCCGATGAGCGACATGATGTTCACCGTGTCGCCGGTGAGCTTCAACATCCCGGCCATGCCGACGATGGAGAGCGGCAGCGAAAGCATGATGGCCAGCGGCTCGAAGAACGATTCGAACATGGCCGCCAGGATCAGGTAGACGAAGAGCACCGCCAGTAGCAGCGATTCCCCCATGTAGCCGAAGGATTCGGCCATGTCCTCGGCCTCCCCGGAAAGGTTGATGGCGTAGCCGGGCGGCATGTTGATCCGCTTGGCGGCGGCCTCCACATGCTTGGTCGCGGTGCCGATGGGGAGCCGGTCCAGGTTGGCGCTGATGGTGACCTGGCGCGCCAGGTCGCGGCGGTTGATCTCGGTAGGGGAGGCAGCCACCACCGTGTTGGTCAGGCTTCCCAGTGAGATCAGCTTGATCCCCTGGTTCCCGTCCGGGACCGACACCTTCAGGTCGCCCACCTGGGAAGAATTCTGGCGCAGGGTGGCGGGGAGGCGCACCCGCACATCCACCGCGTCGCCGTCCTCATCCTCGTAGGTGGAGATGGCCTCGCCCCCCACCATGCGGCCCACCGAGCCAACGATGTCGTTGGTGGTCACGCCGGCCGACAGGGCCTTGTCCCGGTCCACCCGCAGGCGGTACTCGGGGATGTCGTTCTCCAGGGTCATGGAGAGGTCGACTATGCCGGGCACCTTGTAGAGCTCCTCCTTGAGCTGGGCGCCCAGCTTCTTGAGCGTCGCCAGGTCGTCACCCTTGAGGTTTACGTTGAGCGGCTTCTGCGCCCCGCCGATCTGCCCCACTTCCTCGATGGAGAAAGTGATGCCGGCCACGTCCTGGAGCCGTTGCCGCATCTCGCGCTGCAACTGGAACTGGCCCTTGTGCCTCTCCTTGCGCTCCTTCAACTTCACATACACCAGGCCGTCGCGCACCGTGCCGCTGTCTCCGGCGCCGATGGTGGCGTAGGTGTGGTCGATCTCCGGGAACGGCTTGATGGTCGCCAGCACCGAGCTCATCCGGTTTTCGGTCTCGGCCATGGAGGCGTCCGGCGCGGTCTTGAAGGAAATCTGGAACTCCCCCTTGTCCTCGGGGGACATGAAGGAAGACTCCAGGGTGCCGAAGATCACGATGCCGGCCACGAAGGAGACGAAGGCGAGCGCCATGACCGACTTGCGATGGTCCAGGGCCCAGCCGATGGCGCCGCGGTATTTGTCCGCGGAGCGGTCGAACCAGTCGTTGAATTTTTCCAGATAGCGCGCGATCCCCTTGCGCTTCCCCTGCAGGTTGATGGAAGGGTCGTGCCAGCGGGAGGAGAGCATCGGGTCGAGGGTGAAGGAGACCAGCAGCGAGACCAGCACCGCGAAGGCAACGGTGATGCCGAACTGGTAGAAGAAGCGTCCCACGATCCCCTTCATGAAGGCCACCGGGACGAAGACGGCGACGATGGACATGGAGGTGCCGAAGACCGCCATGCCGATCTCGCTGGTGCCGAAGCGCGCCGCCTCCATGTGGTCTTTTCCCATCTCCAGGTGGCGCACGATGTTCTCGCGCACCACGATGGCGTCATCGATCAGCAAGCCGATGGCGAGGGAAAGGGCCATCATGGTCATCACGTTGAGGGTCATCCCGAGGGCGTTCATGACGATGAAGGAGGAGATCACCGAGATCGGCAGCGTGATCCCGGTGATGACCGTGGAGCGCCAGGAGTTGATGAAGCAGAAGACGATCAGCACCGTCAGGATCCCGCCTATGATCAGGGTCTCCTTGACGTCGGCCAGGGACTCCCGGGTCATGATGGAGCCGTCGCGCACCATGCTGATGGTGACGCCGGGGGGCATCTCCAGCTGCAGCTTGCTCATCACCTTCTTGACCGTGTCCACCAGTTCCACCTGGTTGCCGCCCGACTGCTTGTAGATGTCGAGGCCAATCCCCGGCGCACCGTTGATAAGTGCCAGCTTGCGTTTTTCCTCCACTCCGTCGCTCACCTTGGCGACTTCTCCCAGGGCGATGGGGCGGCCGTTTCTCTGGACCACCACCATCTGGCGGTACTGGTCGGCCCGGTCCGGCTTTCCCTCGATGCGCAGGGGGTACTCGGCGGTGCCGCGGGTGATGCGCCCAAGCGGGGTGTTGGTGTTCTCGGATTTGATCCCGTTGACCACGTCGTTGACACCGAGGCCCAGGGAGTCGAGCCGGGTCGGATCGAGGTCGACGTTAATCTCGCGTTTCTGCCCGCCGATCATTTCGACCTTGCCGACGCCGGCCACGCTCTCAAAGCGCTTCTTGATCTTCTTGTCCACCAGGGTGGTCAGCTCCCGGGCCGACAGGGAACTGGACTGCACGGCCAGGGCCGCCACCGGCGAGGCGTTGAAGTCCATCTTCTGGATGATCGGTTCCTCGATGCCGGAGGGGAGAACGCCCCGGATCGAAGAGATTTTGGCCCGCACCTCCTGGGCTGCGTCGTTCACCCGCTCCTCCAGCCGAAACTGCACCGTCACGCTGGAGACCCCCTCGCGCGAAGTGGAAAATACGTGCTTCACGCCGGCCACCTGGTTGACCGCCTCCTCGATCCGCTTGGAGACCTCGCGTTCGATCGTTTCCGGGGACGCGCCGGGGAAGGTGGTGATCACCGAGATGATGGGAAACTCCACGTTGGGGAACATCTCGACGGAGAGCTGGCGATAGGAGAAGATGCCGAGGACGACGAGGGCCAGGATGATCACCATGGCGAAGACGGGACGTTTGATGGCCGTGTTTGAGAGAATCATGAGAGTTGCTTCCTCTTTATAAAAATCAGGGTGTTCGGGGTTATGGCGCCGCGCAGCTTTGAGGAATGCTCTCGCGGCACAGTCAGCGCCACCGACAGTCCTACTTCTTCGGGGCCGCCGCGGTCACCCGGTCGCCATCCTTGAGCACGAAGCCGCCGCGGGCGACGTAGGTCTCCCCGGCCTTCAAGCCGGACACGATTTCCACCAGGTCGCCGGCGACCGCCCCGATCGCCACCTGACGCAGGCGGGCGGTTCCACCTTGGACTACGAACAGATTCGCCTTCTTCGCCGTCAGGTCGACCCCAGCCAGTGCCTGGCGGGGGAGTTGCAGCACGCCGCTCCGTTTGCCGGTGACGATCCTCCCCTTGGCGAACAGTCCGCCCTTGAGGGTTTCGGGAACGTTGTCCACCTCGGCGATCACCTTGAGGGAACGGTCGGCCGCCGTCAGCTCGGGATTTACGTACCTGACCTGGCCGATGAAGGTCTTGCCGGGATAACTGTCGACGCTGAACTCAAGCTTTTGACCGACCTGCACCCGCGCCGACTCGAAGGAGGCAACGGTGACGGTCAGGTTCAGGATACGGTTGTCGACGATGCGGAAGATCGGCTTCCCCGCCGCCGCGTCGCTGGTCAGGTCGCCGACATTGACGGCGCGAAGCGCCACCACCCCGTCCAGGGGGGAGACCACCAGGCCCTTGGCACGGCGCGATTTTGCCTGTTGCAGGTCCTCGTTGGCGACCCTGATTTGCGCCCGGGCCGATCCGGTCCGCGCGGCGGCCGCGGCCGCCTCGCTCCTGGCGTCGTCGACCGCCTGGGCGGTGGCGAGTCCCGAAGCCTTGAGCTTCTCGGCCCGTTCCCGTTCCCGGACGGCGCGGGTTGCCGCCACCTGCGCCTGGGCGAGCCCGGCCCGGGCCGATTCGATTCCCGCGTCGGCCCGGTTCACCAGGGCCTCCGCCTCGGCGACGTCGATCCGTCCCAGGGGCTGACCCTTGTGCACCCGCACCCACTCGGTGACGTAGACCTCCTTGACCAGCCCGGGGATCTGGGTCTTCACATCGGCGGAGAATTTCGGCTCCAGCCCCCCGGTGACCTCCACCCCTTCCACGAGCTCGGTAGTGGTGGCGATCCCCGTTTCCACGGCAACCGGAGGCTTGACGATGGCTTTAGCCCTGTCCTTTTTCGCGCAGCCGCTGGCGGCCGCCAGCAGGCAGAGCGCCGCCAGCATCAGTACGACCTTCTTCATCGGGATCTCCTTCATGTGTGACTCGCGCCGGGGACGGCGCCAGACGGTTTTGTGGCCAGCCCTTGCATCGCCAGGCGCAGCATGCGCAGCATCTGTCCGCAGTCGACCCGGGTCGGCGTGCAGCAGAGCTGTTCCGCCATGGCGGTGTTGAGGATGGAAACGATGGTCCAGGTGACGTCCGCGCCGTCGTTTGCTCCCAGTTCTCCACTCCCGATCCCTTCCCGGACCAGGTCGTGGACGGTATCTACTATCTTGTTGAAATAGACGTCGAAGTTTATATAGGGAGCCCCCTGGGGGGGGCCGTAATGGATGGCGTAGATCAGGCGCACCACTTCGACGTTTTCCACCACGATGTCGAGCATCGCGGAGCAGAAATGGCTGATCCGCTCCGTCACCGGTCCCTGCAAGGCGGTCATCCGGCTCAGGGTGACTTCGTATTCGGCCAGCGAGCCGTTCATCAGTTCCAGGTAAAGCCCTTCCTTGCTGCCGAAGTAGTAATAGAGCACCGGCTTGGTGACTCCGGCCGCGGCCACCAGTTCCCGGACCGACGCGGCGGCGTATCCCCTCTCGTTGAAAATGGTAAGGGCGGCGCTCAAGAGTTTTTCCCGGACCCCGCCCCCCTGGGTTTCAGGTTTTACTTCCTCTGCCATAGGTTTCCTCCCGACAATTTACCTATCGTTAGGTAGCATGGGGGCTTGGAACCTGTCAACAGGATAATTTACCGATCGGTAAACGCGCGTCGCCTCCCTCATGAGGAAAAAACCCGCAACGGCAGGCTGGTTATGGCGGCATCGGGTGGGCAGGCCTGGAGCGAATCCGCCCGGTATTGGATGCTTATAATCCGGCGGGGGCTTATTCGCGGTGTTTCGCCCAGGGGGAGTCCTGGCCGTTTTGCCAGGGGCTCGCTGTGAAGAAAGGAAGGGCCGATTCATGAGTAATGGATTGATTTTTTCCCGCCAAGTTTATATAGTGGCTCGATAGCCTGAAATCAAAGGATGGACACATGGTACGAACTATTCTCACCTATCCGGACCCGGAGCTTAAGAAGCGCTCCACCCCGGTCACTGTTATCACCGAAAAAACGCGGGAACTGGTGCGCGACATGGCGCAGACCATGTACGACGCCCCTGGGGTGGGCCTCGCGGCCCCCCAGATCGGGGTACATCAGCGGGTCATCGTGATTGATGTCTCGGCCAAGGACGAGGAGCCGCAACTCATCGTCGCCATCAACCCGGAGATCATCCATGCCGAGGGGGACGAGTACGAGGAGGAGGGGTGCCTTTCGGTCCCGAAGTACTCCGCCAACGTCCGCAGGCACGCCCGGGTCGTGGTGAAGGCGCTCAACCTGGAGGGTGAGGAGGTGATCTTCCGGGCCGACGAGCTGCTCGCCATCGCCCTGCAGCACGAGATCGACCACCTGGACGGCATACTCTTCATCGATCACCTCTCGCCGCTCAAGCGCGGCCTGTTCCGCAAGCGCTACCTGCGCGCCCAGGAAGAAGCCAGGGAGAGCCAGTCATGACCGGGCTGCGCATCGTCTTCATGGGGACCCCCGAGTTCGCCTGTCCCACGCTACGCCTGCTGATCGAGCGGGGCGAGCAGGTGGTGGCGGTGGTCACCCAGCCGGACCGTCCCAAGGGAAGGGGGCAGCAGACGCTCCCCCCGCCGGTGAAAGTCCTGGCGCTGGAGCACGGGATCCCGGTGCTGCAGCCGGTGAAGGTGCGGGCTCCGGACGCCATCGAGGAGATCCGCGCCTTGAGGCCCGATCTGATCGTGGTGGTCGCCTTCGGGCAGATCCTCCCCAAGGCCCTGCTGGAGATACCGGGTCGCGGCTGCATCAACGTGCACGCCTCGCTGCTGCCGCGCTACCGCGGGGCGGCTCCGCTCAACTGGTGCATCATCAACGGCGAAAGCGAGACCGGCGTCACCACCATGATGATGGATGTCGGGCTCGATACCGGCGACATGCTGCTCAGGAGGGCGACCCCGATCGACCCGGACGAGGATACCAGCTCCCTGCACGACCGCCTCTCGGGGATAGGCGCGCAACTCCTCGCCGAGACCCTCGACCAGCTGATGCTCGGGCAACTCGCGCCGGAGAAGCAGGACGACGCGCTCACCTGTTACGCGCCGATGCTGAAGAAGGAGGACGGCCTGATCGACTGGGGCAAGGACGCCCCCGGGATCAAGAACCTGGTGCGCGGCATGACCCCCTGGCCCGGCGCCTACAGCTACCTGGACGACAAGCTTCTGAAGGTGTACCGGGTGCGCGGCGCCTTAGGGGAAGGAACCCCGGGCGAGGTCCTGGCCGCCGGCCGGGACGGCATCGAGGTCGCCTGCGGGCAGGGGAGCCTCATCATCGATGAACTGCAGCTGGAGGGGAAGAAACGGCTCCCCGCGGCGCAGTTCCTGGCCGGCTGCCGGCTGGAGCCGGGCGCCTGCCTGGGCAAAAAGGGGTCGACCGTTGCCTGACCTGAGCACCCAAAAACCTCCCCAGAAGCGGCTCTTCGTCGCCCTCATGGGGGTCACCTGCATCCTCTTAGTCGGGCTCATCTACCTCGGCTGGTGGATTCCGACCATGGGGCTTGCCAATATCCACCCGGACCTGCCGCGCCTGGCCGGCATGGTCTTCGCCGTCCTTTCGGGGATCGCGCTGCTCGGGACCCTGCTCCTGGTCCTGACCACCGCCTTTGGCAAGGATATCCTCTTCACCAGGTTCATGCGCGGCGTGGTGATCAAGTTCCTGCTCCCGCTCATCGAGCAGATCGGGCGCCTGTGCGGCATCCCCAAGGACACCATCCGCCAGTCCTTCGTCGCCATGAACAACAGCCTGGTGACCTCCCAGCGGCTCAAGATCAAGCCGGACCGGATCCTGATCCTGCTCCCCCACTGCCTGCAGCTCTCCGAGTGCGAGATCAAGGTGACCGGCGACATCGGCAAGTGCGTGCGCTGCGGACGCTGCGACATCATGGGGCTCGCCGAACTGGCGCAGAAGTACCATGTGGACATCTCGGTGGCGACCGGCGGCACCCTGGCGCGCAAGGTGATCATCGAGAAGCGTCCCAAGCTGGTCCTGGCGGTCGCCTGCGAGCGCGACCTCACCTCGGGGATCAAGGACTGCTACCCCCTGCCGGTGATAGGGGTCCTGAACGACCGACCCTTCGGCCCCTGCTTCAACACCCGGGTGGACGTGGAGAAGATCGACGCGGCGCTCCGTTCCGTGCTGCTCTAGGGCAAGACTCCCGATGAAAAGCGATTTTCCCACCAGGCACAGGCAGCTCTCAATAAGCATTCCCGCGCTGTTACTCCTGCTGCTCCTGCTCCCGGTGGTCGCCTGGGCCGGCCAGGAGGCGCTGATCACCGACTACCGGGTGATCCGCCTTTCCGCCGTCGACGCGGCGGGGAGGGTGCGGGTGGCGATCAGGAGTTTCCATTGCGACGGGGTGGCGCACCTCCTGGTGATCGATCCCTTCAGCTTCGAGAGTTTCGACCTTCCCGCCTCGACCCAGATCCTCTCCGAACCGGCCCCTCGTGCCCCCCTCGGCTCCACCCCCTATCTGCGGGCGCTCAAGCGTTACGGGTCCGCGCCGTACCGGCTGCAGGACGGCGGTGCCGTCCGGGCCGAGACCGAGGTCGACGGCATGTTCCTGACCGTGGACTTCTGCCCCTCGAAGCGCCCCTTCGAGCGTGAACTGTTCCAGGCGGTGGCGGCGCTCGGCAAAGGGGCCCCGGTCCCGGTCGCCCTGTCGGTCTCCGGGGTCTGGCTTTTGAGCCATCCCGAGGAGCTCTCCTTCCTTAAGGGGGAGTCCGCCGCGGGGCGCCTGGCGATCACCTGGGTGAACCATTCCATGCACCATCACTACGATCCCAAGACACCGCTGGCGCGGAACTTCCTGCTCGCCCCGGGGACCGATTTCCCGGCCGAGGTGCTGGACCTTGAGCGGCTGCTCCTTTCCCGGGGCCTGGTCCCTTCCCCCTTCTTCCGTTTCCCCGGCCTGGTCTCCGACGCCGCCACCGTGACCCGCCTGCGGGAGCTCTCCCTGATCCCGATCGGGAGCGACGCCTGGATCGCCAAGGGGGAAGCGCCCAAAAAGGGAAGCTTCATCCTGGTGCACGGCAACGGCAACGAGCCTAAGGGGGTGAGGCAGCTCCTCCCGATGCTTAGAAGCGGCGAACCGCGGCTGCTGCCGCTCGCCGCGGCCTTCGGCAACCAGGAAGTCGTGACGGGCGTCCTTCCCCGGCGCCACCACCGTCCCCCGCATACCTCCCCCTGACAAGGTGTCCAACCGATGAAGATGCTCATTTTCGCCCTGCTCCTTGCCCTTATCCCATGCGCCGCCGCGGCCCAGGGGGCGCCCCACTACGCGGTCGCCATCGGAGCGACGCCGGTGCTGAACACCCCCGACTTTGGATCGGTCTTTAGCGGCGCGCGACCGCTCGACCCCTGCAGGGGGGTGCGTCCAGTAGAGTTCGTCGCCCTGGAAGGGACCCTCTTCAGGATAGAGGGGCAAGAGGAAAAGGACGGGGTGACCGTCTACCGGGTCACCAGCAACGACTACCCCCACCCGTCGCGCACCGGCTATTTCGTCGACGCCCGCTTCCTTAAGAGCGTGGACGCCGGTTTCCCGGAGCGGCCCCGCTCCCTCCCGGGGCTTGAAGAGGTGCGTCGGGGGCTGCTGGCGTCGCTTGGGAGACCCTACGTCTGGGGGGGGGACTTGAGGGACGGGGTGCCGCTTCTGGCGGGCTTCTACCCGGGGGCGGACCCGCTGGCCGGGGTCGACTGCTCCGGGCTCCTCTACCAGGCGACCGACGGTTTCACGCCGCGCAACAGCGCTGCCCTGACCTCCTTCGGCGCGGCGGTTCCCATAGCGGGCCTTTCCCCCGACGGCATCGCGGCGCGGCTAGAGCCTCTCGACCTCATCGTCTGGAAGGGGCATGTGATGGTGGTGCTCGACCGCGACTGGGTCATCGAAAGCACCATGGGGTGCCGGGGTGGGGGAGGGGTGCATCGGAGTCCGCTTAAGCAGGCGCTGCGCCGGATCATGAAAAGCAGAAAAGCGCTGGACGACTATCCGGCGCGGGGAGAGGGTGCCAAGGGGTTCGTGGTCAGGAGGTGGTTCCCGCGCTGATCCCGGCGCCGCGCCAACCGAGTTCCAAAAGGGAGGCGATCGCCATCTCCTCGTGCGCCTCCCTCGGGTCGATTCGGGCCGACACCCCCTCGCCATGGGGAAGCGGGCCGTCCGGAACGATGGCCAGAAAGAGCGCCACGATCTCCGGGTCGAGCGAGCTGCCGCTCATGTCGCGCAGCATCTCCCGCGCCACCGGGTAGGGAAACCCCTTCCGGTAGGGACGGTCCATGGTGATCGCGTCGTAGACATCCGCCACCGAGACGATCCGTGTCTCGACGGGGATCGCCTCGCCGCCGATAGCCGCGGGATACCCCGCGCCGTCGTACCTTTCGTGGTGGTGCTTGATGATGTTTCGGGCCACAGCGGACAGTTGGGCCTTTTCGGCGAGGTCCGCTCCCCAGGAGGTATGCATCTTCATGGTTTCGAATTCCAGGTCGGTCAGGCGCCTGGCGCAGTTCAGGATGGTTTCGGAGACGCCGATCTTGCCGCAGTCGTGCAGCCAGCTGCCGAACTTGATCTGCCTTCGGGTCTCCTTCGGTATCCGCATCGCCTCCGCGATCATCAGTGCGTAAACCGCAACCCGGTCGCAGTGCCCCTTGGTGCTCGGATCCTTCAGCTCGATGGTCTGACCCAGGGAGAGCAGCACGGAATCATCCTCCCGCCGCATGGCGTGGGTCAGCCGGTAGCGCCGCACCCCTTCCCGCACCACCTCCAGGATCTCCTCGTCCTTCCAGGGCTTCAGCAGGCAACGGTACACCTCCGAGCCGTTGATGGCGGCCAGCGCCGTCGGGAGGTCGACGTGCGCCGATACCAGCACCTTCACCGTGTCCGGCGAGACGCTGCGCAGCCGTGAGAGGAATTCAAGTCCGGACATGCCGGGCATCTGGTTGTCGGAGACCACCACCGCTATTTCGTGCCGTTTGAAGAGCTCCAGCGCCTGCGCCGCGTCGCTTGCCGTAAGGATCTCTATCCCCCTGGAAAGAAAGAGGTCTCGGGAGCAGTGCAGGGTCAGCTTGCAGTCGTCTACGAACAGTATTTCTGCTGTCATGGATTGCCTTATGCGTTCAGCGGGTGAACGGGCCGGAGGCCGGACCGGCGCGAGGGAAGGCATTGCCGGAAGCCGGAATTGCACGGCATGCTAGCCGCTCATGAGGAGATTGTCAATCGAATGTTGACGCCAGCGGCGCCCCTTTTCCCCAGCACTTCCCGCACGGCTTCCAGCTGCCAGGGGTCGAGACCCTTGGAGCAGAGGAGCCCTTTCAGCTCGCGGGTGGCCAGGGAGGGGAGGAAGAGGGTGAACCAGATCGGCGGGGTCTTCCGGTTTCGCAGCAGGGCCAGCCTGAGGCCCGGGCGCGCTCCCCAGCGCGGGTGGCGGGCGACGGCGGAGATGGTTTCGGCCGAGGCCTTCGGGGATTTCAGGAATGCCAGGATGCCCGGCTCCCTGAGCCCGGGATTGGCGAGGACGGCGGCCGCCAGGCGCGGTTCCCCCTCGCATAGCAGCGCCTCCAGGACTGCGGCCGACCCCCTGCGGGCCAGGGTGATCTTGGCGCCGAGCTCGGTCTCGGGAAGCCGCTTCAGGATCGCCTGCTGCGCCGCGGCCTTGTGGTCCGGGCTCGCCCCGGAAAGCTGGGTGACGGTCACCAGCTCGAACAGGTGCAGCTGCGCCAGGAGCGTCGCCAGCAGGGGCGCGGGGGTGCCGGGATGCCCCGCCAGGGCGATCTTGAGCCGGCGGCTTCCGGCCACCGGCGGCGCCCGGAAGATCAGCCGGATCACCCCCTCGGGGAGGCCTGGCCGTTTCAGGAGCAAAAGCAGGTGCTCCTCGCCGAACTGGGGGTTCTTCAGGGCGCTCCGGATCAGGTCCGGATCGGGGTCCTGGAGCAGCTCGAAAAGCTCGTCCGCACCGGCGCCCAGGGCCCGCAGCAGCCGGGCCGCCTGCCCGAGTTCGTTACCGTTGGGAATGACCGGATCCATTGGCTCCTCCAGCAGCAGATAAAATCCCTAAAAATAATCCCGCGCTCGGATTCATTCCGCGCAGCAGGAGAGCCGCTCCAGGTCCCGGCGGGACCCCTGGGCGCAGAGCTTCAGCCCTTCCCCCATGGAGGGGTAGACGTGCAGGGTCTCGGCGAGCTGGGCCACGGTCAGGCCGAAACGGACCGCGAGCGCCGCCTCGTTGATGATGTCCGCCCCCCGGTGCAGGCAGAGGTGCACACCGAGGATCCTGCCGCTCCCCTTTTCGGCCACGATCTTGATCGCCCCGCGCAGTTCGCCGGTGACGTGGGCCTTCGGTATCGCCGAGGCGGGGATGGTGTGGCTGATCACCTCGAAACCGGCCCGGCGCGCTGCGGCCTCCCCGTAGCCGACGGTCCCCACTTCCGGGTCGGTGAAGATCGCCATCGGGATGGCGTGGTAGTCCAGGGAGCAGCCGCATCCGGCATCCAGCATGTTGTCCACGGCGGCGATCCCCTCCCGCGCCCCGATGGTCGCGATCTGGGTCCCCCCGGTCACGTCCCCCGCGGCCCAGATCCCCGGAACCGAGGTGCGCAGCTCCCGGTCGACCTTGATGAAGCCCCTGTCGTCCAGGAGGACTCCGGCCTGCTCCAGGCCGATCCCGACGGTTTCCGGCGCGGTGCCCACCGCCAGCAGGATCTGCTCCGAGAGGAAGCTTCGGGGCACCCCGTTGATCCGCGCCTCCACCCGGATGCCCCCAGCTTCCTGGGCCGAAACCGAACCAATGTCTGCGTTCACCTCGATCCGCATCCCCTCCGCCAGGAGCGCCTCCAGGAGCGCCTGCACCGGCTCCGCTTCCACGGACGGCAGCAGGCGATCCCCGTGTTCGAGGACCGTGACCCGCACCCCGAGGCGCTGGAACATCTGTCCCAGTTCCAGGGCGATCACCCCGCCACCGATCACGGTGAGGGATGCGGGAGGAGTCTTCATGAGCAGGGCGCTCTTGCTGGTGAGGTACGGGGTCTGGTCCAGCCCGGGGATGGCGGGGATGCGCGGGTGCCCGCCGGTGGCGATCAGGATCCGGTCCCCCTTGAGTATCCGCTCCCCGACCTGGACCGTGTCCGGCCCGAGAAACCGGGCGGTCCCCTTGAGGAGCGTCAACCCCGGCACCTTGTCCAGCAGGTCGAGGTACTTGGTCTGGCGCAGCTCGCGCACCACCGCGAATTTGTGGGCATCGAGCCGGGGAAACTCCAGGGCTCCCGCGCTGGTGCCGAGGCCTATGCCGGCGCCGAGTTCCGCCTGGTGCCGGTAGAGGGCGGCGTGAATCAGGGTCTTGCTCGGGATGCACCCCCAGTTGATGCAGGTCCCCCCGAGGACGCTTTTTTCTATCATGATGGGCCGGGCCCCCTTCGCCTGCGCCCGGAGCGCGGCGGCAAAGGCGGTGGATCCCGAGCCGAGTATGATGATCTCCTTCGCTTCGCTCATGTCGATGGTCTCCCTTGCCCACTCTACCCTGAAACCGTGCGACGGGTAAACAGTAGAATTGGCGCCCGCGCTCCGGCGCGGCACCGGTCGCCTCCCTGGGGAAGAGCGGGCTTCCCGGCCGGCCCGGGCGGAGAGTACTCTGGACCTGGCCCCATTGCCCGTGGCCGGCGGGTGCGGAAAGCGCCCCTCGGCCTGATGCCGGGGTGCGGGCCGAGCGGCAAGCTCCCGTTTTTTTGACGGATTGGCGGGCAATAATCCTTGACAGCCGCCGTAAAAAATTGTAGGGTTGCCAGTCTAACTCTCCGGATACAGTATGCTTTTTTAGGTTTGATCCGGCACCACTTGAAATTACTGATTAATTTATCGGAGGCGGCGTGTTGACATTTCAGGAGCTGATACTCTCCCTGCAGGGGTACTGGGCTGGGCAGGGGTGCATTATACAGCAACCGTATGATATGGAAAAAGGGGCGGGCACCTTCAACCCCGCCACCTTCCTGCGCGTGCTGGGACCAGAGCCGTGGAAGGTGGCCTACGTGGAGCCCTCCCGGCGCCCCACGGACGGTCGCTACGGCGAGAACCCGAACCGGTTGCAGCACTACTACCAGTTCCAGGTGATCATGAAACCGTCCCCCATGAACATCCTCGACCTCTACCTCGACTCGCTGCGCGCCTTCGGCATCGACCCGGCCAAGCACGACATCCGCTTCGTCGAGGACGACTGG
>Ga0209125_1001848_pt1 | contig 18123 bp, 16 predicted proteins | sample BarGraIncub1131A_FD_184503 | JGI IMG/M metagenome (GOLD analysis project Ga0209125, IMG submission 184503) | Arctic peat soil microbial communities from Barrow, Alaska - Barrow Graham LP Incubations 11-31A (SPAdes) (version 2) | ecosystem: Environmental > Terrestrial > Soil > Wetlands > Peat...
GTAACTGAGTATTGCAAGTATTATAAAAAGTAAGACTTTAAACCCTAACCGTTTCTTCTTCATTCAGAGGAACCTCCTTTCGGGTAAAGCATACATGAATTCAGTGGTTCTAAAAATAGACATATAAACATGAAGTCGTTCTAAAAATAGACATTTAACATAAGCTTAATTATCATAAACAAATCCATGAGGCATTAGACCTCACCTCCAATCACCTCCCTAAAATTGCGGTGGTACGCAGTTTCTTAGGTAATTTGTGATTTAGGGCAGACTTCTTGAGACGGAGAAGTCATTGAAATATGTCTACAGTGAATAATTAACGACAATGGTTATGAAAACAGTTCTTTCTTCATAGGCTGAGATATTAGATTCAAATCCATGAAGTGTCAATTGAATGCAATCACCTCCCTAAATTGCGGTAGACCGGTTCAGGGTTGACTTGAAACACAAAGTTGGAATTAAATGGCATGTAGTGATAAATTTCACATTTCAGATTAGCATAGAATATCCTGTGAATAATTTAAAGGGAGCTGGGGCCTTACTTCAGGAAGAAGGGTGGCATGTTCGTTGGTCTGACCATGCTTTACTACATCCTATGCAGAGGTAGAATGTCTATACACCATACCCAACGGGAAATAATAATCCTATTTTTGACATGCAGATACTGTGAAGGTCAGCCTTGCGCCCAGAAAGGATTAAGTTGTAGAATCATGTAAAAAAGCGAAGGGTTTAGGCCTGATAAGGCTAAACTTTTCGCTTTTTTACCCATAACTTTAAACCAACGTTATTTAAGTTTACTAATTTCAATGTCGGCTTGTTCGAGCAGGGCCTTACTTAACGCATAGTTATGCGCGCCTTTTGAGGAGTCTGAAGTGACATACATGTAATAGGTGCGAGCGTTCTTAAATTGAGCAATTCGAAGGTCATTGGGGTCAAGTGATGGAATTTTTTTCTCCCAATTGTCAAACTGGGGCTTAAGAGCATCCAGCTTTTTACTGATGGATTCTTCGCGTTGCTGAATTTTGCTAATCGTTTGTGCAGGATCATAGTAGCAGGTAATACATTTATCTTGTTTGAACATCTTAGCGAATTCAGCGTAGTTCATTTGCGTGCCGGTTCGAGTGGTCCCGAGCGAGTCATAGGTGGCGGTAACACCAGGTATCATGAAATCATGTTTGAGTCGTGACGTGGCAATCGGTACAAGAAAACGTATCTTCATGGCAGCCCATTTATACGAAGGTTTTGTGGGGACTGTCCCTACGCCGATGCCCTCTATCATTTCTTTTTGTGAGTGGTGCACTTCTTTACCTAGGGTGACCGTGCCGCCAGAGGTATGACACGTGGTGCAGGTTCCCCAACCAGTATTACGAAGCGTAATCATTTTTTCTCTGCCCATGTTGTGACAGACTAGACAGGTAATTCCTTCCTTTTGATCGGCATATTTTCCGCCTTTAAAGAAATCGGTGAGTTTTGCCTTTGGATCTTTCAAAATCGCAGTTTCGGAATGGCAACCGATACAGCTGTCATCGTAATTAAAAGAAGAGTCATCTTCTTTGCTATTAAGTAAGGTTGAGAACGTATTAAAATGCTGGTTTTGACGGACTTGATCGATGAGGCCTGTGACATTCATCACTTGCGCAGTGGCTTGAGTGCTGGGCACTTGCGGGTACAGTGACTGTAGGCTCGGCGTTGCCACAGCCAGAGAGGACCACTGCAGCGGCTATCAGGCTAACTAGGGGTGTGAGCAGAACCGACACCTCAGTTTCATCGGCTTACTTCCTTTCTTCCATTGAATTTTCGCGAAGCGTGAGTGATTAAAAATTCTACGCAAATAGCTTCGGTACGAAGACGGAGAGAAGGAAAACAAAGAAGGAAACGTAGATACATAGTTCGATGAGAATGAGAGGGAGGTTACGAGCAAAGGGAGAAGGGGCTACTTCATGCCGGTGCTGAACGTCTTCATTATAGACATTCTACCTCTGCATAGGATGTAGTAAAGCCATGTATATATGCTCTGAAGTTAGGCCTTGTTCTCTCAATGAATTAATTTGTATAATAATGTAAAAAGCGAAGGATTTAGACTTGATTAAGTCTAAATCCTTCGCTTTTTTATTATCCATAATGAGCCCAAGTTATTTAAGTTTATTAATCTCAATTTCCGCTTGTTCGAGCAACGACTTACTTAACGCATAGTTATGGGCGCCTTTTGAAGAGTCTGAAGTAACATACATATAGTATGTGCGAGCGTTATTAAATTGAACAACTTGGGAGTCTTTGGGATCAAGCGATGGAACTTTTTTCTCCCAAAGGTCAAATTTAGGCTTAAGGCTAGCTAGCTTTGCAATGATGTCTTCTTGGTGCTGCTGAATATTGCTGATCGCGGGGGTAGGATCATAGTGGCAGGTAATACATTTATCCTGTTTGAACATAGTGGCAAATTGGGTGTAGTTCATTTTAGTGCCGGTTCGAGTGGTCCCCAGCGCGTCATAGGTCGCGGTAACTCCAGGAACCATGAAATCATGTTTGAGTCCATTCGTGACGTGGCAATCCGTACATGAGAACGTATCTTTCATGGCCGACCACTTATAAGAAGGTGATGAGGGAACTGCCCCTACCCCGATGCCTTCGATCATTTCTTTTTGCGAGTGGTGTACTTCTTTACCCAGGGTGATTGTGCCGCCAGAGGTATGACACGTAGCGCAGGTTCCCCAGCCTGTATTACGGAGACTAATCATTTTTTCTCCGCCCATGTTGTGACATACGAGGCAGGTGATTCCTTCCTTTTGGTCGGCATATTTTCCGCCTTTAAAGAAATCAGTGAGTTTGGCCTTAGGATCTTTCAAAATCGCAGTTTCCGAATGGCAACCGATACAGCTGTCATCGTAATCAAAAGAAGAGTCCTTTTCCTTTTCATTGAGCAGAGTTGAAAACATATTAAAGTGTTGGCTATGACGAACTTGATCGATGATGCTTGAGCCTTTTGTCACTTGAGCAGATGCGTTTAGGCTGGGTGCGGGTGCCGTGGCCGTTGTTGTAGCGCTACAACCCGAGAGAACAACGACAGTTACCAGGGTAACCAGGGCTGTGAGCAGAAGCTTCTTCGGTTTCATTGGCTACCTACCTTTCTTCCTTAAGATTTCAACAATGAGAGAATAAAAGCGGGGATCTCTTTATAACTATTAATAGCACAAAGTAACACAAATGTAAATAGATTCCATGGTATGAAATGGGATATAAATATATCTACTCTACGTCGGAGATTATTATGTTATATCTGCATACGATATTTTGTAATGAAAATCCAGGCTATAAAAGAATTAATTTTACTGAGAAGAGTAGGGAGAGATACCCTTTTGGTAGTATACAACATAGATTATAGAGAGGTATTTATCTTTGGGGAAATTTAGTAAGCTGTTATCAAATGAACTATGAGTTGATTGGATTGCATTGCATACCCGGCAAGGAATTGACTCGTGAAAGAAAAGCTTAGTACAAGCATTATGAAATAAACTGAAGTTTTTAAAAAAGAGCAAGCGGATCGATTTCAGGCTTAGGCGTAGTCCAGTTGTGAACGTAGATTACCATACCTGCTTGACTTAAGTCTCTGATATAACTAATTAGTATCGGATTATCCCGGATAATCTCGGATAATCTGGTAGCTAGATAGAATTAATTGAAGAGAAGGAGGGATGAATGTACCGCCAATCTTACGGTGACTAACTGAATAAAGAAAAACAAATTGTCTGCAATGGGTTATATTTTAAAAATCTTAGAAAGATCAATAAAAAAGGGGAGGAATTGTTATGGAACTGACATTAGTAGTTGTAAGTCTTTGCTTAGCCTTTATATTTGGGATTTACCTCTCGTTCCACTTTTTTTTCAACCGTTTGAAAATCAATAAACCTTGGCGTTGGCTGGCCGCTATTGTTGGTGGTCTGGTTGTCGGGACATTAATGGCTTTCATTGATTTCTGGATCGTGTGGCCACCTACCAGCATATTGACACTTGTTGTGGGCGTAGCCTTAATGATATCTATTACTATAATTCTTATCGGTTATCCTAAGTTTTGGCAGTTTAAAGATGAACTTACGCTTACCAAGTGAAAGTTGTTATTTTCACCAGGCTTGATCCATTGTAGGTACCCAATGCGCTGAGTACTTCGCACGTCCACTATAAGACCATAAGTATCTAAAGCTATAGATGGACGTTCACCCTTTAAGCTATCATTCATAAGTGCATATAAAGGTGCCTAATCACAGGCTCTAAGTCATGTGACAAATTGCTACGGACGACGAAAATAAGAACTATCACATATAAGTGCCAACTACTCAAATATGTCATTGAGTTGATTTGGAAGGAGCTACTTGTTTGATGGATAGAGTAAAACATATCCACTTAACCCGGAGAGGAATTATAAAGGCTGGTTTGTTCATGGGAGGCGCGCTTGCGTTGGGGATCATTCCCACCCCAATGGTGATGGCCGCGGATCAATCACCAACAACGGAGGGCCCCACTGGAGTGAAAATTCAGCTCGGTTTTTCTTATGATGAGGAGAAATGTATTGAATGCGGGGCCTGTGTTCAAGCGTGTAAAAAAGCAAATAAAACCATAGAAGGCGTGGAGTGGCGCAAACTTGTCAGTAATGACAGACACAACTTATCCATAAGCTGTAATCATTGTTCAAATCCGGCTTGTGTGTCGGTTTGCCCCGTGGCAGCCTACACAAAACGAGAGAAAGACGGAATCGTCATTCATAACCCGAAACGTTGTGTTGGCTGCAAATATTGCTTGTATGCTTGTCCTTATCATGCACCACAATATAGCGAGGAAACTGGTACCGTCAGTAAATGCCATCTCTGTTACGCGCTTCAGGATCAAGGCGGGAAACCGGCTTGTGTCAATGCTTGCCCAGTGAAGGCTCTTCAGTACGGAGATGTAAAGGAACTGATGAAGACACCAGGAGCTGTTCGGGGTCAAATGAAGGGGTTACCTTCACCCACACTGACCGTACCATCTTTGATTATTATTCCAAAAAAGAGTGAGAATTAGGAGGAACGGATATGGTATTGCACTGGGGTTGGCTAATTTCTATTTACCTATTTCTGGGCGGCTTGGGTGCGGGGGCGTACTTAGTTTCTTTTGCTGCAGAAAAAGGGCTTCTTGGGGATGCATCCAGCCTAAGTCGTTTTGGGTATTATGTCTCTGCACCTTTGGTCGCTTTGGGCGCTGGACTCTTAGTCTTTGATTTAGGTCAAGGGCTATATAAGCCCTGGCTTATTTTAGGGATGTTTCTAAACTTTCGCTCAGTTATGACTTGGGGAATTTATATTGTTTCGGGCTTTATCGGGTTGGGGCTCTTGCAAGCGTATTTTGTTTGGATGAAAAAGAAGGCCCCGAATATCCTGGGCCCGGCGGGTGCAGTGCTTGCCTTTTCCACGTGTGCCTATACGGGAATGCTTTTGGCGGTTGTGAAAGGTGTACCCTTTTGGAACTTTGCATTAATGCCGGTTATCTTCATCGTGAGCGCAATTTCCACGGGACTTTCGCTTACCTCCATTTTGGCTTACTTATTTGAAAAGGGCGAATTGAAAGAAGGCAAAGCCTGTCAAAGCCACTTGATCTTGGTGGGGTCGGAAATAATCCTTCTGTCGATCCTCTTTGGCGTTGTTTTGTCTGGGATGCAGGGGCCAGAGGCTTTCGCTTCAGCCCAAAAAATTGTTACTGGTTCACTGGCGTGGGCGTTCTGGGGAATTCTTGTGATCCCTGGATTAGTAGTACCGTGTGTCATCTACATATACAATCTTAGCAAGATACACGGACAAATCAGAATTCCTATTCCTCAAATCCAAATCGAGGGGGTTGAGCTGCCGATTGCCGCTTCCTCTGTTGAAGAACTGATAGCCGCTGCTTCTGTTGTCGATGAAAAACAACGTAAATCACCCACCTTTATCCATAATAAATCCCAGGCTCATGTACATGCGGGTGTGAATCCCGTGGCACTTTGTGTCTTTGATGGAGGAGTCATGCTTGGAGGTCTGGTGTTGCGCTGTCTCATCGTATTTGCAGCAGTTCCAATCTGGAGTGGTTTGTTAGGATAATGATCTAGTGCAAACTCTCTTCCTATTTAAAAGAGACTCTGCATCACGTAATGTGATGCAGAGTCTCTTTATTTCTACCTGGAATTCATTGAATAACGTTTCCGTTATGTTAAATGAAGTGAAGGTAAGTTATACTAGAATTAAGTTCATTGGATTGAGGAATATATGTGAATTAGAAGTTATCGAGGATAGCTCGCGTCGGGATCGCTCATCATGTCATCGTCTTCGTTGTCAATTTCGTCATTTGAACAGCAGCACCCTCGTGAAACAATGTCATAACCGTACCTTTCGGATTTCCGTCCGAGTAGAAAAGCTGCTATGAGGCTGAAAACAACAAGAAACGAATGGGCATGATGGTGATGGCGTCTTTGATGATAAAACATAGTTGATGTCCTCCTCTCTTTAGGTTTAGAATGGCTTATTTGGACTCAATTTATCCCGGAAATTTAAGGATATTTTTTTGGAGGGCTGTTATGCGTTATAATGTATTACTTTGGGATCTAGACGGGACCTTGACTGAGTCTAAGGAAGGAATTACACGCTCTGTTCAATACGCTCTAAAGCGGTTAGATTATCCCCTTTGCGAGCCGGATTCCTTGGATTGGATTATTGGTCCACCGTTAAAAGAAAGCTTTAGAACATTACTTCATACCACAGATGAAGCTTTATTGGACCGAGCTATGTTAATTTATAGGGAGCGCTATCAAGAGTTAGGTCTTTATGAAAATATTGTTTATCCTGGTATTCCAGAGCTATTGGCACAGTTAAAAGGAAAGGGCTGTCGCCATCTACTAGCGACGTCAAAACCAAGGGTCTTTGCGGAGAAAATACTTCAACATTTCTCACTAGCTTCTTACTTTAGTGTTATCATGGGAAGCGAGTTGAACGGTCAATTTGTGGACAAGGATTGTTTAATTGCGGAAGTGCTTAAAACCATTCCAGCGAGCTCACGATCAAAAACGGTGATGATTGGGGATCGAAATTATGATGTAAGTGGAGCTAGAGCAAACCATATTGATGTTATTTCTGTTGGATATGGGTATGGTACTGAGGAAGAGTTACGTGCCGCTTCTCCAAATTTTATTGTCCAAAGTGTCGCGGAGCTTTGGGAATTACTCCTCAATTCATAAAAGCTTGGGGTGTAGTCCCTTCTCGCCATCCTTGGTTTACAGGGACACTTGTCCATCCTTGGACAGCGGGTAACGGATGGTAGCATCCAAATAGATAAAACCCTCATCCTTTTCTTGTCGTACCATGCCCACAATACCGGTATCGTTCGTTTTTGCTAGAAGTTGATCGACAACGTGTTGATAAGCTCGTTCCTCCCAGGGATCAAGAAAATCCTTGACCGACTTAAAGTACGTCTCCAAGGGTATTTTAAATTGACGATGATAAAGTTGTAGTGTTGTATCCTGTGGATTCATGTGAATTCCTCCTTCTAGGTTTAGTTTGAGAAAATATAGAAGAAATTATGTACCAGAAACGAGGAAAGAAGGAGTGTGAATAGATGAACGAAGAAACCCCTTTGAATTTTCCACCGAAACGTCACTTGAGCTGGGTAGATCTGGCGATGGTTTTGGGCGGGATTATTGGAATTTATATTATATTGGCTTTTGGCACGCTCTGGTTAATGGAAAGTTGGCCTCATGAACGAACTTTAATGTATCTTAATGCGTTTCTGACTCAGTTATCCTTTGTACTGCTGATTTGGACGATTAAGACAATAAGGCACTGGAAATGGGCAGATTTTGGTTGGATTTCTGTGCCCTTGATAAAGATAATTCCAAAGATCTTGGGTGTCTATGCTTTGACCTGGATCATCAATATTTGCTATGCACTTTTTCTATACCAGCATGGTTTTACCCCGCCGGACACAGATGTTTATGCCAAATTATTAGGACAGGTCACGTGGTATACTTTGCTTCTGAATTTAGCCTTAGCGGGTATATTAGCCCCCTTGGTGGAAGAAACTCTATTTCGAGGGATTATTTTTGGAAGCTTGCAAGCGTACTTCGGAAAATGGACATCAGCGGTGCTAAGCGCTTCAATCTTTTCCGCGCTTCATTTTCAAGCCTATGGATTTTTCCCGCGTTTCATGTTAGGCATGGTCCTAGTTTACCTTTATGATAAGTATAAATCGCTGTACCCTGCTATTGCATTACATGCGCTAAATAACATCGTTGCCACATTGATCGCAGCAAGCTTACCAATGTAAGTGAAAGGAGCATTTTCGGGTGAAACAACAACAGGCATTACAAATTGCCATCGACGGACCTGCAGGCGCTGGTAAAAGTACGGTCGCGAAACTCGTAGCAAAGCAGTTAAACCTCTTCTATATTGACACGGGCGCTATGTATCGAACGATTGCTTATAAGGCGCTACAGAACGGAATTTCGTTAGAAGATGAACATAGCGTATCTCAAATTGCTCAGACCACGGAGGTGGTTTTAGACCATTCGGGTGAAGGAAAAGTGTGGTGTGATGGGGAAAATGTCACACAAGTGATTAGGAGTCCGGAAATTTCTCGCGCCGTTTCCACTGTTGCCGCTTATTTGGGCGTTAGGCAACGCTTGGTTGAATTACAGCGCATTGAGGCGGAGCGCGGCGGCGTCGTTATGGATGGACGTGACATCGGGACACATGTCTTGCCAAAAGCTACACTCAAAATATTTTTAACTGCAACACTACAGGAACGGGCAAATCGCCGGTGGATGGAGCTTGTGAAAGCGGGCAAAAAGGTGGTTTTCGAAGAAGTCGCTGAAGATATGCAACAACGTGATCGACAGGATACTGAACGCGAGGTTTCTCCGCTAGAGCCCGCCCATGATGCGGTCATGCTTGATACCACGGGTTTGAGTGTGGAAGAAATAGTCGCTAAAATTGTGGCTTTGACGCAGGAGGATGAAGATGACGTTATATGAATTTGCGAAAAAGCTGTTTCGCTTTCAGTTTAAGATGATGGGTTGGAAGATTCAAGGCGTGGAAAATATGCCGACTGAAGGACCCGTTATTTTAGCGATTAACCATAATAGCCTTTGGGATCCCTTGGTCGCTGCCTCGAGTGTACCGCGCAAGGTTTCTTTCATGGCCAAAGAAGAACTATTCTCGATTCCCGTTTTAGGGAAAATCTTCTTAAGGCTTGGCGCTTTTCCGGTGAAACGGGGGCAGGGAGATATGAATGCCATCCGCCAGTCTTTGGCAATTTTAAAAGAGGGACGTGTCTTAGGCCTTTTTCCTGAAGGGACAAGGTCTAAAAACGGGGAAACCCAAAAAGGCCTACCCGGAATGGTCTTTTTAATGGAAAAAAGCAAAGCAGCAGTTGTCCCAATCAAGATGTTCGGGACACGACACTTGCTTACAAAAGGCTGGGGAAACATAGCAGTCGTGGTTGGTAAACCCATGACGGCAGACATGTTGAAGGCTCCAGAAGGGGTCGAAAACCGTAGGGAATGGGTTGCTGATCGTATTATGCAGGCAATGCAGGAATTATCAGAAGCAAAGTAAGAAACATGGACATCAAGACACGCAAGAAGGGGACGAAGCTATGGAATTGCTCGTGGCCTTAGCTGAAAGACTTAGTGTTATTGTCACGGTAGCGTTTCTACTGACGAGGAGTCAAGTCTTTCGTCGATTTTTGCGTTCCCAAATAACTCAACGTGAGACGTTAACGTTAATTCTTATTTTCGGCATATTTTCTACCGCGGGAACCTATTCTGGAATCTCAATTAATGGGGCTTTGGCGAATACACGCGCTGTTGGCGCAGTGAGTGCAGGCTTGCTCGGCGGACCTCTGGTAGGATTAGGGGCTGGGATTATAGCTGGTTTTCACCGTTATCTAGTCTATGGCGGCTTTACTGGTTTGGCTTGTGCTGTATCGACCATGATGGAAGGTTTGTTGGGCGGGCTAGTTTTTAGGCTGGCACGGGATAAAGCGAGTGATTGGCGGGTTGGCGTCGTGGTAGGGGTTATTGCAGAAATGTTTCAGATGATCATCATTCTTTTGCTTGCCCGACCGTTCGATGAAGCGTGGAACCTCGTGAAGATCGTCGCCGTGCCAATGATGGTGGTCAATGGCCTTGGGGTGGGCCTTTTTCTCCTCATTATCAAGTCAGTCTATATGGAAGAAGATCAAATTGCCGCCATTCAAGCCCAAACTGTTTTACAGATTGCCGATGTGACATTGCCCTATTTTCGAACGGGTTTAAACCTGGAAAGTGCTCAAAGAGCAGCACAGTGTATTCATACAATGGCGCATGTAGCGGCAGTGGCCTTAACTGACACAGAACAAATTATTGCCTATGTCGGCTTAGGCTCGGACCACCATTTTCGTGGACAACCTATTTTAACAGAGTCAACCCGTAAAGTATTACAAACAGGAAAAACGATTCAAGCCATCTCTGAAACGGAGATCCATTGCCAAAACCCATTGTGTCCTCTGCGATCGGCAATTATCGTCCCTTTACGGCAGGGAGATAAGACGATCGGGATTCTAAAGCTTTATCGTGCAGAGCGTGGCAAATCGGTAATCGATGTAACGCTCGCATCAGGCTTAGGAAAGCTTTTTTCCACGCAGCTCGAACTCGCTGATCTTGAACACCAAAAAGAGTTGCGCGTTGCGGCTGAAATTCGGGCACTTCAAGCTCAAATTCAACCACATTTCTTATTCAATACCCTAAATACCATCGTGAGCTTGGTTCGAACCCAACCTGAAAAAGCACGCGAAGTGCTTGTTTTTCTTGGAGAATTTTTACGTCACAATATGCGCCAGGGCGTGGCTTTCCATTCCGTACGGGAAGAGTGTGAACACGTACAAGCCTATCTGGCGATCGAAGAGGCTCGATTTGGAGACAAGTTGCAGGTCAATATGGACATTGAAGCAGGGACAGAAGGTTTTCTACTGCCACCGCTCGTTTTGCAGCCGTTGGTAGAAAATGCCGTTAGACACGGTCTATTACCGAAGGAAAATGGAGGCACAGTCTCTCTACATGTACGCTTAGAGGGGGATGGCTTAGATATATTCGTACGAGATGACGGAATTGGAATCTCTAGTTTTAAAATGCGGAGCATTTTAGAGGGGGAGCATGATGAACACGGGGAGACTGGGTTAGGTCTAATAAACGTCCACCAACGTTTATTAGGCTTGTACGGAAAGGGGCTGCTGATCGAAAGCACACTTGGTACGGGAACTATAATCTCGTTTCGGGTGCCCATCTCAGGCAGTGTCCTTAAAGGGGTGACATTATGATTACAATCGTCTTAGTCGATGATGAACGACCAGCGCGTGAAGAACTTCGATTTTTGTTAGAACAAAATCCTGAACTAAAGATCATCGGCGAGTTTTCAAGTGGGGCTCAAGCCATCGAACATATTCCAAGCTTACAACCGGCCGTCATATTTATGGATGTTCATTTACAGGACATGGATGGACTCGATGTCGTTCGTACCCTTCAACAGTTGGACGTTCATGCATCTGTCGTTTTTGCCACTGCTTTCGATGTTCATGCCATACGTGCTTTTGAGCTCAATGCCGTGGACTACATTCTCAAACCCTTTTCCAAGGAACGGTTAAAGGTAACGATTGAACGGATCCAACAACGTTTACAGCGAAATGACTTAGAACTGTCGCAGAAAATCACCCAACTTATTCAGGAAATTGGGCTTAAACAACGCCCACGCAAACTTGCGGCGACCTGTAAAGGACGCGTCGTCTTGATCGATCCACAGGAGTTGCTTTATGTGGTCGCTGAAGGTCGCTACGCCAGTTTGGTCACAGCCCAAAAGATATGGACAACGACGTTCAGTTTGCAGGAAATCCAGGAGCGGCTGGATCCAGCTCAGTTCTTGCAAACTCACCGAGCTTATATCGTGAACCTTGATCGGATCAAAGAAGTCATTCCTTGGTTTAACGCGACCTATAAGATTATTATTGATCAAGAGGATTCACCCGAGATTCCCGTCAGTCGAACTTATATTAAAGTACTGAAAGAACGATTGAATGTTTGATACATCAATTTGTAATTTCACGACAGATAATCTGTGTTTCATCCAAGAGTGTAGACAATCGCTCACGCAATGGTTTATAATCCAATTAATCGTTATTGTCGCAATATTCATTGAAAGGTGGATAGATGATGTGGGAACAGCGGCAAATACAACGGGAATATTAGAGAGGAGAGGTGAACACATTGAATGCCTTAACACTTGTAATTATCTCTGCGTGCGTTCTTATTTTAGCTTATCGGATTTATGGTGCCTTTTTGGCAACCAAAGTATTAATGGTGGATGAGTCCCGTATTACCCCCGCAATTCGTTTAAATGATGGGCAAAACTTTGTTCCAACGAATAAATGGGTCGTCTTTGGACATCATTTTGCTGCAATTGCAGGTGCAGGCCCCTTAGTTGGCCCCGTACTTGCTGCCCAGTTCGGATTTTTACCCGGTACGGTCTGGATTCTAATAGGAGCAGTTATGGCGGGTGCAGTGCATGATATGGTCATATTATTTGCTTCTGTTCGGTATGATGGACGCTCACTGTCGGAAATCGCCAAAGAAGAAATTGGATCGGTCGCCGGATTGGCGACGGCCATATCCATCCTCTTCATTTTAGTATTAGCTATGGCAGGACTCGCTGTTGTCGTGGTTGGGGCTGTTAAGAACAACCCTTGGGGATCCTTTACGATTACCATGACGATTCCCATTGCTTTGTTTGTCGGCTTGTATATGTATAAATTACGACCAGGAAAAGTCGGCGAAGCTTCGATCATTGGATTTTCCTTGGTGATGCTGGCTGTTGTCATGGGGCCTGCAGTTCAAACTTCATTTTTGGCCCAGTATTTTACCTGGTCAGAGCAAGCTCTTTGGATTATTCTACCTGCTTACGGTTTTGTTGCCGCAATCTTACCAGTCTGGTTGTTACTCGCACCTCGAGACTATATCAGTACCTATCTGAAAATCGGAACGATTGCTGCTTTGGCCTTGGGCATCGTTTGGGTGCATCCGGTGCTGCAAATGCCTGCGATTTCCTCGTTTGGTTATGCAGGAAGTGGACCCGTTGTTCCAGGCCCCATCTGGCCTTTCGTAAGTATCACAATTGCTTGCGGAGCCTTATCGGGATTCCACGCTTTAATTAGTTCTGGAACCACACCGAAGATGATTGGTAGCGAACGAGATATTCGCCTAGTGGGCTTTGGTGGGATGCTCATGGAAGCCTTTGTTGCCATGATGGCCCTCATTGCTGCCTCAGTGTTGGCCCCCGGAGATTATTTCGCAATTAACCTCGCGCCGAAAGCGTTTGCCAATCTCCATGTTGCAACGGTAGAGTTACAGCATTTGTCTGATCTAGTTGGAATGGACCTCGCGGGAAGAACCGGGGGAGCCGTTACCTTGGCGGTCGGAATGGCCCATATTTTCTCCAGAGTTGTCGGTGAAGCTTGGATGAAATATTGGTACCAATTTGCGATTATGTTCGAAGCCCTTTTCATCTTGACGACCATTGATGCTGGAACACGTGTTGGCCGTTATATTCTTCAGGATTTCTTAGGAAGGTATGTATACAAACCTTTCAAGAATATTAACTGGTGGCCTGGCGTCATTATTACGAGTGTTGCCATCTCTTTTGCCTGGGGTTATATGTTGTACGGTGGAAATGTTGCCTCAATTTGGCCAATCTTTGGCGTTTCCAACCAATTGTTGGGCGTTGTCGCCTTAGCAATCGGTACGACAGTGATCTTGCGTAACAGTACGAAGATGATTTATGCTTGGACGACCTTAGTACCAATGATTTACATGGTCGTTACGGTATTTGACGCTGGCGTATGGTCAGTTCGCTGGAACTATTTGCCGAAACACGACTACCTAAAGGTTAGCATGATTATTATAATGTTAGCGCTTGTCTTGATTATTTTGATCGATTGCTTAATCAAATGGAAGCTGATTATAACGAATAGAAAAGCAGGAATATCAATGGCTACAATATCGAAGCCCTTTGCGGCGAAGTAAAAAGTTCTAGCACGCAATCGCTTAAGCCAATGACAAAAACAAATATTTGTGATTCGATGCGACCTTGTAGTAGGTCGCATCTTTTTTTTAGAGGTGGGTATCTTAATAAAAGTCCATTAATAGCAGGAATGTTGGACCAGTGTAGAGAATTAGTTCTATATCCAATGGCTAAACACTGGATCAGTTCAACGAAACTTCAAATGGAGTTGAAACGCCATTTGAAATAAGTTTCCTATATATTTATTAGGGAGGTCCTAGGCTGTGAAAGTTAAACTGGCGGCAAAAGCTGGTTTCTGTTTTGGTGTTAAGCGCGCCTTAGATATGGCAGAACGAACAGTGGAAACTTCCGCTGCAGTATCCCTCGGACCACTCATCCACAATCAACAGGTTGTTAAACGACTAGAAGAGCAAGGAATTCGCGTTGTGAATGAATTGGAAGAGGTATTAGCCGAACAGGCCCTGATTATTCGGTCCCATGGTGTCGGACCCGGTGTTTATAAGGGGGCTGAAGATAAAGGAATTCAAGTGGTGGATGCCACGTGCCCTTTTGTACAGAAAGCGCAGCGACTGGCTGCAGAGTCCGCTCAGATGGGGCAGCAAGTGATTGTCATGGGGGACAAGCTCCATCCTGAAGTGCAGGGAATTCTAGGCTGGGCTGGAGAACAAGCCATACCCATTCAAACACTCGAAGAGGCCAAGGGGCTCCCGCTTTATCCTCAACTGGCCGTTTTGGCTCAGACAACACAACTTGCGGAAAGTTTCGAAGGGATTGTCGAAGAGCTGAAACATCATACTGAAGACCTTACCGTTCACAACACAATTTGTAGCTCTACGGCAGAACGACAAAAAGCTGCCCGCGAGTTAGCACAAACGGTGGACGTTATGGTGGTTGTAGGTGGACGCAATAGTGCAAATACTCGAAAGTTATCGAGTATTTGTGAGGGACTAACGAAAACATATTTGATCGAAACTGCGGAGGAATTAGAAGACGACTGGTTTAAAGAAGCGACCAGTGCCGGTGCCGGCTTAACTGCAGGGGCTTCAACACCGTACTGGATAATTGAGGAGGTTTATAAGAAAATGACAGAAATGAATGGAACTGAAAATGAAGTGGATATGGACAATTGGTTGGTAAGTCTTCAAGATCTTAAAATTGGAGCTAAGGTGACAGGCAAGATCGTTAAAATAACAAATGATGAAATGTTTATCGATATCGGTGGGAAAGCGGAGGGCGTCATCCCTTTAGTTGATGAGAAAGGTGTTCGTCAAACACTCACAGACGAGATCCTATCCATTGGTGACGAAATTACAGCAGTCGTCATTCGTGTCGAAAATGAAGAGGGGAATACGGTCCTTTCCAAACGACAAGCAGATGAAGAAGATGCGCAGGAACGACTGGCTAAACTCTTCGAGAGTAAAGAAGAAATTCAGGCAAAAGTTGTTGAGGTTGTTAATGGCGGGGTGCTGGTTGAAGTGGGACTACGTGGTTTTGTTCCTGCATCACAAATCCAACTTGGTTATATCGAGGACCTTAACCAGTTCTTAGGTCAAACCCTTCGTCTTCGTATCCTTGAATTTGATCCAACCAAACAGAAAGTGGTTCTTTCCCAAAAGGTTATTTTGGAAGAAGAGCAGGCGATAAAACGAACACAGTTACTTGAGACCATTAAAGTGGGAGATATCGTATCTGGGGTCGTGCGACGCTTGGCCGATTTTGGCGCATTTATAGATATCGGTGGGATTGATGGGCTGCTACATGTTTCCGAAATGTCCTACTCACGGATTAAGCATCCCTCGGAGCTCTTGAAAACGGGCGATGTATTGGACGTTCAAATCTTAAAATTTGAACTTGAAACTGGAAAACTGTCCTTAGGACTTAAACAGCTCAAAGCGAGTCCATGGGATCAGGCAGCCGAAAAATATCCTGCAGGAACTTTAGTTAAAGGCGTCGTGGTACGTATCATGCCGTTTGGCGCCTTTGTCGGGCTTACAGACGGGATCGATGGGTTAATTCATATTTCTCAATTAGCAGATCATCGCGTCACTAAGGTCGAAGAGATTTTAAAAGTTGGGGATACGGTGAGTGCTAAGGTCCTTGAATGTAATCCAGAGACGAAACGCATCAGTCTCAGTATCCGCGAGATGGTAACTGACGCCGCTCGAGCCAATGATGTCGAAGCGATGGCTTCGCAGCATGAAATCAAACCGGTCACCATTGGTGATCTATTCGGCAAACTCTTACTTACGTATAAACAAGAGAAGTAGGTGAGAAGATCCAGATGGCGAAACGAAAAACAACCCTGCCAATTGATTTCCCGATCTTGTATTTTACCCTCGCACTCATAGCCTTTGGATTAATTATGGTGTTGAGTGCTGGTGCAGTAAGCGGATTTAATGCAACTCAAAACACGTATTTCTACGTTTTCCAACAAATGAAATGGACACTCATCGGTTCTGTTTTCGCGTTTGTCGTGATTAAAGTCCCTTATACGGTTTGGCGTCGGTTCGCAGGCATCGGCATTATGGTCAGTTTGGTATTACTGATTTTGGTGATGTTTACGGATGCAGGGCTTGCGGCAAAAGGCTCAGCCCGTTGGATCAAAATTTTGGGTATTAGTATTCAGCCTTCTGAAATTGCGAAATTAGGCCTAGTGCTCTTCTATGCGCATATTTTAGACCGATATCCTGTCAAGCGAGGGAAAAATTGGAGTGTTCCGCTGGGCGTGCTACTTTCAGTGACGATTCTGGTTCTGGCCCTCGTTTATAAGCAACCAGATCTGGGGACGACCATGGTGATAGCGCTGACGAGTGCAGTGATGCTGTTGCAGACGGAAATCCCAACACTTTGGTTTCTAGCGGCTGGACCAACCTTTGGATTACCGCTTTTCTTTATGATCTACCGCACCCAGTTTCAAACCACTCATTATCAATGGGATCGAATTTTAGCATGGTTGAATCCTTGGCAATATGCCGCCAACATCGGATACCAGATTACAAACGCCGAGATTGCCTTTGGATCTGGTGGCTTGTTTGGTGTTGGCTTGGGTCGAAGTTTACAAAAATACGGTTTTCTACCGGAAAATCATACAGATATGATTTATGCGATCGTTGGGGAAGAGCTAGGCTTAGCGGGCACCTTGTTTTTATTAATCCTCATAATTTTGCTATACGCCCGAGCCTATCACGTCATTCGTGAATGCCCGGACCGCTTTGGAAGACTGCTGGGCTTTGGACTGATCTCCTCGTTAGCGATTCAGACCACTATTAACCTATCAGTTGTGACGGGGGTCATACCGGTTACAGGAATTACACTACCCTTGATCTCGTATGGTGGGAGTTCGCTTATTATTACGTTGATTGAACTTGGCTTGATCTTAAATATATCCCGCTATCGTAAGAAAGCACCCTCAAACCGTAAAGAAACGAACCTTCCAGACATCTCCACCATAACAACGCAACTCTAATGAAACTTAAATCAGAAGAAGTCTTACTCGACTAAAGTTTTGCTGAACTTATCCAAGGGCTAACCGTAATAAACTCCCACTTCAGAAGTGGGAGTTTATTACGGTTAGCCCTGAATTAAACGGGAATAATATGAGTATTGGGCCCGTTTAAGGAGGCGTTTATATGGACTTTCCCTATGGAGAATGGGTAATTATTTTCTTAGCACTTGCTACTTTGACTGAAAGACGAGCCTCGCAACGATTATTCTTGTTGCTTTTGTTCGCTTGGCTAATAGGAAAATGTATCGAAGTAGTACTCCCTCCGACCCTGCCTTGGGCTTGGCATTTCGCGCGTTTGGGGGTCATGTTCGCTTTCTGGGGATGGGCTTGGAGGCGATCTGGACGGCGGAGGATTTTACCGCTCATCTTTACGACCTTTGTTTTAAGTAGTGAAATACTTTTTTCCGTGAATCAACCGGGGGTTATTCCCTATGAATCTTGGGTTTTTACGGTTGTGCTGGTTATAGTGGCTTGGTTAACCTCTAACGCCTATTGGGGAACGGCCGCTACGTTCACAGGAAGCAT
>Ga0209125_1001850_pt1 | contig 18110 bp, 15 predicted proteins | sample BarGraIncub1131A_FD_184503 | JGI IMG/M metagenome (GOLD analysis project Ga0209125, IMG submission 184503) | Arctic peat soil microbial communities from Barrow, Alaska - Barrow Graham LP Incubations 11-31A (SPAdes) (version 2) | ecosystem: Environmental > Terrestrial > Soil > Wetlands > Peat...
AGAGGTTAGACAATGATGGTTGTATAACTTCATATTGGGGTGATGAGACCCAAGGTGGAAGAAGAAAGTACTATAAAATTACCGAAAAAGGGAAAGAGACATATCTCCAAAATAAAATAAATTGGGAAAACGCTAAACGTATTCTAGACAAATTATTATAAGAGAAAGGTGGTAATAACAATGAATGAGAAATTATATAAATATTTAGATGTGGTATTTTCACCCTATGATGATTCGCAAGAGGTTAAGGAGCTGAAAGAAGAGTTGTCTAATAATTTACAAGAAAAGCTGAGTGATTTAAAAAATCAGGGTTATGATGATGAAACCGCTTATAGCATGACAATGGATTCCCTTGGAGATATATCAGAAATTCTAGAAAGTATCTCTGCAAGAAAAAGAGATCTACAGCAGATAACAAGCAAAGATTTTTCAAATATTAATCTCCAGAATTCTGATTTAAAAGGGGTAAAAGTACATGATGGGGAGTTTAACGCCAGCGCCCTTAAGGAATCAGACTTCAGTGATTCAGATTTAACAAACAGTTCATTTAAAGGCACTGATTTACAGAATACCGATTTTAAAAAGGTAACATTACATGATGGAACCTTTAACGGTAGTGCACTTAAAGGATGTGATTTTAGTGGTTCAGATTTAACTAACACCTCCTTTAAAGCCTGTGATTTGTCTAATGTAAGATTTGACGGTGCTAATCTTACTGGAGCAAAAATAATTAAATCCGCCCTGAAAGGTGCAAGTTTTAAAAGTTGTGTCTTAGATTATACGGATTTTGTCTATTCAGATTTGTCCGGTGTATGTTTTGATAATCAAACTTTAATTGGTACTATTTTTAAGTGCTCAGGTTTATCGGGAACATCTTTTAAAAATGTAATTTTTAGAAATGTTTACTTTAAAAACACCAAGGTTAAAAAAGCTACTTTTGACGGCTCCACAATGGATAAATTGACTTATGCAGTTTTAAAAGGCAGCAAAGCAGACTTGACTAATGTAACAGTAATTTAGGGGGTGGAATCATGATACAAACTGACATAGCTATTTCTGTAAGTGGCCTTGAAAAGTCCTTTAAGAATCTGAATGTGCTCAAGGGAATCAATTTCACAATACAAAAGGGTAGTATATTTGCACTGCTCGGATCTAACGGTTCAGGTAAGACCACGATAATTAAAATCCTAACCACTTTACTTAATCCCGATAAAGGAAGTGCGCAGATCTGCGGATTTGACGTTGCTAAGCAACCAGATGGGGTTCGGGGCGAAATAAGCCTGACAGGGCAGTTCACAGCAGTGGACGATATTTTGACTGGAAGAGAGAACATGCGCATGATTGGAAAACTGTGTCATATACAAGGCGTAAACAAAAGGGTCGATGAATTGCTTAAGCGGTTTAATTTACTAGACGCTGCTAATCGCCGGGTAGCAACTTATTCTGGTGGTATGCGCCGAAAGCTGGATCTTGCAATGAGTTTAATTGGAAGCCCTTCTGTTGTATTTCTAGACGAGCCAACCACAGGACTCGATCCTCAAGGGCGCAAGGCTATGTGGGAGATTATTAAAGGTCTCAGTCAAACAGGTGTTACCGTGTTTTTAACAACGCAGTATCTAGATGAGGCGGATGAGCTTGCGGATCAAATTGCTATCCTAAACGAAGGAAAAATTGTAGCTGAAGGAACCGCGGCAGAACTCAAAAGGCTGATTCCACATGGACATATTGAACTAAGATTCCATAATGAAAAAGAAGTTCAATTGGCTAGTGATTTGCTTATTAAATATAATTCAAGCCTAAGTGGGGAGAATCAAACGCTTACCATTGCAACGGACGGAAGCATAAAACAGATAACAGACATTATTAACTTACTTGAAAACGCGGACATATCTGTTGCTGAATTTTCTCAAAAGCTACCAACACTTGAGGATGTGTTCCTTACGATTATTGGTGAAAATAATGGAAAGGGAGATGATGTTTAATGCAAATCATTTCGATAATGAAAAATAAACTCAGCGATACTATTGTTATGTCCAATCGATGTATGTCCCATGCATTTAGAAGCATGGACACATTGATTACAGTAATCGCAACACCTATTATGATGATGCTTATGTTTGTTTATGTGTTTGGTGGAGCAATTGACACTGGCTCCATTAAGTATATTAATTTTGTGGTGCCAGGTATAGTTATTATGTGCATCGCAAGTGGTACCGCCTACTCAGCTTTGCGTTTAAACAATGATATGACCAAGGGCATTATTGATCGGTTCCGCTCTATGCCTATCGCAAAATCATCAATATTGGGGGGGCATGTACTTACATCGGTAGTATTTAACGCCTTTTCAATTGTGATGGTCATGTTGTCTGCACTATTAATGGGATTTAGGACTGATGCTGGAATCACCGAATGGCTTCTTGTTATTGCAATCCTGCTACTATTTACGCTGGCTATGACATGGATATCAATAATGTTCGGTTTACTAGCAAACAGTGCCGAAGGTGCAGGGGCTTTCAGCTATCTTTTTCTGTTTCTGATCTTTATAAGCTCAGCGTTTGTGCCGATTAATTCCATGCACGGCATCGTACGTTCATTTGCGCAGAATCAGCCTATGACACCAATTATTGAGACCATTCGTTCGCTGCTTACAGGTTCGCCTGCTGGAAACGGTGCTTTAGTCTCAGTTTTATGGTGTTTGGGTATTCTAATTATTTCCTATATTGGTGCAATGAAAGTTTACAAAATTAAGATGTCATAAATTTTTAATGGAAAAACAAAGACCTTAGATAAAAAAAGTTTATTCAAGGTCTTTGTTTTTATGATAATAAAATGCGCTTAAAGACAGCTTCATACGGATGCGCTCCTATTATTTGATACTTAGTAAATTATTTATTAATGTTTGAAGTTCATTATTTTTATCTTTATCCATTGGTTCTACACCTTTTAACTTATATGGGATAGATAAAGCTTCGTATTTACTTACTCCTAGAATATGATAGGGAAGAAGTTCAACTTTATCTAAATTAGGTACTTCATCTTGAATAATTTTTGCAAGTTTTGCTATATGCTCCACTGAATCTGTAAGTCCAGGTACAACAACATGCCTCACCCAAACTCTAGATTTTGATTTTCTTAATGCTTGCATAAATATATTAACATCGGTTGCATCTCTACCCGTTAAATTAACATAACCCTTTCCGGTTGTATGTTTTATATCTAAAAGCACCAAATCTGTATATTTTAATATTTCGTCATAATCACCATCACCAAAACCAGCTGTATCTATGGCGGTGTGAATGCCATTTTGTTTGCATAATTTTAAACACTCAAGTAGGAATTGTGGCTGAAGTAATGGATCACCACCGGAGAAGGTAACTCCTCCGCCAGATCTAATAAAATATGGTTTAAATCTAACAATTTTTTGAACAATTTCAGAAGGTGTTATTTCTATACCACTATTTAGCTGCCAAGTATCAGGGTTATGGCAATAGGCACATCTTAATTTACAACCTTGAAAGAAAACAACTACTCTTATGCCAGGACCATCAACTAGGCCCATGCTCTCTATGGAATGAATTTTACCTTTTACCATATTGCCCCTCCTCAAGTTTTGCTAAAATTAATTAAATATTTTTATGAAAAGTTCTACTTATAACTTCAAGCTGTTGATCTTTTGATAATCTATTGAAATGAACTGCATATCCTGAAACTCTTATTGTTAATGTTGGATATTTGTCTGGGTTCTCCATAGCATCAATTAAAACTTCTCTATTTAATACATTTACGTTTAAATGATGTGCACTTTGTGCAAAATACCCATCCAAAAGGAAAACTAGATTATTTATTCTTGTAGCTTCATCTATTCCAAGTGCAGCGGGTACTATTGAAAAAGTATTTGATACTCCATCTTGGCAATAGGTTCTATAAGGAATCTTAGCAACTGAATTTAATGATGCCAATGCTCCATTTTCATCGTTACCTTGTGTTGGGTTTGCTCCAGGGGCAAGTGGTACACCTTGTTTTCTTCCATCGGGAGTTGTACCTGTCTTTTTACCATAAACTACATTTGATGTAATAGTAAGTGCTGATAAAGTATGTTCTGCTCCTTTATATGCAGGGTGTTTTTTGAGAGCATCGCTAAATTCTTTAATAAGTTCAACCGCCAAATCATCAACTCTGTCGTCATCATTACCGTATTTAGGGAAATCTCCATCAGTTTTAAAATCAACAGTTATACCTTCCGCATTTCTTATTGGAGTTACCTTAGCAAATTTAATAGCACTTAAGGAATCTGCTGCAATTGAAAGTCCTGCTACTCCAAACGCCATGAAATATTTAAGGTCAGTATCATGAAGAGCTAGTTGACTAGCCTCGTATGCATATTTATCATGCATATAATGTATGGTATTCATTGTATCTACATACATTGCAGCAACATATTCTAAAACTTTTGAATACATTTTTCTAACTGTTTTGTAATCAAGAATTTCATCAGTTATTTTCTCAATTCCAGGTATTACAAGTTTGCCTTTCAATTCGTCAATTCCACCATTGAGTGATAATAACAATGATTTTGCAAGGTTAGCTCTTGCTCCAAAGAATTGCATTCTCTTTCCTATTTCCATAGCAGAAACGCAGCATGCTATGCCATAATCATCTCCATATATTGGTCTCATTATATCGTCATTTTCATACTGTAGAGCATCAGTTTCAATAGACATTTTAGCACAGTATTTTTTAAAAGTTTCTGGTAACTTTTCTGACCAAAGCACAGTCATGTTAGGTTCTGGTGCTGATCCTAGGTTTGTTAATGTGTGAAGAAATCTAAAAGAAGTCTTTGTTACCATTGGGGTGCCGTTAAGAGATACGCCACCGATTGACTCTGTTACCCAAGTTGGATCTCCACCAAATAAATCATTGTATTCTGGGGTTCTTAGATGCCTTACCATTCTAAGTTTAATTACGAATTGATCTATAATTTCTTGAGCCTCATCTTCAGTTATTTTGCCCGTTGCTAAATCTTTTTCAAAATAAATATCCAAGAAAGTAGTTGTTCGACCGAGTGACATTGCAGCACCATTGTTTTCTTTTATGCCTGCAAGATATCCTAAATAAACTGCTTGAACAGCGCTTTGTGCACTGGTAGCTGGTTTTGAAAGGTCAACACCGTATTTTAAAGCCATGCTTTTTATTTGACCGAGTGCTCTTATTTGCATACTGACTTCTTCTCTATGTCTTATTAAATCATCGCTTGCATGTCCAGTAAGTTCTTTTAAATCATTTTTCTTTTGCTGAGTTAAAAAATCTAATCCGTAAAGAGCTATTCGTCTATAGTCGCCGATTACTCGCCCGCGACCATATGCATCTGGAAGTCCGGTTAATAATCCTACACTTCTCGCAATTTTCGTAGCATCTGTGTATGCATCAAAAACTCCTTCGTTATGAGTTTTCCTATACTTTGGAAAAAATTTTTTTATATCTTTGTTTAATTTGTAGCCATACTCTTCAAGTGATTGTTCCACCATTCTAAAGCCACCAAATGGATTTACTATTCTTTTTAATGGAGCATCTGTTTGTAGTCCAACGATTACTTCATTTTCTTTATCAATATATCCCGGTGCAAAATTATCAATCCCTGAAATTTCATCAGTTTCTACATCTATAATACCTTTTTTAATTTCTTCTAAAATAAGTGAATATGCCTTATCCCAAACTTTACTAGTCTTATCAGTTTTACCTACTAAGAAACTATCATCACCTTCATATAAGGTATAATTTTTTTGGATAAAATCTTTTACATTAATTTGATTTTTCCACTGCTCACCTTTGAAATCTATCCATTGTTTAAACATTATTATTCCTCCTTAAATATATTAATCTATGAAGCTTTATAAAGTAATCGTTCTGCCATAGAATTAAATGGGCTTAACGAGCTAATGACAAGTGTTATTAACTAATAAATATTATTTAAACATATTATACAATACTTTCTTATGTTTGTTAATGGCTGAAGGTAAAATATTAATAATAAATCCATAAAAAAATTAACAGTCATTAAAGTTAGTATGGATTGAATTCATCAATATATGTATTGTAATATTAAAAGTGAAACAGTTCAAGTGGTTTTATTAAAGTTATAAAATTTAGAATATTTAGTTAATTCTATGGCCGTTGAAAATAGAGGCTCGATTAATGGAAAGTAGTTAGTTGAAAAAAAGTAACAGAGCAATGTTAAAAGTGAAACAAGGCAAAAACATTGTATTTTATGATAAAAAAATTATTTAATTATTTATAAATTTATTGATTTTAATAGGCGGGATTGTAAATTAGTTATAGATTGTATTGTAGTAGGATAGGGGATTTACGCATGGTTTATATGATGGTAATATATTAAACAAGAGAATCAATCCATAAAAACGATTTTATTTTCATTTATATTGAGGTATAATAAATATGTGTAAGGTATTACTTAGACTTGTAGATTGAAAATGACTAAGCAAAAACAATATATCAATTATTATGGAGGTAAAATCATATGAAAAGGCCTAGTATATTTAGTAAGGATTACGAGAAAGAAATAAAAAATAGAAGAAAGATAATATCACTATTGAGTATAGTAGCTGTAATAGTGTTAATCATATTTTTTAAAACAGGATTTAGTGGTTTAATAAATAAAGGGATAAGTATGAAGAATGGTATAAATAATGTACTATCAAATAAATCAAAAGATAAAGAAGATAAGGTAGGACAGGTCAAAAAAAAATCAGGGGAAGTAGCTAAACAGAAGCAAAATGTCGAAAAGTCCCAAATAGAGTCTGCTACAAAAGAAAAGGTTGCTGCAAAAGATGGAACCTTTATTGCTTCATTGTCTGATGGACAAAAGATCACCATTAAATATAATGTGCAGGCAACAATAAAAAAAATAACAGGTGTATCAAATAGTAAAGATATATCATACGATATAAGTCCAAGTAAAAAAGCAATAGTTATACAAAGCACAAAAAATCAGGATTTGTTATACTTTGATGTAAACAACATTAGTAAGGACATCACAAAAAAAGAACATACATCCAGCAAAAATGTAATTTTCCCGAAAGAAAACAAGCTTAAAAACAGTCCCAACTATATATGGTCAATTTTACCTAAGTTCATTGATGAAGATAATATTGCATATGTTAGTGAATTACCTTGGATGAATGAAAAGGCTGTGCAATATATATGGAAAGTAAATTTGAAAAGCAATACTCACATGCAGGTGAAACCAGCATCAGGAAAAAAGATCACTTTTAAAAATATAACGGCTAAGGGGCTCGAGGCAAATATAGATGGCAACGTAGTATATGTAACATCCTTAGGCGAGGTAATAAAATAGGGAAAAGAGGTCAAATATGGAAATAGGGTTATCTTCAGCTTGTTTTTATCCCAATGTTGATACAGAAAATAGTATAAAAAAGATGAAAGAGCTAGGATTTAATCATGGTGAAATATTTTTGAATTCGCCTAGTGAATATGAGGATGAATTTTTAAAAATGTTACTTGAAAAAAAAGAGCTGTATGAATTTAACGTTAATTCCGTTCATGCGTTTTCGGGTTCTTTTGAACCATACCTTTTTGATAAATATGATAGAAGAAGAAAGGATATGTTGAAAAATTTTAAAGATGTTTGCAAGGCAGCAAAGGTATTAGGCGCGAGATATTATACTTTTCATGGCATGCGCAATACGGATTTTAATGAACTTGATACTAAATTTGTTATAGACATATATAATGAACTTTCCTATATAGCGATGGAGTCAGGTATTAAATTGGCACAGGAAAATGTATCTTGGTGTATGTCGTCAAATTTGAAATTTTTAAAATTTTTATCTGAAAGTTGCATGCACCCAATATATTTTACTTTAGATTTGAAACAAGCGTATAAAGCTAATGTCTCTGTAGAAAAATATATAGAGGTTATGGGTAGAAATATAGTGAATCTTCATATTAATGATAGAGATGAAAATTCCCCTTGTCTTTTACCTGGGAATGGAAATTTGAATTATGAAGATATAGCAAGAAGTCTTAAGAATGTTAAGTATAGTGGAAAAGGAATTATAGAGGTTTATAGCAATAATTATATGAATTTTGAGGAATTGATACAAGCAAAGAATCTAGTTTTAAAGAAATTTAATAGTTTTGGCATTAATAAAATTATCTTGTAAATTATAAATAATTTGGGTATAATCATAATATTAGACTATTTGAGTAAAAATGCTTAATAATATTTGTAAATACCTTAAAAGTTATGTTATAATACTTAAGGTAATAAGCATTTGTGGCGATTAGGAGGAGTAATATAATGAACGTTAAAATGGAAAAATTAGAAAAAAATATTGTTAAATTAGAAATAACTGTAGAAGCAACGAGGTTTAATGAATCATTGAAAAAATCTTGTGCAAAAAACTCTAAAACTATGAACATACCTGGATTTAGAAAAGGTAAGGCTCCAATGAATATAATAAAAAAAATGTATGGTGAAGGTGTTTTCTTTGAAGATGCTATAAATTTTTGTTGTGATGATACATATCCTGAAGCTTTAAAGGAGCATGATATAAATCCATTGGATTATCCTCAAATTGATGTTATTGAAATAGGGGAAGGAAAAGATTTTATTTACACTGCTTCAGTTGCAGTAATTCCTGAAGTCCAACTTGGAGAATTCAAAGGATTAGAAGTTAAGAAAACTGAATATAAAGTAACAGATGATGAAATTGAAAGTAAGCTAAAAGGAATGCAAGAAAAGAATGCTAGAATTGAAGAAAAGCTTGAGGGCACAGTTTCAATGGGGGATATAGCAATTATAGACTTCCAAGGATTTGTTGAGGGAATTGCTTTTGAAGGTGGAGAAGGAAAAGATTTTGAATTGGAAATTGGATCAGGATCATTTATTGATACATTTGAAGATCAATTAATTGGTTTAAAAGTTGGAGAATCTAAAGAAGTAAAAGTTAATTTTCCAGAAGCATATGGAAGAGAAGACTTAAATGGAAAACTTGCAACTTTTAATGTTACAGTTAAAAGTATGAAAGAAAAAGAATTACCAGCTATTGATGATGAATTTGCTAAAGATGTATCTGAATTTGATACTTTAGAAGAACTAAGAAATGACATTAAAAAATCACTTGAAATATCCAGTGTAGATAGAGAAAAGAAAGAATTTGAAGAAGCGGTAATAGACGCAGCATGTTCTAATGTTTCAATGGATATTCCAGAAATTATGATTAAAAGAGAAACAGATATAATGCTTAAAGATTTGGAAGCAAAGTTAAAACAACAAGGCCTAGATCTTGAATCGTATTACCAGTATACTAATAACACTGAAGAAAAAGTTAGAGAATTTATGAAAGAAGCAGCTGAAAAGAGAGTTAAAACTGATTTAGTAATTACAGAAATAGCTAAAGTTGAAAAATTTGAAGCTAGTGATGAAGAAATGCTCGAGAAAGCTAAAGAAGTTGCTACTCAATATGGAGAAAAAGAAATAGATAAAACAGCAGAATTAATTATGAAAGCACAGAAACAATATCTAAGAGTAGATGTTATAAACGGAAAAGTAATAAAAATGTTAGTTGATAGCGCTAAAGTTATTGCATAATTTATACTAAAATTAATTGCCAGATATTTCTCTGGCAATTAATTTTAAATACAGGATAAAAATATATGATTAAAAATAATTGCTTGGGATAGAATTAAGGAATAGATTACCTATTAAAACAGTATTATTATAAGAGTAGTAAAGGAGTGAATTGTATGAGTTTAGTGCCAATGGTTGTTGAACAAACTAATAGGGGAGAAAGATCCTATGATATTTATTCAAGATTATTAAAAGACAGATTGATTTTTCTAGGAGAAGAGGTAAATGATGTAACGGCTAGTTTAATTGTTGCTCAGTTATTGTTTTTAGAATCTGAAGATCCTGATAAAGATATTTATTTATATATAAATAGTCCAGGTGGATCAATCACAGCAGGAATGGCTATATATGACACAATGCAATATATCAAGCCACAAGTTTCAACTATATGCATCGGTATGGCAGCATCCATGGGATCTTTCTTATTAAATGCTGGAGAAAAGGGAAAAAGATTTGCATTACCTAATAGTGAAATTTTGATTCATCAGCCTTTAGGAGGATTTCAAGGTCAGGCAACTGATATTGATATCCACGCAAAGCGAATCATGAAAACTAAAGACACATTAAATAGAATATACAGTGAAAGAACTGGCCAACCAATTGAGAAAATTCAACATGATGTTGAAAGAGATTATTTCATGAGTGCACAAGAAGCTCTAGAGTATGGATTAATAGATGGAGTTATAAGTAAAAAGAAATAATATTAATTGAAATAACGTTAGTAGAGGTGATAATATGACAAAGTTTGATGAAAAAAAGCAACTTAAATGTTCGTTTTGTGGTAAAACCCAAGAGCAAGTTAGAAGATTAATTGCAGGACCAGGAGTATACATTTGTGATGAATGTATAGAATTATGTTCTGAAATAATTGTAGATGAATTTCAGGGAGATGTTGAATTAGATTTAGGGGCATTGCCAAAACCTGCAGAAATAAAAAAGTACATTGATGATTATGTAGTAGGACAAAATACAGCCAAAAAATCTTTGGCTGTAGCTGTATACAATCATTACAAAAGAATAAATTCAAATGTTAATGAAGGTGATGTTGAACTTCAAAAAAGTAACATATTACTACTTGGGCCTACTGGTTGTGGTAAAACTTTACTTGCTCAAACATTGGCAAAATATTTAAATGTACCTTTTGCTATAGCAGATGCAACTACACTTACTGAAGCAGGTTATGTAGGAGAAGATGTAGAAAATATTTTGCTTAAATTAATACAAAATGCTGATTATGATGTAGAAAAGGCTGAAAAAGGTATTATATATATAGATGAAATAGATAAAATAGCAAGAAAATCTGAAAATCCTTCTATAACTAGAGATGTATCTGGAGAAGGCGTTCAACAGGCATTACTTAAAATATTAGAAGGTACTACAGCATCAGTTCCACCTCAAGGCGGAAGAAAACATCCTCACCAAGAGTTTATTCAGATAAATACTGCTAATATCTTATTTATCTGTGGAGGAGCTTTTGATGGTCTTGATAAAATTATAGAAAAAAGAACTAGAACTACATCAGTTGGATTTGGAGCTGAAATAAGATCTAAACATGAAGCAAATGTAGGAGAGTTACTTAAGTCTATAATGCCAGGGGATTTACTAAAGTTTGGTTTAATTCCAGAGTTTGTAGGTAGACTCCCAATAGTTGTTACTCTTGAAGCATTGGATGAAGAGGCATTAGTTAAAATTCTTAGTGAACCTAAAAATGCGCTTATAAAGCAATATAAGAAATTGTTTGAGATGGACAATGTGGAATTAGAATTTGAAGAAGAAGCATTAAAAGCTATAGCCGAAGAAGCTATTAAAAGAGAAACTGGAGCAAGAGGACTTAGATCTATTATAGAAGATACTATGAAGGAAATCATGTTTGATATTCCGTCGAATGAAGAGGTAGCTAAAGTAATAGTAAATGCTGAAACTATTAAAACTAGAAATCCACAACTGATATTAGCTGAAAATGGAAAAAGAGAAAAATTAAAGATTACAAAGAAAATTAAAGCTAAAAAAGGTCCAGAGACAGCATAATAAACAAATTATAAAAGGATAGAAAAGGCGAATTTATATTCGTCTTTTTTTGCTTTTGAATAAACTATAGTTGCTTAGCCTTATATAAATTTTTAATAAATATTAGTAAAATTACTTTTAGTTTTATTAAATAAATCAATAATGTAAGAAAAAATAAGATGAATTATATGAAAAATAAAGAATACAATAGGCTTTACTTGAGCATAATATCAAATGATGCAATATTTACTAAAATATGCAAATTTAATATGCGAGGGAGGGTTAGTTTAATATATTAGATATTAAACTTAAAATATTATGACAACAAATATTTTAATGGCAGTACAATTCTTTTTTACAGTAGTTATTGGTTTATATTTTTTCAATGCATTAAAAACTCAACAAAGTAGTAAGGTGGTTGTTAATAAAGAAAATAAAAAAGAGATGGAAAATCTAAGAAGAATGAAAAGGATAAGCCTTACTGAACCACTTACTGAGAAAAGCAGACCAACAAAATTCGAAGAGGTTATAGGGCAAGAAAAGGGAATTAAGGCATTACAAGCAGCAATATGTGGGCCTAATCCTCAACATGTTATAATTTATGGACCACCTGGAATAGGAAAAACAGCGGCTGCAAGATTAGTGCTTGAAGATGCCAAAAAAAGAGCAAAATCTCCATTTAATGAGTGTTCTAAGTTTGTAGAAATAGATGGAACAACTGTTAGATTTGATGAAAGAGGCATTGCAGATCCTCTTATTGGATCCGTTCACGATCCCATATATCAAGGAGCTGGACCTCTTGGAGTAGCTGGCGTGCCTCAACCAAAGCCGGGAGCCGTTACTAAAGCTCATGGTGGGATTCTATTTATTGATGAAATTGGAGAACTGCATCCTATAGAAATGAATAAGTTACTTAAAGTATTAGAGGATAGAAAAGTGTTTTTAGATAGTGCTTATTACAACGGAGAAGATCCTAATATGCCTCTATATATAAAGGAGGTATTTGATGAGGGACTTCCAGCTGATTTTAGACTTATTGGTGCGACTACACGTAATCCAGAAGAAATAGTTCCAGCAATAAGGTCAAGGTGCATAGAAATATTTTTTAGAGCATTACTACCAGAAGAATTGCAAAAGATTGCTGAGAATTCAATAAAAAAGATGGGTCTTAAAATTTGCGATAAAGCATTAAAGCTTGTAGGCAAATACTCTAGCAATGGGCGCGATACTGTCAATTTAATTCAGCTAGCTAGTGGCATGGCTATTAATGATGAAAGAGATGAAGTAAGTATTGAAGATATTGAGTGGGTTATTGAAAATGGACAGTACTCTCCGAGGGTAGAATCTAGAATATCTGATAAACCGCAAATTGGATATGTAAACGGGCTTGCGGTTTATGGAGCTAATATTGGCGCGGTTATGGAAATTGAAGCAAGTGCCAAAAGAGTAAAAATTAGAAAAGGTATTCTTAAAATTACAGGAATTATCGAGGAAGAGGAAATAAGTAGCGCAAATAAAAAATTAACCCGTAAAAGCACTGCGAGATCATCAGTAGAAAATGTAATAACTGTACTTGGTGAATATTTCAATTTAGATTGTGATGATTATGATATTCATGTAAACTTTCCAGGTGGATCACCAGTAGACGGACCATCAGCAGGGGTGAGTATAACAACTGCAATATACAGTGCAATAAAAGGTATACCAGTTGATAATATGGTTGCAATGACAGGAGAAATATCAATTCATGGCAGAGTAAAGCCAATAGGCGGCGTCAATGCTAAGATTTCTGCCGCAAAGAAAGCGGGAGCCACAAAAGTAATTATACCAAGTGATAATTGGCAAGATAGTTTTAAAAATATTGAAGATATAAAAATTATACCTGTTAGTAATATTAGTGAAGTAATTCGCGAAGCATTACTTAAGGAGATACCTAAAAATATTCCAACTACTTTTGAGCCAGAAGTAGATATAATAGCAGCCGAATCCTTAAAGCTTTAACAAAGAGAAAACTTCGGTGGGAGGATAACAATTGATAATTGTTATCTGCTCCAGAGGTCTACAAAGGGGTAAATCTCCTTCTGAAGTCGTTAATATTGCAGTACCCCAGGTGATGATTTAATTCAATTATGTAAAAAAAGGTAATCCCTATTTAATTATAGAGGATTACTTTATTTATTTTAAATCTTGTAGTATTGAAAAACAATAGGTATAATATAGTAGTGTAACTATAAAAATATAATGATCGAGCATTTATAGTTTATTCTTTGTGTCCAATGTAAAGTTTAAAATTGAATATTACATTAATAAAAGACGATTAAAATAATATAGAAAAGAGGGAGAAAAATGGAAAAAAACGCAAAAATTCTTCCGCTAATTCCACTAAGAGGTATGAATATATTTCCATATATGGTGTTACACTTTGATGTAGGTAGACAAAAATCTATACTCGCATTAGAAGATGCTATGCTAAATAATCAAGAAATTTTTCTGGTTTCACAGAAAGTGTCAAAGGTTGAAGAACCAGAAGAAAAGGATATATATAGTATTGGTACTATTTGTAATGTAAAACAAATATTAAAGTTACCAGGAGATACAATTAGGGTTCTAGTTGAAGGAATAAAAAGAGGTAAGATTTCGGAGTATAAGGATAAGGAACCATTTGCACGGGTGGAAGTAGAGATTATTGAAGATGATATATCCGCAGATGATAAAAAATGTAAGGCATATATTAGAATTATAGATAAAGTCTTTGAAGAATACATAAATCTGTCAGTGAATAATTTTCCGGATGCTTTATTCAGTTTAGAAGAAACAGAGGATCCAGGAAGATATTGTGATATTGTAAGTTCATATTTAACACTTAAGTCGGAGACAAAACAAGAATTGCTGGAAATATTAGATGTTAGTAAAAGATTAGAAAAATTGTTATTTATATTGAAAAATGAGGTTGAAGTATTAAGAATAGAAAAGAAAATTGGAGCTAAAGTTAAAGGAAGAATTGATAAGATTCAAAAGGAATATTATCTAAGAGAACAAATGAAAGCAATACAAGAAGAATTAGGAGAAGAAGACGAAAGTAAGAGGGAAATATTAGAATATGAAAATAAAATTAAGAAGGCAAAGCTTCCTAAGGATGCAAAAGAAAAAGCAGTTTATGAATTAAATAGATTGAGAAGTTCGGGAAATTATTCTGCAGAAGGTGGAGTAACAAGAGCATACTTAGATTGGATATTGGCTTTACCTTTTAATAAGTTAACTAAAGATAATATTGACATTAAAAAGGCAAGAGCGGTTTTTGAAACAGAACATTATGGACTTGAGGATGTTAAAGAAAGAATAATAGAATATTTAGCAGTAAAAAAAATTAGTAAAACTTTAAAAGGGCCTATAATTTGTTTGGTAGGACCGCCAGGAGTTGGAAAAACATCAATAGCAAAATCAGTTGCGAATGCATTAAATAGAAATTTTGTTAGAATGTCTCTAGGTGGAGTAAAAGATGAGGCTGAAATAAGAGGACACAGAAAAACTTATGTGGGAGCAATCCCAGGTAGAATTATATATGCAATGAAACAAGCTGGATCTAAGAATCCGTTATTCTTGTTAGATGAGATTGATAAAATGAGTGGTGATTCTAAGGGTGACCCTGCAGATGCACTTTTAGAAGTTTTAGATAGTGAACAAAATGCAAGTTTTAGGGATCACTACCTGGAACTAGACTTTGATTTATCAAAGGTTTTGTTTATAACTACTGCAAATAAATTAGATACCATACCAAGACCATTATTGGATAGAATGGAAGTTATTGAGGTATCGGGGTACACTTCAGAAGAGAAGTTCCACATTGCTAAAAATCACCTTATTCCAAAGATGTTAAAAGAACATAATATGCAGGATGGTAAAATAACTTTTTCTGATTCTTCAATAAATTGTATTATTGAAAATTATACTAGGGAATCAGGAGTCAGAAGTCTTGAAAGACAAATTGCTTCTGTTATTAGAAAGGTAATAACAGAGATGGTAGAAAAGAGTAAAGAAAATGTTAATGTTACCACAACACATGTTAAAAAATATTTAGGGCCTGTTTTATATACCTATGATAAAGCTGAAGACGACGACAGAGTGGGTGTGGTAACTGGACTAGCATGGACCGAAGTTGGTGGAGTTACATTGCCTGTAGAAGTAAGTGCTATGGAAGGAACAGGTAAGCTTCAACTTACAGGCCAGTTAGGAGATGTTATGAAAGAATCAGCTAAAGCTGGATACAGCTATGTTAGAGCTAATGCATGTAAATATAATATTGATAAGGAATTTTATAAAAATAAGGATATTCATATCCATGTTCCAGAAGGAGCGGTGCCTAAAGATGGTCCATCCGCTGGAGTAACTATGATAACTGCAATGGTATCTGCCTTAACTAACAGAAAAGTGAGACATAACGTAGCAATGACAGGGGAGATTACACTTACAGGAAGAGTGTTACCGATAGGTGGACTTAAAGAAAAATCCTTAGCTGCCTATAGAGCGGGTATAGATACAATAATAATTCCAAAGGATAATGAAAAAGATATACAAAAGATACCAAAGAGCATTAAAGACAAACTAAAATTTATAATTGCGAGTAAAGTAGAAGATGTGCTTGAAAATGCATTGCTTTAAAAAACATTAAACGAAAATACATTAGGAGAGATAGAAAATGGAGATAAAACAATCTGAATTTATAATTTCAGCAGTAAAACCTGCTCAGTATCCTACAGATAATAGAGTAGAGTATGCATTTGTTGGTAGGTCTAATGTAGGTAAATCGTCTTTAATAAATACTTTAACCAATAGACGAAAGTTGGTTAAAGTAAGTGGTACACCTGGCAAAACTAGACTTATAAACTTTTTTTTAATAAACAATAGCTTTTATTTTGTTGATCTACCCGGTTATGGATATGCTAAAGTATCTAAAACTGAACAAGCTAAATGGGGTAAGATGATGGAGGACTATTTAGTTCGCAGACCGCAACTCCAAAAGGTAGCATTACTTGTGGATTGCAGACGTAAGCCAACTAAAGACGATCTTCTAATGTACGGATGGATTAAACATTTTGGATATGAGGTTGTAATAGTTGCAACGAAAAGAGACAAGTTAAACAGAGCAGAACTTGTAAAAAATAATAAGTTAATTCGGGAAACTTTTGCACTAGAGGCAGTTGAAGAAATTATTAACATTTCATCACTTAAAAAAACAGGTGTGGAGGATTTGCTAAACAATATGTTTCAAGATAATCTCATTGAGGAATAAAATAATTACTACAATAAAATAAACCTATATTATGGAGTGCGAACTAATATTTAATGCACAAAGTAATAAGGTTTATTTTTTGTCTTTTTTAAATGTATAAAAATCTAACTAATTATTATATTATGTGTAATTTTATTAAAAATTATGTGTCAATTTATTTCTAGGAGAATAGTATATATTAGAAACAAAAGAAAAAGATTTTAAAAGTAAACGGGTGGGAAATAAAGAAAAGGAGGAAGTTAAAATGGACATGAATAGTTTATTAAGTGGATTAGCTGAATCACAAAAAAGTGAATCAAAAGGCTGTAAATGTAACAACGGCGGTGGTGGCTGCAACAATGGCGGCGGAAACTCAATAGTTTGGATCATTGTTCTATTACTCATATTTTGCAGTCAAGGTCAAGGACGAGGTGGCACTGTCTGCGGATGCAAGCCTAAACACTGCAAGGAATATTGTAGATGTGGTGGAGATGAACCTGTTGGATATGGCGGTGGATTTGGCCTAGGTGGATTTGGTGGCGGATGCGGCGGCGGAAGTGGAATTTGGATAATAATCTTAATACTAATATTTGCATGTAGCGGTAACAATGGAAGAAATAACAAAGGATGTACAAACAATATTATTAACTTAGACAGTTGTGACGATGAATAACTAAGATAATAACTAAGATTAATAAATGATCATAAGCACACAAATAGATAAATAATACGTTCTTAACTTTAGTTGAAATATATATACAATAAAATTTGGCCCAGAAAGGGGAGTTTTATATGTCAAAAAAAAGATGTTGTTGTGGAAAGGCACCAGTAGCAGCTGTAGCGGCTGTAAACCCATGTGCAAGCTTATGCGCAAATCCAATTTGTGCGATAATACTATTAATTATACTTCAAAGAACATGCTTACTTGAAAACAAAAACGCCTTCTTATTAATCTTGATTTTCATAGGTTATTGTTGTTGTAGACGTCCTGCAGTTGCAGGAGTAGCCGGTTGTGGCGGCTATTAGTTCCAAAAACTGGGGGGAGCTTAGGCTCTCCCATTTATAAATGAGGTGATAAATATGTCAAAACATCATAGGCACAATAGAAATAACTACAATAACAACGATGGAAACAATGGGAATAATGGGAATAATGGCAACAAT
>Ga0209125_1001851_pt1 | contig 18108 bp, 20 predicted proteins | sample BarGraIncub1131A_FD_184503 | JGI IMG/M metagenome (GOLD analysis project Ga0209125, IMG submission 184503) | Arctic peat soil microbial communities from Barrow, Alaska - Barrow Graham LP Incubations 11-31A (SPAdes) (version 2) | ecosystem: Environmental > Terrestrial > Soil > Wetlands > Peat...
AGCGCCGCCTCGGGCGCCGTCCCCGGCAAGCTGCACCTTGCCCTGGTGAGCAGCGGCGGCCTGGCCGACGGCGAATTCATCGTCCTAAGCTGCGCCGTCGCCCCGGGTGTGACGCCGACCTTCACCAGCGCCCTGCTGGAATCCGGCGTCAGGGTGGTGAACGCCAGCGGCACCGAAATCGGTGCGGCCACGGTGACGCTGAATGCGGCGCCTTAGCCGTCGCGAAGCTGCCTTGATCAAACAGTTGTGTCCGGTTTGTTCTTTGCATAGCCGGGCGCCGCAGCGCAAAAGACCCCTCACCCGGCCTTCGGCCACCCATACCCTTCGGGCGAGGGTATGCTTTGTCCCTTCTCCCTCCGGGAGAAGGTGCCCCGAAGGGGCGGATGAGGGCGTTGCAACGTAGTGCAGGACCCTGGGAGATTGAAGTCCGGTCAATGCCAATGAATTCCTTGCCGCGCACATTATTGGTTTCCCTGCTGCTTCACTGCGCAGGCTTTATGTTCCTGGCGCATCACGCCGTCACGGAAAAAGAGAGCCCTGTCGTCATTGAAATCTCGCTCTCTCAATTGTCAGGCGGGTCCGCGGGAGATGCGTCTGAAAAAGGAGCGGGAAAAGGGAGCCCAGCCGCGCCTGCGGCGGGTAAACCGAGCCCGCTCCACCAAGGGGTTGCCCCGCGCCCGATCAAACCCGCCGCCGGAAACGCGGCTCCGGAAAAAGCGGCTGAGCAGGCGCCCCGGGCCATTACTAAACCGGCCCCGTCAGCACCGGCGCCGCAGGCGCAGGCGCAGCAGCCCGCGGTGACGGCTTCGCCTGCCGGAAAGCAGGCGGTGGGGAGCGCCGCCGGGTCCGGTTCAACGGCGGGGGAGCCGGGGAAAACCGGCCCGGGTGGAGGTTCCGGACCGGCCGGCGCCGCGTCGGGCGCTCGGGGCAGCGGCAGCGGTGCGGCCACTGTCGGCGGCAACGGAAACGGCAGGGGAAATTCAACGGAACAACAGCAAAAAAAATATCTCAGCGAAAATTTCGCCTACATCCTGAAAATAATCCAGGGTCATATCGTCTATCCCAAAAAGGCCCGGCGTGAAGGTCTGACAGGCAAGGCTTTTGTCTCGTTCGTCGTCCTGGAAAACGGGCAGGTGGCCCATATCAAGCTGCTGCGCAGCACGGGCTACGAGATCCTGGATTTGAACTTAATCGAAACGATCAAGGCGGTGGCTCCCTTTCCGAAACCGCCGATTAAAGCAGAGCTGCAGATGGCGCTCTCCTACCGCCTGGAGCAGTAACAGCCTCGCCCCCGGCGCTTCTCAGGAGTCTTACGTGAAGAAATACCTTCGAATTTTCCTCGTCTCCATGCTGGTCACTTTTGGCGGTCTCTTGCTCCATGGTTGTGGAACTGGAGGGGTGGCCTGGCGCTACGATCCCGGCATCCCGGTGCAGGTGGCCGGCCTGAATGCGGAATCCGGCAACAGGCTGGTAACCTTGAGTTGGACCGGCAATACGCTGGCAACTTCCTACACCATCTACTATGTGTCCGGACTCAGGGCGGCTCGGGTCACCCGGACAAACGCGACAAAGATCCCCACAACCACCACTTCACTCGTTATCGAGCAGCTGGACAACAACGTCGAATATCATTTCATGGTTACCGCGCATAACCGCGACGGCGAAAGTATCGACTCGATCCCGGCGTCCGCCGTCCCGCACCCCATGTACAACGCGGACCTGACCGGGGTCTGGTACTTCCATACCCTGGTTACCGGACCCGACGCGAAATGGGAACGCGGCACCCTCACCGTGGGCGCCGACAGCAACGCGGTGATTTCCGATTTTGAAGACAGCTCGGGAAAGACCCAATCCCCCCCGGGGTTCGTCCTGACGCTGGACGGAAACGGTGAACTGAGTCAATCGGGAGCGGGGAGCTGGGTGGAATTCCACGGGATAATGGGCTCTAGAAAAACCTTGATGACCGCTACCTGGTCGCCCACCCTGCAATCCCGGGCAACCACCATATTCCAGAAAAAAAAGGCCGATTCCGCGCCCGATTACAGCATCGAGGACATCAGCGGGACCGGTTCGGGACAGAACCCGCACAACCCCTACATTCAGGGAAACGGGCCGACCCGCTACGCCTATCACCAGCTCTACAGCGGTTCCAATACGGAATGGGAATACTGCAACGCCAAGGTCGGGCAGCACGGTTACATGTGGACCGAAGAGTACAAGGACATCATCTACTGGGATTTCTCGACCCCGTTATCCAAGACCGTGACCTACGACTTCCTCTGGAAGGTAACCAGTATCGGGGTGGAAAAGGACGGGCTGGTGACGGAATACTGGAATTTCCCCAATGTCGTCGACCCGGTCGCCATCCCGAGCTTCAATACCCTGGTGCCGAAAATACCGTACGACAAGGTCTTCACCGGCAGGATGACCGCGGACAAAACCGTCGTTATCGGGGTCGCCACACGGACCGACGCCAACGGAAATAACCCGCAATATTTCCTCCGGATCATTCAGCTCTGTTTCATACCCACGGACCAGGCCTTGCCGCTGCCGGGCGTATACAACCTTGCCGGCAGCTACAAATTCGTCAAACTCGCCTCCACAATCCCTGCCGGCGGGGCCCTCGGCACGGCGTCCTGGGCCTACGGCACCATGTCGATTTCCGCTTCCGGCCTGACCAGCTTTCCCCGGTATGCCGACAGTTTCGGCGCTATCCAATCGTCCGACGCCTTTGCGCTTTCCTATTATCCCGATCCCAACCCCGACGGGAAAATTTATACGGATTTCGCCAACTTCACCACTACCGCCCAGGACGGCCAATCCCGTTACCATGATGCCGACGGCAAGGCCTTGCGCAGTTACTACGACTTTGCTTCCTTCGGAAGTGGTATCGCTGTTCCCTCGACCTGGCGCCTGGAGGAAACCAGCCCCACGTACTATAACGAGCACGGCTCGCTGTCGTACAACCGGGACCTTTTCGTGATGAGCCGAACGGACTCTTCCGGGTACGCCATGTTGATAGGCTTGAAGTGAGCCTTCAGCTTGACCCGGGTGGAAACACCGTCACCTGCCTGAAAGTCAGCCAGACACGTTGAATTGAAATAGGGAAGAACTGCCGCTTTGATGCGGAGTCGCAGAAATGTTATTTAGTTCCCAGGGAGACACAATGAAGCGCAGTGCAATGTTATTCATCGGTTTGGTTATGTTGACAACCCTTCCGGTTGTTACAGCGTCGGCAATGGGGGGGCCTGAAGATCAGAGCGAGGATATCTTCAGCCTGGGAGAGCTAGTGGTATCGGGAAAGCTCGACGGCATCGAGGCCGCCGAGAATGTCCACGTGATCACCGCGGAGGAGATCAAGAAGTCCAGCGCCAGAACAATCGATGAGGCGCTGGTGCTATTGTCGGATGTAAACGTACAGGTCGGCAATGAAGGGGTGCCGCGCGTCGAGATCAGGGGGTTCAAAACCAGACACGTGCTGCTGCTTCTGGACGGCATACCGATGAACTCGGCCTTTGACCAGCAGTTCAATCCCTCCTCCATTCCGGTGGAAAACATCGCCATGATCAAGGTTACGACCGGGGCCAGCTCAGTGCTTTACGGCCAGGGCGGCCTGGGCGGGGTCATCAACATCATAACCAAGAAAGGAAAGAAGGGGCTGAGCGGAGCCATCGGCGCTGAATCCGGAGACGGACAGCCCTACCTGCTCAAGGGGAGCCTGTCGGGCGGCGCGGGGATGTTCGATTTTTTCACCAGCGGTAGCCTTTTCAGAAGGGACCAATTCCCCCTTGCCCGAAGTTTCAACGCCAGCTTGGAGGAATCCGCCGGCTACCGGAAAAACAGCGACAGCGACAGGGCCAACGCCTTTTTTAATCTCGGATTCACCCCCAACAGCGATCTCACAATCGCCCTGACCGGCAGCTGGGTGGAAGGGGGGTACGGCAAACCGTCCAGCGCCATCAGCGACAGGTTCGACCCCTACGCCCCGCGGAAAAAGTTCGGTCGGGTGGACTGGTTTGGCGGCTACAACCTGCAGCTTGCCCTGGACTATGCCGCCACCAAGGCGATCAGCGTGAGGTCGATGATTTACTACAACCAGATCGACGAGGACAACAACCAGTACGACGACGAAAACTACGGAGACATCTCCACCGGCAGGCCCGATGTCCAACAACCTTGGTTGATATCTCCGACCGACATACAAATAGCAAACTCCTTCAAGTTGAGGAACAAAGGGGTGACCCTAGGCGCTTCACTGCAGCCTAAGTACGACCTGGGGCGGGCCGGGACCATAACGCTGGGGCTTTCCGGCGAGTGGGACACCTGGAAAGGTCGCGGTCTGGTGAAACCCGGCGGCCAGGGGGGCCGCGGCGGCGGGTCCCAAGGGGGGTACGGTATCGGAGCGGGTAGCCCTCCCTACCTGTTGAACCAGGTAAGCGACCGGGCCACTCTGGACCTCTACTCCGCGGCCCTGGAGTATTCGGTGGCCATCACCGATAAATGGGGCTTTGCCGCCGGGTATGCTCATCATTGGCAGTTGCGGAACGGATCCGTGACTAGGCTTTCCAGTACGCATGACCTGGTGGAACCGCCTCCCGAGCAACACAAAGCCAATCTCAACGACTACAGCGTCTCGGTCAGCAGCTATTACGACCTTTTCCAGGAGACGCGTCTAAAGGCGGCCTTCATGCGCAATGTCCGCTTCCCCTCGCTGAGCCAGCTCTACCTGAGGGACACCAACAATCCCGATCTGCACCAGGAGACCGCCTACCATTACCAGTTGGGAGTGGAGCAGAAACTACGCTGGAACAGCCTGCTGAAAGTTGAGGTCTTCCGCAGCGATCTGCATGACTTCATCGCCATCAACCAGAATGTGGTCCCCGCCCGGAACACCAACTTCCCGCTGTACCGTTTCACGGGAATAGAGACCGCGCTGGAGACCCGCTTTTTGCCGAAACTGTCGCTTAAGGCGGGCTACACCTATAACAAGTCTGAGGATCTCTCCGGGGTGGGGCGGGACGAGGTGCAGTATGTGCCGGGCGATAAGTTCACCTTTGTGGGCAGATATGACTTCGATTTCGGCCTGACACCTTTTGTCTCGCTGATTTACGTCGCCAATTCCCATGTGTACTCCAAGGAGCAGGCGGAGACCGTGCCAAAGGCGAGCCTCGCGGACTACACCGTGGTGAACCTCAAGCTGACGCAGAAGCTGTACAGGGACAATCTCCAGGTCTACTTCGGGGTGGACAACCTGTTCAACGAGGATTACGAGCAAAGTTACGGCGTCCCCCGCCCCGGCAGGTTCATTTTCGGAGGATTTGAATATCGTTTCAGCAACACCTAAAGCATAACTGCAACTTAATCTGAATATTTGCTGCTTTTATATCAAAGGAGGAATGCATGTTTAAGAAAATGACTATGTGCGCAATGTTCTTGCTGCTCTCTTGCGTATCAACACTGGCGATATCCGCTGGACAACCAGGCACAACCGACACGGTCTTTAACAGGAGGTTTGTCTATAAACTAAAGCCATTGATGCCGTATGATCAACTGGTGAAAATTGTTGGTACTCAGGGCAGGAAAGTCGGAGAAGACAAGCGTACATCGACGCCTAAAGTGATTTATCACTGGAATGGCGGGCGTAAATCGGCCTTGGATATAAAAGTTGCCGCGGGAAAGGTAGTCGATGTAGCCGTGATATCACCCAGAAAACAAAAATACTCCCTTGGAAAAAACGGAGAATTGGTTGATTTGGGAGATTGACCACTAGGCATCCCTTCCTTAAACAGGGGGAGGGATGAAAGGCGAAATAGCATGGGGATTGAAATCGATTGCAAAAAGGACAAGAAGCGGCGCTCCGGCGGTTCCAAGGCGCTGGATCTTGTATTGCGAAGCTTCCATGTCGGTGCGGCAAGCGTGCTGTTCGGCGGGCTCATCCTCTGTGTTCCCTTTATGCGGCTTTCCGTCTGGCACACGCTGGCCATTGCAACCGGAGGCGCCCTGATCATATCCGAGGCCTGCCACTCCCGGCACTGGCCCTACCAGGGGCGAGGTCTTATGGCGATAGTGCATGTCGGCTTGCTCGGGCTGGTACATTATCAACCGAATTTGGTGGTGCCGGTGCTGATAGCGGTGCTGGCGTTCGGTGTCCTCGGCAGCAATATGCCCGGTTATCTCAGGCATTGGTCGGTTTTGCATGGACAAAGAATGGATTAAGAGAGTGATCGAAAGTAATTCGCGAATCGGATACTTCTGCTGGATCAGTGCAACCAAGGGAGGCAATTATGGAAATGATCTCGGAAAACCCGATCGATCCGGCGGCCATGTATGAACTAGTCGCCAACAAAAGCAGCGGATCGGTTGTCTTCCATTATGCGGTGGTGAAGGAACAGCTAAGCCAGGACAAGACAACCTCCGGCATTGAGTATCAAACGGCCGGGGACACCGTGGCCGAGCTTCGGGAAATAGCCGCGGAACTCAAGGAGAAATGGAAACTTGAAGACGTCCTCTTGGTGCGAAGAATCGGGAGCCTTCGGGTGGGCGATATCATTTCCCTGATAGCAGCCAGTTCGCCCAACAGCGAGGACGCCTTTGCCTCCTGCCGGCACGGCATCAGCCGCATGAAGAAGATGGCGACCATCAGGAAAAACGAGATGTACGGCTGATTCCCGGGCAGGGCGCCTTGGGGAAAACATAATAATTTCGACCGAATTATCTCCATACAAAGGTACTCAGAATCAAGCAAGAAAATAGAACGCGGATACACATCTGATGGAACGGATTCAAGCAGATTTATGAAATGAAAAGGTTTAACCCCGAGACTTGTTTTTATCTGCGTAGATCCGCTCAATCCGCGTCATCCGCGTTCTATTAGAGGTTTGTTTTTACGTGCCGTCGTTTGGCGCAAAATTTCGAAAATCAATGGGAGGTGCATATGAACAGCTTGGTACGCGGCAGTCTGGCAACTCTGCTTATGGTCTGCATCTGGACAACTGGAGCCCGGGCCGAACCGGGGTTCATCCTGATGGCGAGCACCATCGGACCGATCGATGCCGGCATCGTGACGGCGCTTGAGGATGCCTTCGAGAAGGAGACCGGCATCCGGGTCAGACACGTCGGCGCCGGCACCGGCGAGGCTTTGAAAATCGCGGAGCAGGGGACCGTCGATCTGGTGATGGTGCATGCGAAATCCCTGGAAGAGAAGTTCGTTGCAGCGGGCTTCGGTACCAAGCGGATTGCGCTTATGTACAACGACTTCGTCATTGTCGGTCCCGCCGCCGATCCGGCGGGAATCAGAGGGAAGCGAAGCGCGCGGGAAGCCCTGAAGCAGCTTGCCGCGAAGTCCGCTCCCTTTGTCAGTCGCGGCGACAAATCCGGCACCCACCTGGCCGAAGTTGAGCTCTGGAAGAGTGCCGGGGTGACGCCGGCCGCCCCCTGGTACACGGTGTATGAGAAGGGGAGCGAGGGGAATGCACCCACCCTGAAATTCACCGACCAGCGTCAATCCTATACGGTCATCGACCGGGCAACCTATCTCTCGCTGAAGGGCGTCGTCGGCCTGGAGATTCTCGTGGAAGGGGACGAGATGCTGCTTAATAGGATATCCCTCATCCCGATGAATCAGCGGAAGTTTCAGCGGGTAAACCAGACCGACGCCATGCGGTTCGTCAGCTGGCTCACCGCACCCGACCATGGCCAGCGGGTCATCGGCAGCTTCGGCAAGGAGAAGTACGGCAGTCCGCTCTTCTTCCCGGATTCCCGGGAATGGCGCGCCAGCCAGGTTCCAAAATGACTCGGAGTTTTAAACCAAACAAAGGCAACTGCAGGAACAAATAGAACGCGGATGACGCGGATTGAGCGGGTTTACGCAGATAAAAACAAGGCTTATTGTTAAAGCTTTTCAGTTTAAAAATCCGCGTAAATCCGCTCAATCAGATGTGTATCCGCGTTCTATTGCCTTGCTTGATTCTGAGTATATTTGTTTCCCCTCTGTTTTTTGTAGTGTCAGCAGCTTTCCGCCTCGATTCTTTCCAGCAGGGCCAGCGCAGGACGGTCATGGTACTCTTCGAACAGCTCCCTGATATTGTTGATGTACGAGTGGATCAGGAACAACTCGTCCAGGCAGCGTCCACCGTTTTGATCCGGCTGGCCGACGCGGGCCAGTTTGGCCTTGAACTGCTCCCAGAAACGGTTGCTCTTGTGCGGGACATCGATATGCCGGCGCAGCATCGCCATCAGCTCTTGCGAATTTTTGTCACCCTCGATCCCCGCGAACGACAGGTAGCGATCCGGTTTATTTCCCTGCTGCATCGGTTTCCCCTTCTGCTCTAAAACCCCGCCGGAACTCATGCCACCTGGTCCACCCGGAGCGCGAAGGTAAGCTCCATGCCCGCCAGGAGGTGGTTGCCGTCCAGGGTCACGTCGATCTCACTCAGGGCGGTCACCACCATGATCCTGGATGTCCCCTTGGAAAAGTCGATGCTTAACTTCTGGCCGACAATAATCTCCTTTTCGGCGGGAAAGGCGCTCCGGGCAACCCGAATGATATTCTCCTGAAGGCGCGGTCCGTAAGCCTTCTCGGCTGCCAGCACGATGTTCCTGGTCTCACCGGCGCGCATGCCGATGATGGCGCTTTCCAGGGCCGGGAACAGCTCCCCGCCGCCGATGGTGACGGCGAGAGGTTCGTGCTCCTCGGTGCTGTAAAAAATCGTCCCGTCTTCCAGGGTGCCGATATAGCTTAAGGTGACGCTACTGCCGATCTGTGCCAAAGCCATGTTGAGCCCTCCTTTTTCTCGATGATCCTATCCCGTCTTGGCATCCGCATGCCCCGCAGCCAAGCTGCCTGGAGCGAGGGATGAGTGTCTACGCAGCATGCCCTCCTGAGAACGATTGTTATGTATGTAGTTACATTGAACATGCCAAGTGGGAATGGTATTGAAACCTTGTTATACCGGGTGGTTATGTCAGTCTGAAGCGTGAGGACTAACTGGCGCATGCTGTAAACTTGGGCAGATGACATAGGGATGCCTTGGAAGTAGTCATGCTACTCGCAGGGAGAAAGCCCCATGGCGCTTGCAGGAACCGGGCGTTGGAGTTATTGAAGGAGAATTGTCACTCTTCAAGGTGCTACTCCAAAGATAACTCATAGCAACTGAGAGCGATTTCGTGTTTCTTGAGGGTGGCAAGATATCGGATGTAGATAGATTTGGGATAGAAAATCTTTATTGTGAAAGTTATGTAATGCGCGATGGGTACTTCGCCAAAATTTCACGAAAATATTCGTTATCTTGCTTCCACTAAAAGTATATTTTCGTTGTTAATCGTTAACTCAGCATGATATGTTGCCAGTGCGAAAAGGTGATATTCATCTCTGTCTATCCACTGGAAATCTGGATGAAAACATGACTGACCAGGGCAGCAGGCGGGAGATGGGATACGGAGAAGCAACTCTGGTTCCGGGAGGTCGTTTTATGCTGAAGGACATGAAAACACAAACCCACCTGAAACCGGGGCAGAGGGGGACCAAGCGTCTCGTCGAGAAGTACGGCGATTCGCTACTCTGCATAAGATATCGGTACGATGAGAGTCGTGGGGTGCGAATAAAGACAGTCGAGATTATCGTGGAAGAAAAGGCGCGGAAGCCGTCCTTACGGTTCCGGGATGAGGATATCGTTCCCGTAATAGTCGCATATACCGAGAAGGCCCTTCGGGATAAGCTGAAAGCCGCGGGCGGCAGGTGGGACCCTGAGGAAAAGGTCTGGCATGTGGCCTACGGTACCATCCGTGGCACCGAACTGGAGGGGAGAATACTGAAAGGTTAGGTCCGTGGAAAGGGCGCCACCAGCAAATGCCAACAGGCGTCGCGCGGAGGCAGTGGCTTCCCAAAATGATAGAGATGCTCCGTCGGCATTGGAACCCGGAGCTTTCACGGAATGAACTGGCCTGTCTCGATATATGTTCCTTATATAAGGAGCAAGTTTCCTATATAAGGAACTTGCCGGCTATCAAGTAAGATAAGGAAAACAGGCAGAAAGCTACCGATATAAGTAACTTTACATGTTCCCTATATAGGCAACTAATTCCTTATATAGGTAACCGGTTCCCTATATAAGGAACTTACTCTAACCGGTCAATAACGAGTTGAACTAAGCCGCTTCGCGGCAACTTGAAAGCATTAAACACAAGCTAGATACAATACACTGTCAATATATACACAGTAATCATCTTGGGCAGCTTCTTCGGAGGCTGCCTTTTTTGTCGCCTGATTGCAATTTTCTCCTTTTATTTTACGGTTTTGACGGCCTGAAGGCCGAAATACAAATAAAAAGGAGAAAGGGTCATGACGAAATTGAGACAAAGGATGATGGAAGACTTGCAGCTTGCCGGTTATTCACCCAGGACTGTCGAGAGCTACATTGACACGGTGCGAGTACTGGCCGAGTATTACCACCGTTCGCCCGACCTGATCACGGAGGATGAAATACGGCGATTCTTTCTCTATATGATCAACGAACGGAAGGTCTCCGCCAGCTCTGTTACCGTTTACCTTTGCGGCATCAAGTTCTTTTTCGAAGTCACCCTGAAAAGAACATGGAAGATCTTCGACATGGTCAGGCCGGTACGGAGTAAGAAACTACCGGTTGTTTTGTCACAGGAGGAAGTCCGGACCATCCTGATGCTGGTTTTAAATCCAGTTTACCGTATGGCTTTGACGCTCATTTATGCCTGCGGTCTGCGTATTTCCGAAGGGGTTCGATTGACGCGAACCGACGTCGACGGCAAAAGAAACCTTCTCAGGGTGCGAAACGGCAAGGGAGGCAAGGATCGTTACGTCCATCTCCCTGATCGCCCGCTTGAACTACTGCGGGCGTACTATAAGCCCCTTGGTACCGATTCCGCCTTCCTCTTTCCCCATAAAGACGGCCACATCAAAGCCGATACCCTGCAAGTAGCCTTCAGAACGGCTGTGCGGAAGAGCAGTGTCGGCAAACCCGCAACGGTTCATACCCTGCGTCACTCGTATGCTACCCATCTATTAGAAAACGGCGAGAATCTCAGCACCATTAAGGAGCTGCTCGGCCATAGCAGCATCGCCACCACCGACATCTATACCCATATGACCGGAAAGGTAAACACCCGGCTCCACGTAAACCTGAATGGAATAATGTCCGATCTCCAGCCATGATTGAGCTGGCTGAGGTCGTCAGAAAGCATGGTCCGGAGTACCTGGAGAAATTCGGCAACCGGATGCCCTGCAGCCACAAGCGGGCTCTCGCCGCCATCATCGCCTGTCGCACGGAAGAGATGGGCGGACATCTGGAGGCATGCGATCACTGCGGGACCTTGCGCTATTCCTACCACTCCTGCAAGAATGGCAGTTGTCCCAAATGCCATACCGCCGACACCAAAAAATGGCTGAAGAACCGGGAGGCGGAGTTGTTACCCGTCCCATATTTTCATCTGGTCTTCACCCTGCCGTCGGAACTCAGGGAAATAGTGCGCAAAAACCAGAAAGGACTCTACGCCGTCCTCTTCCAGGCAGCGATAGCCGCCCTGACCAAGCTCGCTCTTGATCGCAAATACATCGGGGGGCAACTGGGAATGCTGGCCGTTCTCCATACCTGGACCCGCGCCAAGGAGTATCATCCACACCTGCACCTCCTCGTTCCGGCTGGCGGTCTTGACAAGAACGGTGTCTGGCGGCCAGCCCGTAAGAAATTCCTTGTACCGGTCAAAGCGCTCTCTCCGATCTTCCGGGCAATATTCATGAAGCTCGCCCGGAACGCCCTGCCCGAGGACAAATTCCCCCGGGAGGTCTGGGACAAGAAATGGGTCGTTTTCTCAAGACCGACCTTCAAGAAGGCCAAAAAGGTGCTGACGTATCTGGGCCGCTACGTCCACCGGATCGCCATTGCCAACAACAGCATCACCGCCATGGAAAACGATCATATAACCTTCCGTTACCAAAATTCAACCACGAGGGAATGGAAAACCATGCGCCTTCCGGCTATGGAGTTCCTGCGCCGTTTCCTGCAACATGTACTGCCAAAGGGTTTTCATAAAGTGCGTTACTTCGGTCTTCTGCACCCGACCAACAAGCTGACCTTGAAGAGGTTGCAACTGCTGTTGATGGAGAAGGATTGTTGTAGGACGTCAGTGATCAAACAGGGGATCGCGACCCGAACAGAAGCCGTGAATGTCTGTCGTTGCTGCAACGAGGGCGTCATGGTGGTGGTTTCATGGCTGCCGAGGAAGTCGAGGAGTCCGCCACCGGATGGGAAATGAATAAGGAGAAATGAGCGCAACCAGGAGGCGCAGGCAAAAACGGTTTGCCAGTGTCACCCTATACGAACGCCCACAGCTCTAGAAAAGGACTCCAATGACAAGACAGGAGAAGCAATCAGCTAGGTTCAAGACGCGATTATGACCCAAGTCCGGCCATGAAAAGAAGAGTATTCGAATTAATACATTGAATTGACCTCACCGTGCCTGTATCATCCCCCCAGCAAAAACCAGAAAATCCGGATAAAAGTCCATACAGCAGTGGCGCTCACGCGGCTTAGTTCAACTACAGGTTATGCGGTGGCTCCGCTTCGCTGCGCACGGCATAAACTTTAAATCGTTGAGCAGAAAGAAATGAAGACTGAAAAGGAAGATCAATGCCTATTGTAATTTACCGAACAAAACAGCCATCCGAGAAACTGGCAAGCCTCTGCGACGACTGCTGGGAACTACCGACTCAGGTCTTCGAATTAGAGAAGTGGCTTGATGAGAATAAAAACAAGATTAACCCAGACGAGTACGTAGCCGACATTGGATTTACTCAAAGAGATGATGCCTCTGGTGGAGGTGCGGCTCTTTCACCAGATTCGATGGGCATTATGGCAAAGGCTGGAATGTCGCTATTTCTTTCGGAGTATCGTTGAATCACCTTAAAAGATAAAAGCCCAACGGACTGTTGACCGAGAAAATGATGAATACAGCAATCACAATCATAATAATCACAATAGTTATCAGTGTCCTCCTCTTAGGGGAATCCGGAGGATTCTTGCCGTTACCATTCCGAAGCCGAACGTGTCAGGGACGCGGATGGAGGCAGCATTTCCCACAAACACCAATCAAAGAAATCAGAGATTTTCTGCTCTTCTTTGTGAAAGCCTTTGCCTTCTCTGACAACGAAAAATTGAAGTTAAGACCGGATGATAAAATCCTAGAAATTTACAAGGCCCTGTACCCCAGCAAGTGGACGCCCGATGCTCTAGAGTTCGAGACTTTGGCGAAGGATTTACAGCAAAGATATTCGGTCGAGTTAGAGAAGATATGGAGGGATGATCTTACGCTTGGCGATTTGTTTACCGAATGTCTAAGAGCAATGCCCAACACGCGCTAAGACCATGACCGGGCGATAAGGCTGCCCGGCAGGTCAAGCGCAGCCCCGTTAAATTCTCAGAAGGAAGACCAAATGGAAGTCGCATACGTTGTACTCGGCTGGCTTCTTGGAATGCTCAGTCCAATAATTGTCAGCAGAGCAAAAATAAAATATAAGAAAAACGATCTATACTCTGTTCTAATTAATGAACTAGATGAGGTTCAGTACAGGCTTGTATGCACTAGTTATATGCTCGGAGCTAGATTTGGTCTCTTTGACAGAGGATTTCTCGGGTGGTGTAGAAATATTTATGAAACATATGTAGGCGGGGAAGACAAAGATAAATTAATTCGAGCAGTTGACTCTATGTTGAATATGTCTGACGAACAAATGAAGGAATACATTGGGATTGAAAGACGAGACCTCAATAAAGGTTTTGCTCTGAAAAAAACTATTCTCACTTTCTCTGAATTAAACCTTACAGACATCGGGGTGTTTTCTTTTAGGTTCCAGAATATATTGTTTGAGTTAAGGGCTAGAATAATAAATTTAAACCAAGAAATCGAACGAGTAGAAAAGCTTCATTTTATGACATTCGATTCTTCAATAACTGTTGAAAACCACGAAATAATCAAAAAAGATATACAGGCTAAATACTCAACCATTCAAGATATGATGATTATGGTCGTAGATAAGATAGATGAAATTAAAAAACTAAAAAAGTATTGAATTTAACCATTGCGTAGACTCTGACGCGGCAAAATAACGCCGCTCAGGTCACGCCACTGCCGTTGGGACAAAGAAATGACGGTAGATCAAATTTTTGAGGCACAGAAAAAACGGATTTACAAAAGGATGGGAATCGGTTCAATTCTTGGCGGGTGCATTTTCTTCGTAGCAGGCTTAGGAATTGCGTGGTTCGGAAACAATATGAATCCAGTGTCTGGACTGGGAATCTTAGTATTAGCGACATTTGGCGTGGTTGCCGGAGCTTTAAAGTGTATGCTAACAAAAGCAAAGGAACCATCACATAAGTAAGATTAAGAGGGATCTATTTCAATAATGAACTCGTCACTGCGCAATCAGGTGAGTATCACCTCCGACTGAATATACCAAACGGTGGCAACTGTCTATTCTGCGAGACCAGAAACCAGTTAGCTGATGCTTGAGCGGTTCTGGCTTGCCTATACCGGCAAAAGGTTCTCGCTGAATATCCCGAATAAGCTGATTGATGCGTTTGAGCATCGCCTTGTCGGTCACCTGCCAGTAGAGGTAGTCTTCCCATGCTGCGGTTGAGAATTTGATCATCATTCCGTCAAGTCTCTGATCTGCCCGCCGCCCGCACGTAGTTCCTCGACTGATTCAAGCAGTCGCTTAGCGCCTTGAGGATTGCGGAGCAGATATGCGGTTTCTTCAAATGCATGGAAATCGTCGAGGGAAAGGATGACAACGGGTTTACCACGCTGGCTGGTCACCACCACGGGAATGTGGTCTTCGTTAACTGATCGCATGACGTCTGCCAAATGCTGGCGCGTATAAGTATAGGTTAGGGCATTCATTGATAGCACCTCCTTGATATGTACACAACATAGTAAATATCGGTGGAAAAATCAAGGATTGAAGCCCAGTGGAATACAAACAAAGGGAACAGGCTACTTTTTGTATAACTGAAGACGTGGAAGGGAAAGTAGCCTGTCCCCTTATTCTCCCCCCACGACGTTGGATGAGGACAAAAAGATGAGATACGGATACCTTCTATTTTTTGCGCTCATGATTTTATTGTCCGGTTGTACTGACATAATCCGGACTAAGACGTATTTAATGCCACCGACATTATTAGGTATGGAAGCGGTGGCTCCAAAAGTGTTTGTCAACAAGGAGATGTTCAATCTTCAGAGGTCAGAGTTTTTGAGGACTGTTATAGAGGCAAGAAAAAAGATAACAAATTTTTATGGTGGCATTATCAGTGAACCTCAAATACTTGCCTGTTCAACGGAAGAATGTTTCGTTGGCATAGGTGGGAGACAACAACGAGGACTACACCTTGGAAAGTCGAAAATACTCATCTCCCCAAGAGGACTCACTATTCCCATTTTGACTCATGAATTGTCCCACGCTGAGCTTTCTACCCGGATGGAGGCGAGAATGGATGGCGTGTTTGGTATACCGTCCGTACCGACTTGGTTTGATGAAGGGCTTGCGGTCGCTGTGAGCGATGAACCGGCTCATTCGGAGAAAGTCTGGGAGCAAATTGCTGCCGAGAAAATGAGCACACCTAAACTTGAAGACCTTGTCTCTTTGAAACAGTGGAATAGAGCGGCAGGGAAATTTGGTGATGTTGACTATTCAATCGGTGTTCCTGGAAAACTCTGCGTGGTCTACGCAACGGCTGGCCACGAAGTTAGGAAATGGCATCAATCTGTTGGCAGGGATGGGCTCCTAAAACTGATCGAGAGGGTCAAAGCGGGGGAAGCTTTTAATGGAGTTTTTACGATTACCCACAGGGAGATAATGAAATGATAAGTAAATTTATGACAATCCCTATTCTGGCGTTTCTTTTCTCCATGCCCATGCAATCATCATTGGCAGCCCAGGCGGTTACCAACTACAGTATAGTGGACCCCGTTTTCAGGACAATAGTTTAAGATGGTGCCTGCGACAAAAAGGAGCAGGCAATGAGCGGTTGCGCCGGTTAAAACCGGCGAGAGACAGTGGGTGCAAATCCCATACGATGAAGGAATAGCGTGCCGCATCGGCCCCGAGTCATGCGCGGTCGGCCGTAAGGACGGCCACGAAGCGTTGACAGGGGGCATGCAGGCCGGGCTATTGAGCCGCGAAATGCCCAAACCAGGGTGCCGACGCCCTCGCTCAGTGCGGAAGGCAACATGGGCTACCTCGTAACCGCGAGAGGTAGTCTGACCCTGCGCGGTCTAAGACCCCGAGCATGCATGCAAGTTTCTCGCACGGGAATCGGGAGATCCTGTGACTGGCCGTTGCAGATGGCGCAACGGCCCGCGCCGTGAATCCTAAAGATCAAGACGGCGATGTACGGTCCGGGAAGTCGGACAGTTGCGTAGTACCTGAGAAGCTCTCGAACAAAATCTGCGGTGCGCCGCGGGTGGCGGAGGGAGTGGAGGGAAGGCGACTGGCCAAGGGGAATGAGTAATTGTGAAACAGGTTCTGAACACTGCGTCAGAAGGGAAGGCCATGGCATCACCCGCTACGGTACAAGACGGGAAACCGCCACTACATGCAAAGGGAAGCGCCTACAGCCGCCTAACAGACCTGCAAATTGAGCAATTACCCATACGGCAGGCAGCTCAGAAGGATAAGGAGTTGCGGTTCACAGCGCTCTGGCACCATGTTTACAATGTCGACTGTCTCCGGGAGGCTTACTTGAGCCTCAAGCGGCATGCCGCGCCAGGGGTAGACGAACAGACGTGGCAGCAATACGGGGAGGATTTGGAGGCAAATCTCCAGGACCTATCTGAACGGCTGAAGCGCGGGGCGTACCAAGCGAAACCGGTGCTAAGGGTATACGTCCCCAAAGCAGACGGTAGTTTAAGGCCGATCGGCATGTTAGTGCTGGAAGACAAGATCGTGCAACGCGCTACCACAGGGGTACTAAACAACGTATACGAGGCCGACTTCAACGGTTTCTCGTATGGGTTCCGACCGGGACGTAGCCAGCACAATGCGCTGGATGCGCTCTACGTTGGGATCAACTCGCAGAATGTGAACTGGGTGCTTGATGGAGACATTCGTGGATTTTTCGACGCCATCTCCCACGAGTGGCTTATCGAGTTCATCAAGCACCGGATTGCGGACCAGCGCGTCGTAGACCACATAAAGAAGTGGTTGAACGCAGGCGTGCTGGAAGATGGAGAGGTAACACGGACTGGTGAGGGGGCGATTCAGGGTGGAAGCATTTCACCCTTATTGTCCAATGTGTTTCTCCACTACGTGTTCGACCTCTGGGCCGACCAATGGCGCCGTCAGGAAGGACGCAAGAAGGTGATTATCGTGCGTTACGCCGACGACATAGTGGTTGGATTTCAGAGCCGCCTCGATGCTATGCAGTTCCAGGAAGATCTAAAGGAGCGCCTCAAGGGCTTCAAACTGGAACTGCATGCCGAAAAGACTCGCCTCATCGAGTTCGGACCGTATGCGGCTCAAAATCGTAAAAGGCGGGGTGAGGGCAAGCCGGAAACCTTCGACTATCTTGGATTCACCCACATCTGTGGCAAAACCAGGAAAGGCAGCTTTGCCGTGCTCAGGCAAACGATGCGGAAGAAGATGCAGCGCAAGCTTATGGAACTCAAAAAGGAGTTGCGTAAGCGCATGCACACCTCCATCTCAGAAGTGGGAAAATGGTTGCGGTCTGTACTGGCGGGGCACTACCGATATTACGGCGTGCCTTCCAACAGCAACAGAATGAGCTTATTCAGGTATCAGCTGGTCTGCTACTGGAAATGGATAATTTGCCGCCGTAGTCAACGGCAGCGGACGACCTGGGACCGTATGAACCTGATTGCAGCACGCTGGCTTCCCCTGCCGCATATTTACCATCCATATCCTGATCAGCGCCTGCGCGTCACTACCTGAGGCAGGAGCCCAGTGCGGGAAAACCGCCCGCTGGGATCTGTGCGGGGGGTGCCGGGTAACCGGCATTCCTACCGCGACAAAGGAAGCGCAAAAATTTCACCAGCCAGTACAAGACGAAAGTGGCTCTTGAAGCG
>Ga0209125_1001852_pt1 | contig 18104 bp, 16 predicted proteins | sample BarGraIncub1131A_FD_184503 | JGI IMG/M metagenome (GOLD analysis project Ga0209125, IMG submission 184503) | Arctic peat soil microbial communities from Barrow, Alaska - Barrow Graham LP Incubations 11-31A (SPAdes) (version 2) | ecosystem: Environmental > Terrestrial > Soil > Wetlands > Peat...
CCTGCCGTTGCTTTTGCTACTGTATATATGTTCATGCGGTTGGTGCCGGCGCCGATAATGCCGCGGAGTCCGCCGGTTCCAAAAGCGAGATCCCTGTAGAACCGTTCTTCGATTTCCTGTCTGTCCTCGCGGATACTTTCCAGTTCCGCCCTTGTCAGGGCATCAAAATATGTGTCGGTGCTCCAGATTTCGTAAAGCTTCTCATAATTCTCCATATGTCATCCTCCTGCAACATCATTTATTCGTCCAAATCTACATATATCCCAACATACCCCGGACGCTGACCTCTCCGGATGTACAGGCAAGTGTCGTGCCGTCCTTCCGCCTGACAACAAGATCCCCAGTATCTGTAATATCCATTGCGGTGCCTTCCTCCTGCGTGCCGGATTCGATCCGGACCGTACGGCCAAGCGTCGCGCAGTGGGTGCGGTATTCGGGAATGAACCCGGTCGGGTCTTTTATATACGCCGGGTATCGGACAGCCACCTCCCGGAGGACGGCGGTCAGCAGTGCTGTTTTGTCTGTCTGTGCGCCTTCCATTAGAAGTGAAGTCGCAACAGCTTCAATTTCCATGGGAAAAGACTTTTGCGCCACATTGATTCCGCATCCGACAACCGCATAGGAAATGAGATTATCTTCCATGCTCGTCTCTGATAATATACCACAAATTTTTTTACCGTTCTGTAGCGAAATGATGTCATTCGGCCACTTGATTCCTACCGGAACGTTACAAATTCGCTGAATCGCTTCCATGATGCACAGCCCGAAAAGAAGTGTCAGGGACGAAGCAGAACGGGGCTCCACCTGAGGCCTCAGCAAAAAAGAAAACCAAAGTCCTTCATCCGTATCGGAAATCCATGTTCTGCCGCGGCGTCCGCGCCCGGCTGTCTGTTTAAGCGCAGCGAAAACGCCGACTTCTTTCCCTCCGCCGGCACCGGCCTCACGGGCACCGGCCTCGCGGGCCAGTAGATTCGTCGAAGGAGTCGTATCCGTCACATGAACATCAAAAAACCCGCCAATCTTTTCTGCCTCGAGAGCGTCCCTGACCTGCTGTTCAAATTTCCTGTCCTTTGCTGCGATTCGATATCCGCGATTTGTTGTCGCCTCAATCGGGTATCCCTCAGATCGGAGAATCGAGATTTTTTTCCAGACGGCGGCACGCGAAAATCCGAACCTTTCGGCAAGTACTTCTCCCTTTACGTATTGTTCACCGCTTTCCTTTAGAACCCAAAGCAGTTCCTCCCGCCATGAACTCATACTGATCCACTCCTTTTTCTATATGTAAAGACAACGGCCCCTACAAAAACAAGGATCGCAGCACCGGATACAGCAGCGCCCGCCCACATACCGGGCGCTGTATAGGAAAGAGTAATTGCGTGTGTGCCGGCAGAAAGCGGCACACTGATTAATGCATCCTGATAGGGAACGATCTGTGTCTTTATGCCGTCCACCCAAAGCGTCCAGCCTTTCTCATATGGAATCGTGGTCAGCAGAAGCTGATCCTCCGGCACAGAAACCTGTGCGGACACATATCCGTCCTTAACCTCTGCAATCTGTACATCCTGTCCCTGCATCGCGGAGGAAAGCTCCTTTTCAAAGAGTGCGGTATTACAATAGTAAAACTGTGCGGCTATTATTGAGAAGTAATCTACATCGGCACGGATCGACACGGTAACCGTCTCGCCCGGTTCAAACGATCCGAGGGATATTATCTGTGAGAACGCAGAAGAGGAAAGTTCCTGATAAAACGAACCGTTCACATAAACATCCGCCTGATCATTTCTTTCTACAGCCGGGAATGACACAAAGAGCGGATCCCTGCTTGTGATCTTTACCTCATAGGTCAGGGACAATACATCCTTCGGGCTTATTCGAAGATACGTCGTGCCATATTGTGTCGCTTTGCCGACAGGCTCATTGCCGAGAAGATCGGAATCAGTCAGTGTCCCGGAGTAATCCGATAAAGTATCCCCCGCGGTTGATGTGGTTAATCCGGTTGATTCACCTAGTTCAACGACAGGTTTTGGTTCCTCTTCCTTGATTAATGCATTGTAAATAACCGGTGAGGCAGCCTGCGCCTCATAGTACACAGGCTCAGCAAACGCTGCCGCCCCAAAAAGCGAGACCAGCAGCTCATCCTGCAGTACGAACAGATTCTTATTTGCAGGATCACTTTCCATTGCAAAAATATCAAAGGCAGCGGCATCCTTATTCACCGGATACAGAAGCGGCAGAGCCTGGTTGTTTTTTTGCAAAAACAATTTACCGTCGGAACTTGTGCCCAGCTTTTGATATCCGCCGAAATTCTCTTTTTCGGAGAGAATGTACCGGATGCCCAGAAGCGAGTCCGTCACGACCGATGAATACATATGTGAGGATGTAAAATAATTATAATTCGTATTATAACCCAACTGCTTCAAAAACCGGTTGAGATCTTTATTGGACGAAGAAGTAAAAGTAGAAATGGAAGGATAACCCAGATACAGACCTGCGTTCATCGGGTGCAGGCCATCAAGGATCTCTCCATCTGTCTCCATACGGTAAAACGGCACGAGAACCTTCTTCGCAGCTTCAATCGCAGCCGCTTGAGCCGACGCCTGCGCATCCGCCCTGGCGACGGTCACCAGACTCTGAGCCTGATCAAACGCGCTGATAAAAGGTTCCCTTTTGGTTGCTCCTCCAAACACTTTGCGCACGTAGAGCGGATTCACGCATACCATTTCCACGCAAATCAGTATCACCAGAAGGGCAGGCACCAATCTTTTCAGATTGGCAATATTTTTCGGAAACACAACACCGGACATTGCATAGAGACAAAGCAGTTCCAGTCCGCCCACAAACAAATTGATATAGAACCGGTCTCCCGCTTTCGCCAGGTCACCAAAGCTCTGAACAATTAGCAGCAGCGACAGGATTATGATTCCTGCTATGGCAAATGTCTTCGGTTTGAGGCTCTGCAGGTGTATAAACGAGGCATACGCAATAATAAGAAGTACGAAAACGAAAAGGAAAGAATAGCGATACATAAACCAGTTCGGCGAATCAAAAAGCTGCCACGCCAGGTCAAGCAAGGACAGGTTGAAACTGAAAACAAAAAACAGCAGCGCGCCTCCGGCCAGGTTCTTCTGACGTTTTGAAAAATACGGATTCAGGAAAAAGAGCACACATAGAAAAAGAACGGCAAGTCCGCAGTACACCAGTGGCTTATTGTTCGAAAGAGTATCAAATGATCCCGCAAAAAACTGGTTAAGAAAATCCGCGAATTTGAAATTTGTACCGACTGTTATATTTTTGGCTGACTGATCCGGATTCCCGAGAATATCGAGTCCGCCCGGAATAAGAACTGCGGCGGACATGCCGGCTGCGAGCGCAGCGCTCCCGATAAACTGCAGGACTGTCTTAGTCGTTTTTGTCGAAGCTGCACCTTCAACCGGTACAGCCGGGTTAATCGGATCCGCCTCTTCCAGCGGTTTCGTTTCAAAAAGCCTCGCGAGAAGATACAGAAACGAGAAGATTCCGACCATGTATGCAATATAGAATCCGGACACAAATAATACAAATAAGGTAAACGCAACCCGCCGCCAGTATCTGCTGTTGTCAAGGAACTGCTCAATAAAAAACAAAAGAAGCGGCAGAAGAAAAAAACCGTCCAGCCACATAATATTAATCATATATACCATCGCGTATGAGCAGAATGCATACATGATGCCGAAAACAATTGCAAAGCCAGAACGGGAATGAAACCGCCTGCGAAGAAACAGCGTCATGAATGCAGAGGCCAGGGACAGCTTGATAGTGATCAGGACCAGGACGGCTTCGGAAATCATGTAGGTTGGAAATAGGAATGTCACAAAATTGATTGGACTTGCCAGGTAATATGCAAAAAACCCAAACGTATTCTTGCCCATTCCGATAAGAAACGAGTAGGTCTGCAGCCCCCCGGTCAGGAACTGGTTCTTGTAGGCTGCCAGATTTGGTGCATACTGCGCGGCGAGGTCGGATACAATTACAGAATATGCACCAAACGGATAAAAACCCAGAACAGCAAACAGTACCGATAAAAGAAGTGCTGTGCACAAAAAAGCCATAATAACCGCAGGACTCCTTTTATCGCGAATGGTTTCAGGGGCGGCTTCCCTTTGTTTGGACTGCAAGGATTTTCGCTCAATCACCGATGGTACCCTCCTATATTACCTGACATGATTTTATATTATCGACGGACAAATGTCGCGCTGCATTTTGCAGTACTACTGCCGCGCTAAATATTCATAGAAAAAACTGTCATGAACAGGTCCCATGAAGTTACTCAAATCCGTTCCGCTCTTATCGAGCGTCTTAACCGAATCGGTCCATGTGATTCCATATTGACTCTGTTTCAGAATGGACTTCCCTACCGACACAAGCACCGGATTTTCTGAATCCTGAAGCGCCGTTCCTGCAGAAATCATAGCGGATTTTGTAACTTCATAAGCAGGCAGAGTAAAAACAACGGACCGGGAAATCTCCTGAATCGGAACCACAGAACCAATTAACAGGAAAATAATCAGAAATGTATGGACCAGTTTCTTCTCGCCTTCCGTGAGCACGGTGCGATTTCGTGCATCCGGTATAAGAGGAACACGCACCGGGGCTTCCGCATCCCATTCAGGCGCTTTAGCATCCCACTCCGGTTCCACGGCATCCCGCACCGGGGTTTCCGGAACAGCCGGCATTTCAGCAATTTCTGCAGCGGTTTTCTGATCTGCTTTGCCAAGCAAAGATTGCTGGATCATGATCATGATAACAAATAATGCGGGAATGGAGACACGCATGCAGAAATCCTGACTTCCCCCAACTCTGAATAACGGAATCAGTAACAGACTTCCCATACAAATCCAGTATAACGGTTTTTTAAAGTGTTCAGCAAAAAGGAAAAGCAGATAGAGGCCACCCTCAAAAACAACAAGTCCAACGTAATTCGTTGTCTGTGTGTTTGTTCCATATTTGGATCCGGATACATTATTCGTCAGATAGAAATATACGATCAGAAGTACGCTGATCCCCCCGCAAACATTTTCAAAGGTAATCGCCCGCACGACTCCATCCCAGAACCACCTGAAAAACAGCACCGGAACATTAACCATCTTCGCATTTTTTCGCTTCAGATCAAGCGGATACCCCTGATATGCTTTCCATAATACGATTGGCAGCATTCCGAGAAACGGGAATGGACCATGCAGAAGAAGCATCGCATACAAAAAAAACAGTGACCGTGCATTCTTCAAATTCATAATCAGCAGAATTGCGAGCCAGATCGCTATTGTCTGATTAAAAACCCAAAACAGCAGGGTTGTATTGGACGAGTATTGCATGCCCGACCACCACTCAATATGGTCAATCGGACCGGGCAATTTTCCTTTTGTTATCAATATATATCCCAGAATATCCATTCCAGAAAAGAAAATCAGGATCACAACTGACCACACACTCGAATTCCGTAATGTTCTGAACAAAAAGTAAGATATCAGAACTAACCCGAGAAACGACCATAAATAAAGGAAAGTATTCGCTGCATACCAGCCGAAAAGCTTTCCGACAAGAGCCCCCGGAAGCCAGAACGCAATATAATATGTCAGTATCGATAGATTCGATGCACCGGCTATGCTTGAACTGACAGCATTCAGCGAAGAATTTGCATAAATGACAGGCCATGATTTATTGATCAGATCGCGGAAAATCGCATTGCGGTATTGATAGTCAGAATTCTGGAAAGAAAACCCTCCCTGCCCGGAGAAAAATACCCATATCGCAAGCAGAATCAGGGAGGCAATTATGCCGCGCCACTGCGCTTTTGTCAGATGCCACGCGACCGGTTCGGGTCGGTTCTTCATCATCAAAAAAACACTGATAAGAAAAACGGCACAAACAGGTATTGCAACGACCAGGCGCAGCCACCCTGCAAGAAAAATGAAAACGGGAAGAGCTATATAGATGACACTGACATCATACATGATCCGGTCAAGTTTATGACCCATCAATGTGACCCTCCATTCTTTATATGCGCTTATTATAAAGCAATTACCCATGAGAAGAAAGGTTGCCGCTCAGGTAAACTGCTTTATTATGGAATGCTTCTTTTTCTTTTGTGAGTGCTGGTTTACATACACATTTTCATACCGTTGATATCAGGACAGCAGAAAAAGTCCGAGGTGTAGTATACTATCCTTACCAGTTTAAATCTGCGAAGTATAAGGGGTGGATTGTATGCTCATCAGTCTTATTATTCCCTGTTATAACGAAGAACAGTCTTTGCCGATTTTGAAAAAGGCCCTTGAAGCGGTCCGGACCGAGCGCCCTGAATTCGAGTATGAGTATATATTTATCGATGACGGATCAAAGGACGGCACACTGTCCATACTTGAGACATATGTCCGGGAAGATCCCTCCATGCATTATCTTTCCTTCTCCCGGAATTTCGGCAAAGAAGCGGCTATGTACGCAGGACTTTGCGAGTCCAGAGGCGAGTGGGTCGGTCTCCTTGATGCTGATTTGCAGGATCCGCCTTCACTTCTCCCTCAGATGTTCGACATGCTTCTTGACGATGACAACGATATGGCTGCAACCCGCAGGGTCTCACGCATCGGCGAACCCAAAATCCGCAGCTTTTTTGCCCGGCGATTCTACTCACTCATCAACCACATGTCCGATGTCGAAATAGTTGACGGTGCACGCGATTTCCGGCTCATGAAAAGGGAGGTCGTCGATGCGATCCTCCTTTTGTCCGAACGCCAGCGATTCTCCAAAGGCATCTTCAGTTGGGTCGGTTTTCACACAAAATGGATAGAATTTGAAAACATCGAGCGCGCAGCCGGAGAGACCAAATGGTCCTTCTGGAAACTTTTCCGATATGCCATCGACGGAATCGTCTCTTTCACAACGGTACCGCTCCGCCTGGCCACCTATACCGGTTTCTTAGTCTCCGCCGCCGCTTTCCTCTACATGTTCTACTACGTAATCCGCACGATTATTGCCGGCGTTATCGGAACACCCGCCCCCGGTTACCCTTCTCTTTTGTCCATTATGCTGTTCCTTGGCGGCGTCATGCTTCTTGCACTGGGAATCCTCGGAGAATACATGGCCCGTACGTATATGGAAGTGAAGCAGAGACCAATCTATATTGTGAGAAGAAAAAAGTAAAAGAGTGCTATATTCATCAGTCGAATAACTCCTCATCCGACATCCTGCTGTACGGATTGTCTTCTTCCGCTTTGTTTTCAAATGCTTTATCAAATGAAATCCAAACCAGATTGTCCTTTGTCAGCCGGCTTGCAGCTTCGGCATACAGTTCCGCGTCCTCAAGCCGTTCGATATCAGCCGAGATGTCCGCGATTTTTTGACGCATTTCAACCATAAAAGCTTTGTAATAGCGGTAAGACATAAGTACCGCTTCCGGCGTATTGTGGTTCATTACAAAAGCCGGTTCTTTCTCCTGGGCAACTTCCTTGATGACTTTAGAGTAATCACGTTTGATTTCCGATACAGAGATCATCTTCATATTTTGTAAGTCTCCAATGTATAGGGTTTTTCCAAGAGGGGCAAGGACTTTCAGGACGGTGCTTAAGTTGAGTGTTGTGTTTCCGTTTTCCATTCTTGCAATGATGGGTTGTTTGACGCCGCTCATTGCTTCGAGCCCTCTTGGGTAATGCCCATCTCTTGTCTGGCCTTGACAAGCTCACCGATGAGCGCAACACGCAAATCGCTTTCTGCCATTTCTTCCGGTGTAAAAATTTTGCTGCGGACTTCTTCCCAGGTGTGTCCGATAGAACTGATATTATCCAATTAAAGCGCCCCTTTCGATGAAATCAGATTGAGCAGGCAGGTTGCCGGAGATGGGTCTTTTCGTTTTCGGTTGCTGCGAAAGGGAAGTGCACCCGAAGGCACTTATGAGAACGCATCTTTCTTTTCATTTTGAAATTGTTACTATTCCGGCGCAATGTGAAATCGAGTTAAATTCTATTTTCCCAAAAGGTATGCTTTTCACTAAGTCGCTGTATACTATGTATATTTCGTCATCATCCCATGAAGGACCGCTTTGGATTTTGCAATTTGTAAGATTGCTCTGCGTATCAAAAGCAACATCACCAATCAGGATTTCTCCGTCTTCTTCCAGATGTTCCCATAATTCATGGATGAATGCAATTTTCTGATCATTGCTCAAATGATGAATGGCATATGAGCAGAGGATAAAATCAAATTTTATGCATGTAAGTGCTTGCGGAAGACCTTTTGAAAAATCATAATGATAGAGCTCTGCTCCGGGCATTTTGACCTTTGCTATTTCAATCATTTTCGGTGAGAAATCGATACCATAGATAGTATATCCATCATTGTACAGTCTGGCAGTCAATGTGCCCGTGCCACAACCAATGTCAAGAACTGCTCCGGCAGCCTTTTCGCGTACGCGGCTATAGATACCGTTCAGAACGCCTTTATATCCTGCAAAAGGATACTGGTCCGAGTCTTCGCATATGCCCACACTCTTGTCATAATTATTCGCCCACAAATCAAAGCCCTTATCATCAAGCATATCAAACCTCCTGATTTGTGGATTGGCATGTTCAGATTACAAACTGAATAAATCCGCAAAACTCCTGGGCAAGCGGTCAATCCCTTTAAACTCATCTACAGAAACGGATTTTATTGTCTCTTTTATTTCTGGATCAACACTGGAAATACACATCTGCTGAATTCCGCCGATGCTTTTGCAATTATCTTCAATTAAGATCGTCGGTTTAAGCTCCTCGACAACGTCCTTGTACTGCTGCTTTTGGCTGCGATAATAGACGCGGGTCCCGGGAAACCCATAATGCGTCAACAAGTCGGCCATCTCACGGACATTCTTTTTCCGGCGCGATGTGCAGTACACAATTTCCGCGCCCTGTTCCTTCCATCCCGAAATCATTTCAACACAATTCCCGATCGGAACGTAAGATTTAAGATCGTATTGGCCCAAAACTGCTTTCGGCTTCAGTATCGTTCCCTCTGCAAAAATCATAATAGTATTCTGACAGCTTTGCTGTTCCGATAATTCAATGTAGGACATTATTTTCACTCCTTGACCGGGCACCTTAGCGGTGTCCGGGAAGATTCACTTCTTCGTGTAAAACCTAAGGAAACGGAAATCGATTTACAACTCGACCGTCATTTTTTTGATTTTCTGATCTTCCACGGGGCGGTCCTGGCGGCCTGTTTTGGCAGAGGCAATCTGATCAACCACATCCAGGCCCTGGGTGACTTGCCCGAATGCTGCGTACTGGCCATCGAGGTGGCCGGAGTCCTTATGCATGATGAAGAATTGACTGCCTGCTGAATCCGGGGACTGCGAGCGAGCCATGGATAGGACGCCGCGGGCGTGCTTAAGGGAATTCGGAACACCGTTCCCGGAGAACTCGCCTTTGATCTGATAACCGGGACCGCCCATTCCTGTACCGTCCGGACAGCCGCCCTGGATCATAAAGCCCGGAATGACTCTATGGAATATCAGTCCGTCATAGAAACCCTTCTGGATCAGATCGATATAGTTCTTTACGCTGATCGGAGCAATGTCTTCATAAAGTTCGGCACGAATGATGCCGCCCTTTTCCATTTCAATTGTTACTACCGGATGTGCCATAGTTATTCTTGCAGCCTGTTTCTTCAGGAGCTTTTCTCAAAGCCCGGCTGCTTCCTCCTTTTTTATCATTTAGTCCTTATATTATACAACTTTAAGGGACAATCATCCATTTTCGTGCTGATGCAGGATTTCGTTACGAACATTCCAGAGATTAACAGACAAATCAACATAGTAGGTCTGCGGGTTTTCAAAGCGTTTGACGGATTCCCAAAGGGATTCCACCTCCTGCGCGCAGTACGCCCGCATCTCTTCAATAGAAGGCTGTTTGTAGACACATTTGCCCCCGATAAAAACGGGACTGAGAATCTTGCGCACAGTAAAGTTCGCAAGAATTTTTCTCTTCCAGGTCTGTATCGGGTCAAAGATTTCGTATGGCTGTGTTTCGTTGATTATTTCACCGACGACTGTAATTACATCTGCAATCGCTTTACCGGTAGTCCTGTCATAAAACCGGAAGATTTCCTTATTGCAGGGCGTGGTCACTTTGCCGAAATTCTCGGAAATTTTCATTTTGGGAATAATCGCACCGTTTTTCTCAATCGCAGAAAGCTTGTACACTCCGCCGAAAACAGGTTCTGCACGGGATGTGATCAGACGTTCGCCGACTCCGAAAGAATCGATGCAGGCACCCTGAAGAATCAGATCGCGAATCAGATATTCATCCAGTGCGTTGCTGACGGTAATCCGGCAGTCGGTCAGTCCGGCCTCGTCAAGTACCCGGCGGGCCTCCTGTGTCAGATAGGTAAGATCCCCACTGTCAATACGAATACCGCGCAGACGCTCTCCCATAGGTGCAAGCACTTCCTGAGCCACTCGAATCGCGTTGGGAATACCGGATTTAAGGACATTATATGTATCAACCAGCAGCAAAGTCTTTTTGGGATAGGAAAGTGCATACGCCTTGAAGGCTTCATACTCACTGTCGAAAAGCTGCACCCAGCTGTGAGCCATTGTTCCCGACAGGGGAATACCGAAGTGCTGGCCGCAAATCGTGCATGATGTACTCGAAACGCCCGCAATATAGGCGGCCCGGGCGCCGAGAACAGAGGCGTCATACCCCTGCGCACGCCTTGCACCGAATTCCATAACCGGACGTCCTTTGGCGGCCCTTACTATGCGTGCTGTTTTGGTCGCGATGAGGCTCTGATGATTTATCGTTACCAGAAGCATCGTTTCTATCATCTGCGCCTGCATTACCGGACCTCTGACCTTGACCAGCGGTTCTCCGGGAAATATCGGTGTTCCTTCCGGAATTGCCCACACATCACAGGTGAATTTGAAATCGGCCAGGAAATCGAGAAAGCCTTCTTCAAAAGCATACGAATCCCGCAGGAAGGCGATGTCGTCCTGTGTGAAGTGAAGATCCTTCAGATAATCAACCATCTGCTCTACACCGGCCATAATAGCGTATCCGCCCTGTTCGGGCACCTGACGGAAAAACAAATCAAAATATGCGATTTGCTCGGAAAGTCCCTGGTCAAGGTAACCCTTTCCCATCGTAAGTTCATAAAAATCCGTGAGCATGCTCATATTCGTGCGGCTGTTCCAATTCATTCCTGATATCATTTTTTACTCCCCCTGTTCGGGTGTTTATATTACATAAGATTATGCGTTTTTCGAATTGGGATGTAAATGCATAACAGCATATGCTTTTGCTAAAAAGGGTCGGGATGATAAAATACCTTTTCCAGAGTAAGTCCTTTGGCCGGCATGGTCTTGCCCGACAGCCTGCGATCCTGACCGTTAAGAATCGCACTGATCTCTGCGGGGTCAAGCTTCCCCTGGCCGGCATAGACGATTGTGCCTGCCAGAATCCGGACCATATTGTAAAGAAATGACTTGCCCCGTACTATGATTTCAATCATGGGGCTGTCTTCATACGTAACAACCAGAATGCTTTCCATATTGCGGACGGGGTTCACGGGACGTCCTCCCTGCGCACAGAAAGCGGAAAAATTATGTTCACCCTCAAGCTGTTTTGCAGCCTCCCGCATCGCTTCGATATTGAGGTGTCCCGGCACATGAGCGACATAACGCCTGTCGATTGATGTCCGGATGGATGCATTCCAGATCCGGTACACATATTCCTTGCCCAGGCAATGGAAGCGGGCATGGAATGCATCAGTAACGAGAGCTGCGGCACGCACCGTGACATCTTCAGGCAGGAGGGAATTCATGGCAAGCGGAAGCTTGTCAGGCGGAATCAGAAAAGGGACATTGGCATGTGATACGTGTCCTCTTGCATGGACACCGGAATCTGTCCGGCTGCATCCATATATCAAAACAGGACACCCATATATTGCAGCAAGAACTTCTTCAAGTACCTGCTGCACTGAGCGTCCGTTGTTTTGCCGTTGAAAGCCTACAAAATCGGTTCCGTCATATTCAGTCAGAATTGCCATTCGAAAAGAAGCATTCTCATTAAGTATCAAAAGGGGCCTGCCTTCCTGTGTCCATATCAACCGGCAAGATGATCATCCAGGCAAGCCTTGCCCATCATAGCAGCGCCAACAATACCTGCGTCATTACCCATTTTTGCAAGACGGATTTCCGTCTTGAGCACACCGGGTCCAAAATACGGCTTATTCATTGTCTTCTCGCGAAGCGGAATCAAAAGGGGATCACCTTCATTGCATACACCGCCGCCTATGACCAGGATTTCAGGCATATATGCATTAATTACATTGGCAAGTCCATCGGAAAGATAATCTATATATGTCTCCACAACCTGTGCGGCCACGCTGTCGCCCATCCGCATTGCGTCAAAAGCAATTTTGGCATTGACCTTACCATCCTTGCGTGCTACCAGCTCATTCATTTTGGAGGATGGATTTGCTGCCGCGGCCTCTTTGGTCATACGGATAAGAGCCGAAGCCGATCCGTAGACTTCGAAACAGCCTTTGCGGCCGCAGGTACAGGGCACGCCGCCTGCTACAAGGGTCGTATGTCCGAATTCTGCACCAGCCTGATTAAAGCCGGAAAAAATACGGTTATTAATTATCACACCGCTTCCGATGCCTGTTCCAAGCGTAATTGTAACGGAATCTGCCGCACCTTTGGCAGCACCGGCAACACTCTCCGCCATGGCCGCGCAGTTGGCATCATTGTTAATGTACACAGGAAGATCAATGATCTCATGGATGATCTTTCGCATCGGTGTCATATTAAACGGAAGGTTATTCGAGTACACAAGATATCCGGTCTTATTGTCCGGTGTTCCGGGAGATCCGATTCCAATCGCTTTTACATCCGGTTTGGAAAGTCCTGCCTCAGCAATAACTTCTGCTGCGAGTCTGCCCATGTCGGATACAATATCTTCTATCGGCCTGTCCGCATTTGTCTTGATGCTTTTTTTGTTAAGAATCAAACCTTCCGATGTTACAACTCCCGCCTTGATGTTCGTTCCTCCAAGGTCGATTCCTACATAATACTGCATAGGTTATTCCTCTCTGTGCGGGCTATTCTTTGATTTGTTCAGCAATCATACACTTTTACGTTGTACGATATGCATACAAATACAATTATATAAATCTTATCTTATTTTCACATAGAAATCTATAAGAATTAACATGAAAGCGAGACAGGAAAGGGATATAAGCCAGAAAATATCTTTCCCGCGCATGTGCAGCACGTGAAGCTTGGTCCGACCCTCTCCGCCGCGATAGCATCTGGCATCCATAGCGATCGCAAGTTCCTCTGCACGTTTGAACGCACTGACAAAAAGCGGTACGAGAACCGACACATATCCTTTTGCGCGTGCAAAAACGTTGCCGGTATCATATTCTGCACCTCTTGATGCCTGTGCTTTCATAATTTTATCCGTTTCCTCTACAAGCGTAGGTACAAACCGCAGTGCAATCGACATCATCATCGCCATCTCATGCACCGGCACGCGAAGTTTTTTAAGGGGTCCGAAAAGACTTTCAAGCGAATCCGCCATGAGTAACGGTGTTGTTGTCAGTGTCAGAAGGATACTTGTACTTACAATCAGAAGGAACAGCCGTAAAGCCATCAATCCTGCCTTGAGTATGCCGTCGTCCGTAATCTTGAATATGCCCCATTCGAGAATGGAATTCCCTGTCCGGATTGTCAGGATATTGAGGACAAATACAAAAAGCAGCAAAAAAACGATTGGCCTTACGGAATCGAGTATTGTACCGATAGGTATAGCCGACAGCAGGCATAAAAAAGCTACAACAATAAAAGTCGCAAGTATCCCTATTGCTGATGACATCATAAATACCACAACCATATAAAGGAAACACAAAATGATTTTGACCCGCGGATCAAGACGGTGCAGAATAGAATCACCCTGGTAATAGCGCCCGATCGAAACATCCTTCATCATAGGCAGCCTCCCGTGTCCGCAACCCGGATCAATTCATCTGCCGCTTCTCCCACACGAAAGAAACAAGGATTAATGGCCGGATATTCGTTCTGCAGTTCCGTAAGGCACAGAACGGTCTCCGGTGCGACAAGTCCAAGTTCACGGATTGTGCCCAAATCCGAGAAAAGTTCCTGCGGAGTCATCAGCGCACAGACCTTGCCGTGCTTTAAGACTAGAATACGATCTGCATACCGTGCTGCTTCGTCCATATTATGAGACACAAGAATGATTGTTTTGCCTTGTTTTTTAAGCTTTTCTGCATAACTCAATATTTCTCTTCTTCCGGTAGGATCCAATCCGGCAGCCGGTTCATCCAACACAAGAATATCCGGATCCATAGCAACAACACCTGCAAAGGCTACGCGCCGTTTCTGACCGCCGGACAACTCGAAAGGCGACCTTTTCAAAAAAGTCTCATCAAGTCCCACGAGCACAATGGACTCCTGCACACGAAGTTTGATTTCCTCTGCCGACAGGCCCATTTTGGATGGTCCAAAAGCAATATCTTTTTCGACCGTCTCCTCAAACAACTGATATTCCGGATATTGAAAAAGAAGGCCGACTGTACGTCTGATCTGACGAACATCTGCGTTCTTTCTTGTATTCAAAGGTACTGCACCCTCTTTCGGGAAGATTACAATCTCTCCCTCTTTGGGGCGCAGCAGACCGTTTAAGTGCGAAATTAAAGTGGTTTTCCCCGAGCCGCTGTGTCCGATAATGGCGAATATTTCTCCTTCGTTTACCGAAAAAGACACATCTGACAATGATGGCTCACTCTTTTTGTCATATGTATGGTTCAGGTGGGAGACCTCCAGGACGACCCTGCTCTCCAAAGGAGGTGAGACCGGGCCCGCAGCAGGAATGACTGCCGGATATGTTCCGTTCGCAACAAGGCTTAGCATTCTCCGGATACCTTCCAGTGCTGATGCATGTGAGAACAAAATCTGCCTTTCCATAGGGATACCCAGGCGGGCCGAGACCTCATAGGCCAGTTCCGCAAAAACAGGAACATCCAGGCCAAGGTCCCTGACCTTCTGTACCTGGCTGAAAATTTCACCGGGGGTGCCGGACATAGCAAGCTTTCCATGATCAAGAACATACACATAATCTGCAAGGCAGGCTTCCGACATGTCATGTGTTATATGAAGAACTGTCATTTTTTTCTCTTTAACCAATCGATCGACAACAGCAAGGAATTCGTCCCTGCTGACAGGGTCGAGCATAGAGGTGGATTCATCCAGCAAAAGAATCTGCGGCTGCATCGCCAGAATGCCCGCTATCGCAAGCTTCTGTTTCTGGCCGCCCGAAAGCTGTGAAGGCTGTCTTTTGGCAAGGTCCGAAAGTCCAACATACCTAAGTGCTTCATCTACACGTATTCTAATTTCAGCAGAAGGAATCCCTAAGTTTTCCGGTCCGAAAGCCACGTCTTCTTCAACTGTTGTTCCCACTATCTGATTGTCGGGATTCTGAAAAACCATTCCGCAGGAACGGCGTATATACCAGAAAGACAAATCATCGCCGGTATTTCTTCCCAAAACAAAAACGACCCCCGACTGCGGCATTTCAAGCACATTTATAAGCTTGGCCATAGTCGATTTGCCGGATCCGTTTCTTCCCAGAAGCGCAGCATGTGTCCCTCTTTTAATAATCAGGGACACTCCGGAAAGCGCGGCAACCGAACCTGTCTCCGGATGCATATAGGAAAACGAAACTTTTTCAAGAAGAACATCCGGAAGAATTTTTTCAGTTATATGCAATTCAATATCTTTGTCATCCATCCTGCTACTCCAAAAGAAAAGGGCGCGGTACGCATGAGCACACCGTCACCCTTTTTAAACTTCTTTACCCAGCAATTGCTGATGTGAAAACTATTATACCAGCTCGAGCTGAGCCATTTCAGAAGCATCGCCTCTTCTTGCTCCAAGCTTGATGATACGGGTATAACCGCCGTTTCTACCAACATACTTAGGTGCAATCTGTTCAAACAGCTGATTTACAGGATTAACGGTGTTTTCATCAGCATCATGACTCTTTCTGAGCCAGTAAGCCATTGTTTTTCTTGCCGCTAAACGCGAAGGGCTGTCAACCTGAACCATTTTCTTTTTGATTTCACGATCTACAACGTCATACTTGACACCATTTTTGGATGTCTTGGAGACGAGGACCTTTTTGCCTTTGGAATCAAGCTTCGCAGTAGAAACAGTAACTTCTTTTGAGGAAAAGTTCTCTCTCTCTTTTATCGCCTGCGTGATCAGCTTCTCAGTGATCTTGCTGACTTCCTTCGCACGGGCAACCGTTGTTACGATCTTTCCGTTCAGGACAAAAGCAGTCGTTAGATTTCTTAAAATGGCTATGCGCTGATCAGAAGCACGGCCAAGTTTTCTGTGTGATGCCATGGATGTAACCTCCTATATGTTACTGAAAAATGCCCCAAGGCAAATGTGTTATTCCTCGCTTGACGCTAGAGAAAGTCCCATATCCTCGAGTTTCAAAATGACTTCTTCAAGGGATTTCTTGCCAAGGTTTCTGACCTTCATCATCTCATCCTCAGAACGTGCCACAAGATCCCCTATGGAATTAATTCCGGCTCTCTTCAGGCAGTTGTATGTTCTTACGGAAAAATCAAGATCTTCAATGGCAACGTCCAGCTTGGAATTCTTATGTCCGCTGTCTTCAGCATCCCTGAAGCTCGGTCCGGCATTCTTGTCGGTCAAAGCTATAAAGAGGCCTAAGTGTTCACAAAGAATAGCTGCTGCCGCAGAAAGCGCCTCATTTACATCAAGAGTAGCATCCGTCCACAGTTCGAGCGACAGGCTGTCAAAGTCAGTACGCTCTCCGACACGGGTATTCTCAACAGTGTAATTTGCTTTCTTAACCGGGGTAAAAATCGAGTCGACGGCGATCACACCAATCGGCTGATTGGTCAGCTTGTTACGTTCAGCGGTTGAATAACCGCGGCCTTTGTTAATAGTAAGTTCCATAAACAGGCGGCCGGCACCGTTCAAAGTGGCAACCAAATGATCAGGGTTCATGATCTCAACTTCTTCATCATGTACAATGTCGCCTGCTGTGACAACACCGGAACGACCTTCGTCGGTGCTGATGTAAACGGTCTTAGGACCATCAACATGAAGCTTTGCACGAATGCCTTTGACATTAAGAATCATCTCGGTCATGTCTTCGACAACACCAGTGATCGTTGAAAACTCATGATACACGCCTTCTACACGAATAGCGGTAACTGCAGCTCCGGTAAGAGAAGAAAGCAGAACGCGGCGCAAAGAATTGCCAAGCGTTGTACCATATCCCCGCTCCAGCGGCCCAATCACAAACTTGCCGTAGGAACTATCTTCATTCAATTCCACACACTCAATGACTGGCTTCTTTATTTCAATCATCTTTCTCCTCCTAGCGCAGCTAAATACATATGGTCAAATTCCGAAAACCCATTACTTAGAGTACAACTCAACAATGAGGGTCTCCTTGACCTGAATATCTACATCTTCACGTGTCGGCAGCTGTACAAGAGTTCCTGTCAGTGTCTCAGCGTTGAAAGAAAGCCACGCCGGAATCGGACGCACATTCGTAAGATCAGTAAATTTAGGGGATTTGCGGGATGACTCGCGAACCACGACAACATCTCCAACTTTCATGGTAATTGAAGGAATATCCATCTTCTTGCCATTAACTGTGAAGTGACCGTGAGTAACAAGCTGACGTGCTTCTGCACGGGAAGCTGCAAAACCCATTCTGTAAACGACATTGTCCATACGCAGTTCGAGAAGTGCAAGAAGGTTTTCACCGGTCTTACCTTTGATATTCTCTGCACGCTCAAAAGTTGAGTGGAACTGTTTCTCGAGAAGACCATAGAAGCGCTTTGTCTTCTGTTTTTCTCTCAGCTGAACACCATATTCTGAAACCTTTTTTCTACCCTGTCCATGTTGTCCCGGAGCAAAGCTCCGTCTGACAATAGCACATTTTTGTGTATAACATCTCTGACCCTTAAGAAAAAGCTTATCGCCCTCTCTACGGCACAGGCGGCAGGATGCATCTGTATATCTAGCC
>Ga0209125_1001853_pt1 | contig 18101 bp, 15 predicted proteins | sample BarGraIncub1131A_FD_184503 | JGI IMG/M metagenome (GOLD analysis project Ga0209125, IMG submission 184503) | Arctic peat soil microbial communities from Barrow, Alaska - Barrow Graham LP Incubations 11-31A (SPAdes) (version 2) | ecosystem: Environmental > Terrestrial > Soil > Wetlands > Peat...
TGGGCCTTGCTGTATTGGCCTCGCCAGCAGTACAGAGTATCCTTAGGAACTCCGGTTTCCTTTACCATGTCAGGGACGCTGACGTTATGCGGAGGTAGTAGCTTAGCAATAATGCTCGACTTGAATTCTGCTGCGTATCTGGTGGCCATACCCTCTCTCTTTTGCCCCACAGGTTAACACAAAAGTTCGGAGGAGAGGCGACATCTATCCTGACACAGGGGGGCAACGAGGAACGAATGAGAACACCAACGGGCTATTGCGGCACTATTTTCCAAAAGGGATAGACTTTAGAAAGATATCTGAAGAAGAGCTTGGGCTCATCATCAAAAAGGTCAATCACCGACCGAGAAAGTGTCTCAACTACCGAACGCCCCATGAAGTCTTTCGCCATGCTTCTTGTGGTGCACTTGGGACTTGAATTCACCCTTCTTGTAAGCGTTTTTGGTGTGTAATTACGGTCGGGAAATGATTTGGTTTTCAATTCCTGCTTAAAGGCATAGATGGTTTTTACACAAATTAGCTTGATTGCTAAGCCGAGCGATCAGGGATCTCACTTGGACAATGGACAAAGCCTCAAATGTCTCATGGACGCAACCCCCTACGTGCTTTCTTAGAAACAATGATGCCCTTGGATTTTGGGATCACGATATCAGAATGGCAAATGTAAGGTGAATATTGTAAGACTGTAACTTGCTGCCATCGCGATAGATTGTTCTGAAATATGATACAATTGAGAACCGAGTCGAGTGTATAGTTCACTATCAAAAGGGGGACGAAATGGCAGGGAGCAAATCTATACTCGCTGAAATTATGGCAACAAGGCTGGCTCCTACAGAACGCAACAAGTTTATAGAATGGTCGAATAATGTTAGTAATGAGGACTTTGACGAAGGGTTGATATCGTTTTTCACAATTAGCGAGTTACAAGACGCAGTAGGTGAATACGCCATTGAACAACTGCAAGAACTTGAGATGCATTGCAATATCAAGATCACAGCAATTATTGATGTACATGACAAGATTTATCACTACCGTCAGGGTAACGAGTAGGCAAAAATAGGTGAATTGGAGAGGTGAGCCGTGGGGTCGCACCTTGGAGAGTGACACGCGACCTCTGACGGGCGGAAACGTTACATGTCAATGCGACCCCATGGGGTTATTGCTGTAGTGCCACTGCGTCAAGGGACGCTGAGCCTGTCGAATCGAATCGCGATCTATCTCAACCCATCCTCTGGGACTGAGAAACGCGACTATCTTTTTCCCTCGAATCGAATCATCAAGAATGTCCTTGAGGACGGTTCTGACCTCACCATTGGCAAAAGTACCGACATTTTCATTCCGACATACTCCGTCCACCTCGATTTCAATCTAACCAACTCCAGAACATCAGAATAGCGCACCAGCAACCTGACACACTGGCCTGGCAGCTGGTTACACTCGCCCGGCAACATGACATACTGGCCTGGTAACTGGTTACACGGTGAATGGCAACCTGTCACACTAGCCTGGCAACTGATTACACTCGCCCGGTGACATGCCGCACTTGCCCGGTAACCAGGCCACTGCTATCCGTAAAGGAGGCAAATACTCTTGAAACTGGGGGATGGCCCGTTATATTCAAAAAAATTTCCAATGGTCCTTGCCATGCTTTTGATACCGGCTAGTATAGGAAACAGAAAAATTAGCCATGACTACCTGGGGTGCCGTCTATGCTGGATTATCTGGTTATAAATTTTAGGAACCTGAGCCATGCGGATTTCATCATTAAGGTCGGGAGCATTGCGGACCATTTGTCTGCCCACCACGGTTTTGAATCCGCCTGGCCGGAAGACGTGCCGAGTCCAACGGAGCTCAAGGAGAATGTTGCCAACTTCACCGGCGCGGTAAATGCGGCAGCCAATGGGGACCGTCATAGGATCCAAGAACGCGACGCGATGCGTACCGATTTGGAGATAGACGTCGCCATGACCGGCCAGCATGTTGTAATGAGGTCCATTAGGAGGAAAGATCCCAGTCTGCTCCAGAATACCGGATTCGACCTGAAGAAGCGGACTACCAACAAAACGGTCAGTTACGCCTTGGTGGATGCGCCCGCGAAATTTTCGGTGAAGCACGGGCCCATGTCGGGAACGCTGACCGCTAGGGCAAACCGGGTAGCCGGGGCGGCTACCTACGAACTTCAGGCTTGCGAGAGCGACCCGACCAACGAGGACTCCTGGAAGACCCTGGACCAGTACGTGCACTGCAGCCGTATAGAGGTGAAAGGTCTGGAGCCGGGTAAAAAGTTCCTCTTCAGGATCAGAGGTTTCGGTGTTAACGGTCACGGCCCCTGGTCCTCTTCCGTCAGCATCATGGTGATATGAATTCTTAAAAGGACAACCCAAGGGGGCACCTCTGAACAATCAACCAAATGGTGATGATTCAGAGGTGCCCCCTCTGTCTCTCCTGACCCCTCTCTCTGCACCGGATCGACGGAAGCGTCGCAACCGGCCTTTTTACTGCCGATCATCTCCGTTTAGCTTCTAGTGCCTTACTAAGTACGCAACATGTGATGACTGTCGGTAGCATTTACGATACTGGAAGGAAATAATGGCAAGAATGGTTGTTACTTGCAACGCGCTCAATCTTCGCAAGAGCCCCAGCCTGACGGCTGAGATTGCCAATGTTTTGCTTCGTGACGAGGAAGTGGAGTTCATCGGGGCGTCGTCCGACAATTACTGGTTTAAAGTGCGTTGCTCAGGCGACAGGGAAGGGTGGGCGTCACACAAGTTTCTTACGGCAGCTCCTGCCGCCTCGGCCACCTCCTCTCCCTGGTTTGAGGTGGCGGAAGCAGAACTGGGGGTGCACGAGATGCCTGGGTTCCGAAACAACGCCAGGATTATACAGTACCTGAAATCCACCACGCTAGGCGAACCGTACTGCTCCTGTGACGAAACTCCATGGTGCTCATCCTTCGTTAATTGGTGCATGGAAAGATCCGGTTACGAGGGGACTGGCTCCGCCGCTGCAAGATCATGGCTCGACTGGGGAAAAGAGGTGGACAGACCGTGTCCAGGGTGCATCGCCGTTTTTACCCGTGGAGGGGGCGGTCACGTCGGTTTCTACGTTGGGGAGACGGCCGAAACAGTGAAGGTCCTCGGTGGTAACCAGGGAGATCAGGTGAGCGTTCGGGAATACCCGAAATCTCGACTGCTGGGGTACAGGATGCCCAGGTTGTAGAAGCGACAAGCTCATTCCAAAAAAGGTGCTTCTTATGCCCACTCCCCATGGTCCCAGAAAGTGCCCTAAAACTTAAGGGGGATCTTCTTCGTGGGGGAAATCGGCTAATGGGAGACTCGCCAGATTCAGCCCGCTTGCCTGGTTTCAAGCCACGGATATACTAACTAAGTCTATTGCAACAACCAAAAGGAGGAGAACCGGCCATGAAAGTTCATGAGGGCGACGTGCTGGTCTGTGGTACTGACGATTGCAAGATTGAGCTGACCGTAACCAAGGAGTGCAAGTCCAAAACCTGCGGCGAAACCTGCAATATCGAAGCGACCTGCTGCAAGAAGCCCATGAAACTGAAAAAGTAGGTTTTGACTCTGGGGCGGGATGTTCCAGGAGGTTAATATAAATTCTAGGCCGCACTCTTTTTGGGTGCGGCCTTTTTTTGGGAAGCGCACCCTTTTTGCGTCGTGAGCGTCACGAGGTCACACCTGGACAAAGGACAAAGCTTAAAATGTCCCATGTCCGGGCGTGGCCCCCCAAAAAACCTTCTTGCTTGCCGGCAGAGCCGTCTCCAAGGCTTAAGACGATCCACCGTTTCTCACAGGAATGACCTGCTATTGCAGTGGCGGCGTGCTTTGGCCAAAACCATTATATCCCCAACAGGCCACGGTGCCGTCGGTCCTAACTCCGCAGCTATGAGCAATCCCCGCAGACACCTGAGTGAAGGCGCCGGCGGGCGATTTGCATTCGCCCGCATCATTATTCCCCCAGCAGGCCACGGTAAGGTTTGTCTTTACTCCGCAGGTATGATTAGTACGTCCGTTAGCCACCTGGATGAAGTAACCGGCTGGCGGTGTGCTTTGGCCGAAACCATTATCACCCCAGCAGGCCACTGTGCCATCGGTCCTAACTCCGCAGGTATTGTTCCAACCGGCTGTCACCTGGGTGAAGGTGTCTGCCGGCGGAGTGCTTTGACCTGCATTATTGAAGCCCCAGCAGGCCGCGGTGCCATTGGTCCTCACACCGCAGGTAAAGGCCCATCCAGCCGCCAACTGGGTGAAGCTGCCTGCTGGTGGCGTGCCTTCGCCTGAATTATTCAATCCCCAACAGGCCACGGTGCCGTCTGTCTTTATACCGCAGCCATGATCATGCCCAGCAGCAACCTGGATGAAGGTGCCGGTGGGCGGTGTGCTTTGACCTAATCCATTATCTCCCCAGCAGGCCACGCCGCCATCGGTCCTTACCCCGCAGGTATAGCCTGCCCCGGCGGCCACCTGGGTGAAGGTACCGGCAGGCGGCGTGCTTTCGCCTAAATTATTCAACCCCCAGCAGGCCACGGTGCCGTCTGCTGTCTTTACCCCGCAGGTATGGCCATCTCCTGCAGAGACCTGGCTGAAGCGCAGGGGGATAATAATGCGAAGGGAGGCGATCAGGGCCCCCACCTCTACTTTGGTGTAATAGGCACTCATATCAGGTGCTGGACCTGGCAGGCCTTGGGGGCCGGGATCACCCTTTGCCCCTTGGGGGCCCTGCGGCCCTTCCTGATTCCAAGAGATGGGAATCTCTAGTCTGGTGTCACAATTGCCCGGGCCCTTCACGATGCGAGTAATTCCGCCCAACTTCCCATAACAACCATAAATTGTCGCCGCGTCTCCTGTGCATGGCATTCCCGCAATGACGAAAACAACTAGGCAGGTACTGACAGCCGCTGTGGTTAGCCTTTTCATATCTCCTCCTTTAGGTTAGAGAAACTGCGCCCTCCTGCTGATGGCATGGAAACGTCTCTTCTGCCTCATTGTTGATTGATCGAGAACTGAAAAGGCCGAGCATGCAAAGGATGATTCCCTTGGCAGCTCAAACATCTTCACCGTGAAACCCCGCAGTTTTCCGCCCCCACCTCGCGGTGGGGGCGGCAATTTTGGTGCGCGGACATCGTCATTGGCTATCTCTAAACCTATTGTGTGCTTATTATTTGTCAATCCTCCAAATTGACCTGCGCGGGGTGGATTCACCCAACCCCACTTTCTTGCAGAGATTTGCGAGAGGAATCATTCATCTTTTGAAGGATAGCGGGGGGATACGGTAGGTGACTTGTGTAATCAATTAATGTCACATCGCCTGTAATCGTGCAAAAAGAGGAGGCCCGTACGGCTCGCCAAGCTGTGGCCAGGCGGGCAATTCATAAAAAGCCACCGAGTTATTGAAAGCCTCGGGGCAGCATGTAGAGGGAGTTTGCCGATCGGCTTAGGGAGGAGTGAGCAAACCTATCAAGCAGGCGCGCTCAATAGTGCATGCCGATCGTCAAATACAGATCCTTCCCGTCGTAGGGGAAACTGGCGGAAGAAAACGAAGGCGCCCTTAACAGTCCTTTTGCGTCGTTTGAAAAACCGTAGCCTTCCGTGGGCATACCCAGGAAGTTGGTATCGAGCTTGCCATTCATATTCTAATCATGAACGACAGCAAGTGCATAGGTTCCCGCCGGGATCTCCACAAAGTCGCAGCGAGCTTGTGACTTGCGAATTTTTATTACCATGATATTCGTGGCTGAGCGCAGATACTCAGTGGGAAAGCCGACTGACGAATTGAAAAGAGCGCAGGCTACCGTTCCAGTGCTGTTATTGATGTCCAGGATCTTAACATGAATTCCGGGGCATGGTGCTTGGGCAAAGGCAGCGGCAGGAAGGTCGATGAGGGTTAAAATTGTAAACCACTCTGCCCATAGAACCAACACAGGGACCTGTAACCACTTCGCCGTGAAGATTCGCTCCGACTTCGAGATGACTGACTCTTTCATGATCTTCCTCGCAAACCTGAACCGCCCTTGCCTGAGCTAACCGCCGAAAGATTCTCTCACCCGTTGTTCTGGCGCAATATCAGGTTGTTCGTCAGGGATCGTTGCTACAGCCTTGCCACTGTTAATCATTGGCGCTCAGATCGCCGATCTCCCGTAAAATACTAATATTATCAAATTGTCATGGGTTAGTCAGCTGTCGAGGGCCAGGGCTATTTGCCACCATCTCGGGTTGCCCCTTTCCCGATCTCAATCTTGATAAGGTGAGGACCTATGATAATATTATTCTAATTAAAACAGGGAGGTGCGCGATGAAAAAAATCATCGGAGTTCTCGGAGTGATGGCGTTTGTAGGCCTGACTGGATGCGCGACGCATGACTTTGTCCGTACCCAGGTAGACCCGTTGGCTGAACGCGTTGGCAAACTGGAAGCTCAGGCCTCGCAACTTAGTGCAATGGCGGATGCCAACAAGGCTGCCATTGCGCAGGTTAACGACAAAGCACAACAGGCGCTAGACGCCGCGAACAAGGCAGCAGATGATGCCAAGAGCGCTAAAGCCGGTGTCGAGGAAGCCAAAGCTGCGGCCCTGAGAGCCGAGAATGCCGCGAAAGAAGCCGAGCAGTCTGCCAAGGAATCTCAGCAAATGGTGAAAAAAACAGAAAAGATCTTCAAACTCGAGCAGAAAAAATAATCGGAAACCACACGTATAGGGGGCTTGCCCCCTATACGAAGCAGCTCTGGCGAAAAGTGAGTTCATACCGTGCAGCGATCCTACCTTTTACCTGTGATGATACTTCTCTTTCTGATCTGGTGCCCGGGTCCATTTCAACATCACGCCAGCGGTGCCGAGGTCCTCTTTCGTCACAGTGTGGGCGGAACGGAAGGTTTCCATGCCATAAGTGCGGTCGATACGCTCGTTGAACTGGCCAGGCGCTATGATGTCGGCTTCAACGAGATTGAGGCAGCCAATCCCGGTGTTGACCCTTTTGATCCTGAGGAGGGGAGCAGGGTCGCCATACCGGGGCGATGGATTCTTCCAGACGTTCCGCGACGCAGAGGGATCGTCATCAACCTGGCGGAGATGCGCCTCTACTATTTTCCCTCCCGTAACAAGGATCTCGTCGAAACCTTCCCTATTGGTATCGGTGACGAAGGATGGGATACGCCCACCGGTAGCTTCCGCATCATCGAAAAGAAGGTGAATCCGGCGTGGTATGTGCCCGCCTCCATCCGTGCCCAGAACCCGGAACTCCCTGCAATAGTGCCGCCGGGACCCGATAATCCCCTCGGTACCCACGCCCTGCGTCTATCAATCGGTACAATTCTCATTCATGGTACCAACCGTCCCTTTGGTATCGGCAGGTTGGTAAGTCATGGCTGCATACATCTGTATCCCGAAGACATGATCGAACTGTTCGGAAAGGTAAAGCTTGGGACCATCGTGACCATAGTTAGGCAGCAGGTGAAGGCGACGTCTGTGGATGGGCGGGTGTTGGTGGAAATCCATGGAGATGACAACGGTGGCGCGTACCAGGAGGCACTCGAACTGCTGCAAAGGAAGGGGGTGAGGTCAAAGGTGAACTTGGTGAAGCTGATTGCGGCGGTGCTGGCCAGTTCGGGCATGCCAAGCGATGTGACGAGAGAATAGGGATTACGGCTTAATGATGATCGGCGTACCGTCGGGCACCAGTCGCCAGATTTCGTCCATCTGATCGTTGTTCACGGCGATGCATCCCTTGGTCCAGTTTTTTCTGTAATGGATTTCGGCAAGATCCTCGTATCCCTTGGGAAGACCGTGAATCATGAGGTTCCCCCCAGGCGCATAACCGCTGTTTTTTGCCGCGTCGAGATCCCGGCTGTTGGGGTAGGAAAAGTGGAGCGATTTGTAATACCCGCTCTCCTTTTTATGGCGGTCGATGATATAGGTCCCTTCCGGAGTCCGGCAGTCGCCCGCCTTTTGTTTGGGCCCCAGCGGATTTCTGCCCAGTGCGACCCGGTAGGAGCGGACCACTTTGTTTCCGGCAAGTAGTTGCATGATATTCCGGCTTTTATAGACGGCCACGAGTTGAACCGGTGGAACAGATGGATTGGCTGCATAGGCGGTATTGGCGTGACGCGGAGGCACCCCGATCGTGACCAGGACCAATGCCATGATGAAAAATGAAAAGATGCGAGACTGAGTGGATTTCTTCGACATGTCATACAGTTTAGCAAAAGCCTAGGATAAAATACATCGCACAATCCTTTATACGCCCCCGCCACCCCGCGGCACTCGCCCGCCTTCCTTGCACACTTGCCCGCCACTTCGCTTTGCCGTCGGCACTGCGCAGTAGTTGATATATTTACCGGTTGCCATAACTTCTTCGACCTATATAGTTGCAACGTACTGTGTTTTATAAGAAGCATTGCCTGATGCAAAACATTTCGCAATGATGACCAAGTGATTTTCAAAAGGAGGTTATTATGAAGTACATTATTGCCATGTTGGCAATCATATTCATGGCCGACATTGGAACATGTCTTGGCGTTGATGGATCTATCTGCAACCCCGGTGATATAAACTATTATCCAAGTGGTAAATTGAGAACATGCACACTCAAAGATGATTTCACTATCAATGATGTTAAATGCAAACAATATTCACTCATAACTTTATACGAAACAGGAATGCTCAAAAACTGCGTCATAGGTGACTATTACAATTATGTAAATATCACTTGCAATCAGCATAGCCAGGTTAGCTTGTATCCATCCGGGAAATTAAATACCTGCGATCTATCCAAAGCAGTATTCATTGATGGTAAAACCTGTGCGGAATTTGGGACTATATCTCTCTTTGAAGATGGAAAATTGAAATCCTGTAGCACGTCTCCTTGATTGCATGGTTGAGAGCTTTCGATACAAATCGTTATTCAGTAGCAATTAGTGTGGCCAGGGCGGACGGCGAACTCAGCAAAACATCTGTACTTTTAAAGGCATGAATATAAGATATCGTAGTCCGGACTATTAAAGTAACGTAAACTAAGTCCATGCCCGTTGACGGCTGTTGTTAACGTCCTCCCTTAGCCTCCTCTTGACTTCACCCCGCCGTTACTCGATAAGAACAGATACTTGCAGCAGGGTTGCCGATTTAGTGTCCAAATTATTCTGCCATAGGAGACCTGAGTAAGAGAAACCTGCCCCCTTGAAGACGGGGCAGGTTTCTTTTGCTTCTGGTAAGGAATAACCAATCATTCCGTACATCGGCGCGAATTGTTTTCCAAATAACGATCATTCGCATACTAATGTACAGTTAATTTAGAAACTCTCGAATCCATCATCGGTATTTTGCAGATGCAAGACAGCACCCAGGTGGCCTGCATGGGTTAATCGCGGCGATTTGCTCTGAGCCGCTTTTTTAAGCGCCGGCTTAGAGACAACTTTGGCAGCCTGCCGCACCGAGCCGAGAGCTGATCCAGCCTCCCCGTTGTTGAAGAAGCCGATGACACCTTGCAACTGCTCCGACTGGGAGGAAAGCTCCTCAGCGGTCGATGACATCTCTTCGGCGGCGGCGGCATTTTGCTGGATCACCTGGTCCAACTGCTGGATCGCCTTGTTGATCTGTTCGGCGCCGGTATCCTGCTCCTTGCAGGCGGCGGAGATCTCCTGAACCAGTTCGGCGGTGCGCTGGATGTCAGGGAGCATCCGGGTAAGCATATCCCCCGCATTCACGGCGACCTCGACGCTGGAGGAGGAGAGCTGTGATATCTCGGCAGCGGCCTTCTGGCTTCTTTCGGCAAGCTTTCTCACTTCACTTGCCACCACAGCAAACCCCTTGCCGTGCTCTCCTGCACGAGCAGCCTCTATGGCAGCGTTCAGGGCGAGGAGGTTCGTCTGCCTTGCTATCTCTTCGATTATGGAGATCTTCCCGGCGATATCCTTCATCGCATTAACCGTCTGGGCGACAGCCTTGCCCCCCTCCTGAGCGTCGGTTGCGGACTTGACGGCGATCTTCTCCGTCTGCATCGCATTGTCTGCATTTTGCCTGATGTTGGCCGACATCTCTTCCATGGCGGCAGATGCCTCCTCCGCAGCGGCAGCCTGCTCGCTTGCCCCTTGGGAAAGTTCCTCTGAACCTGAGGACATTTGCTGGCTCCCGGCAGCCACATTATCGGAAGCGGCCTTCACGTCGGTCACCACCTCGGAGAGCTTGGCAACCATTGCAGATAGCGACTTCATCAACTCGTCGTTGCCCGAGCGCTCTACAAGCTGCACCGTCAAGTCCCCGGCCGCCACCTGTTTTGCCGCGGCAGTGATGGTGTCGGTCGCCTGGATCAGCACATTCAGGTTGTTCTTGATCGCGTTGAAGTCCCCACTGTACTCGTCCTTTATCTGCGGAGGCATGTCCCCCTTGGAAATCCGCTCCACGTATTCCGCAGCCATGTTCAGCGGGCCGATAACAGTATCAAGTGTCTGATTGACTCCAGCCACGACTTTCCGGAAGTCCCCGTGATGCTTGCCGGCATCGGCGCGGACGGCGAGTTTACCCTCAACAGCGGCATTTACGAGCAGTACTGTATCCGTGACCATAATTCCGACTGCTTCTTTTACCTTGCCGAGACTGTCATTGATCTTGACGAAACCCTCCCGGGTTTCAGCTGTATACTCATCGGCATCCTTTACCTGAAGATTCATGTCGAGGTCGCCGATCGCCAGTTTGGTCAGATTCGCCGCCATACGGTCAATCTCTTGCCTTGAGTATTCCTGGTTCCTGAGAATGGCGGTCAGATCGCTAACCACCTCGATGTAGCCGATTTTCTCACCCGCGTGATTGATCAGGTGTGAGGTGTCCTGCTTGCAACTCGAACCGCACCAGTCGAAGAAGCTCTGATCGACACCTTTTTGGAGCTGCCTGATGCCGCACTTCTCGGTGTTGCAGATATTGGCACCGGCGTTGCTGCATGGCTTGCCGACAGCCGACTTGCGATCCTTGATTTGTCCTGCGTCCACCAGCAATTTTTCGAATGGTTTGTTGAGTAAGGTCCAATTCATATCCATGTCGGTTACATGGATCGGGAACGGCACCGCATCTATAATCGCCTCGTACCACACAACCTTGTCCACGACAGTATCGAGGGTCTGATTGATTCCAGCCACGACCTTTTGGAAGTCCCCATGATGCTTGCCGGCATCGGCGCGGGTGGCCAAGTCACCCTGCACCGCGGCATTAACCAGCATGACAGTGTCGGCGACCATGGCGCCGACGGCATCCTTAACCTTGGCCAGGCTGTCATTGATCTTGACGAACCCTTCCCGGGTGACAGCAGTGTGCTCGTCGGCATCCCTTACCTGAAGGTTCAAGTTGAAGTCGCCTACCGCCAGCTTGGTGAGGTTGTCTGCCATCCTGTCGATCTCCGCACGAGAGTATTCCTGGTTCCTGAGGATGGCGGTCAGATCGCTGACCACCTCGACGTAGCCGATTTTCTCGCCCGCGTGGTTGATCAGGTTCGAGGTGTCCTGCTTGCAGCTCGATCCGCACCAGTCGAAGAAGCTCTGGTCCACACCCTTCTGGAGCTGCTTGATGCCGCACTTCTCGGTGTTGCAGATGTTCGCGTTGGCGTTGCTGCACGGCTTGCCGACGGCCGATTTGCGGTCACTGATCTGCCCGGCGTCGATCAGCAGTTTTTCGAACGGCTTGTTGAGAAAGGTCCAGTTCATATCCATGTCGGTTACATGGATCGGAAACGGCACCGCGTCGATAATCGCCTCGTACCACGCAACCTTGTCCACGACAGTATCGAGGGTGGCGTTGAAACCGACGACAATCTTCCGGAAGTCTCCCAGGTGTTTGCCCGCATCGGCGCGGGTTGCGAGTTTGCCGGCAATGGCGGCGTCGGAAAGCATACTGGCATCGGCCACCAACGCCCGAATCGTATCGACCATCTTCTTCATTGCAGCCATGACACTGGCAGAGTCTCCGGGTGCAAGGACTATCTCACGGCTCAGGTCGCCAACGGCAACTAGGTTCGCAACATCGCCCACCTCCCTGGGGTCAGCTCCGAGCTGGCGAAGGACTAAACGGGATATGAAGATGCCAAGGCCCACGGCAAGGAGCAACGCACCTATGATGGCTATCAGGAGTGTCGTCTCTGCCTTCCTGGTCATCGATTTGGCGAGAGCCTTGGAATCTTCGGCAATCTTAATGTTCAAGGCAGTAATCTTGTCGAGAAGATCATCGGCTTCGGAAAAGTTTTTCTTGGCATTTACCAAGGAATACTTCCTGGCCTCCGGGAACTTGCCCGCCTTGATGAGCTCCATAACTGTCCCATGATCTTTTTTCCAGGCTTCCCAGGCAGGGACGAAATTTTTCCAAAGAGCCTCTTCTTCCTTGGTCTGGGGCAAGGGTTCGTATATCTTCCACCCCTTGCCAGCACGGTTCCAGGCGTCCTTGAGTATGTTTTGTTGACTCACATATTCTTTCTGGTCCAGTTGCAACAGGCAGGTACGTTCCGCCCGCTGGATTGCCGTCTGGGCTTCGTTCATTATTGCCAGCCCTTCAATGCTCGGCAGCCGTACTGTCCCCACCTCGATAAGGGAATCATTGATTGACATCATGCCTCGGTAACCGACACCGCCGATCGCTACCGCAAGGATCGCCACCAGGATAAACCCGGTCATCAGTTTCCCGCGCATACTCAGTTTCTTCAACATTTTCTACCTCCGTTTCGTGAAATTTCCATTAGGTTAGCAGGAACTCGACCGCTCCCATCTCTCGGTTTTATTGCGTTTATCCCGATATTTGCCAGAGGATTTCTGATTGGCAAGCAAGTTCAGACCGTTCTCAATAGTTTGCGACCATTTCGTCGTCCATCTCCACATCCTCGGCGGAAAACACCTTGTCAATGTCCAGAATGATGATGAGCTGATCGGCGTGCTTCCCCATGCCCCGGATGAAGTCAATATTCAGCTTGGTACCGATGCGCGGTGGCGGCTCGATCTGGCCGGGTTCCAGGTCTAGTACCTCCTGGACCGCATCCGCCATCGCTCCCATCACTATCTTTTCACCGTCCAAGTCAACCTCGACGATGATGACGCAGGTATTCACCGTCTTCTCGGCCATCGTCTTGCCGAATTTTAAGCGCAAGTCAACGACCGGGACCACGCTGCCGCGAAGGTTAATCACTCCGCGCATGTAGTCCGGTGTCTTGGGGACCTTGGTAATGGTTGTGAAGTCCAGCACTTCTCGCACCTTCCCGATATCGAGGGCGAACAGTTCTTCTTCCAGTTTGAACGTCAAGAACTGGGTGGTTTCTGCAATCAATTCAACTGCCATTGGTTTATTCTCCTTTGCTCGGGGTGTGATGAGTGCCCGGAACGACCTCCCCGTCTCGTAGCATATAAGTGGATTTTTAGCCCATTGCGGCCAGGGCTCAGGTGCATGTCAGCAGACGAAAAAACAACTGGCAGACCCCCCATTTTTTCAATTACCTGCCTGCTGATGGCGAGTGCCCGCCCCGGCCCGTCCGCGACCTGCTTACACCTGATGAACAGGTTTTTCTCGATCATCAGGCAGGCATCGGGAGAACATTCGGACAAGGTCTCGAACATGCGGTTGTTATGCGTTTGCTCCACTGCCGTCTCCTTATCCGCAAACGGGCTGCTACCCATCCACCCATGCCGCCATTCCGGCTAGCGTTACCCTGTTCCTGCCGCCTGCCTTGGATCGGTACATCGCCTGGTCCGCTTCCTCGATGAACCGCTGCGCGTTCCATCCCTCGGCGATCTGCGCACCCACAACACCCGCGCTGAGGGTGACTTTTCCGAGAACGGTCGAGGTGGCGTGGGGGATCGACCGTGCCGCCAATTCCTCCCTGAACAGTTCGGCAAGTTGAGCCGCCTTGTCTGGCGGGGTGTCTGGAAGGATCACCGCGAATTCCTCGCCTCCGTAGCGGGCGGGGAGGTCGCCGGCCCGCCTGAAGGTGGCCAGCATGATCGCGGCGACCTCCTGCAGGCACCGGTCTCCAGCGGGATGACCGTAATGGTCGTTGTAGCACTTGAAGAGGTCGACATCGCACATGATCAGGGAGAGGAATTGGCGGCTGCGGAAGGCCCGCTTGATTTCCGCGTCGAGCACCTCGTCGAAGTTCCGCCGGTTCGCCAGCCCGGTCAGACCGTCCTTGCGGGCGAGCTCCTCGAGCTCCCGGTTCTTTTCCCCCAGTTCCAGGCTGAGCTTTTCCTGCAGGTCGCGATGGTATTTGAGCTTCAGGTGGTTTTTCACCCGAGCCTTCACGATCGGCGGGCTGATCGGCTTGGTGATGTAGTCGATGGCGCCGCATTCGAGTCCCCTCGCCTCATCCTCCAGGCTCCCCAGGGCGGTGACGAAGACGACCGGAATCCGGGCTGTCCGAGGATCTTCCTTGAGCAATTTGCACACCTGGTAGCCGTCCATGTCCGGCATCATGATGTCAAGCAGGATCAGGTCCGGCAGTTCCCGGAGCGCCACCCGCAGACCGGCCGAGCCGTTCTTGGAGAAGAACAGCACGAAATCTCCCTCCAGGATCTGATACAGGAGCTCGATGTTCGCCAGGGTGTCATCGATGATGAGGACTTTCTGCCTCTCCCTGCGCGCGGCAGTCTCATCGGTCATAACGCCACTCCCATCTCTTCCGCCAAGCCGGTGAGCTGACAGAAGGCATCGTTGAAATCAAGGGCGTTCATCGCCGCCGCGAGCCGATCAGAACTCGCTCCGGTGAGCATGGGAGCCAGTCCCTCCCAAACCTTGAGGGCGTTCATATTGTCCGTTTCCAGCAGCTCCGAGAGTTCCCTGAGGAGCGCGGCGCTCTTCTCGTGGTCAAAGGAAACTCCCTTGCGGGCGTGCATTTCCGCCTCCTCGCGCTCCATGGCCTCCACGGTGCGAAGCACCTCGGCAAGCTTTTCGGCAAAAGTCTCCAAGGGGAGCGTCCAGCCGCCGGCATCCTTTCCCGTGAGCGATCGTTCCAGCGCCAGGGCGGCGTTGCGAAGTTCGGTCGCGCCCAGGGTCCCTCCGACCCTCTTCACGGAATGCACCAGGCGCAGGGCAAGGAGGAGGTCCCCCCTTGCCAGGGCATCCCGCAGCGTTTCCAGAGTCTCCAGGTTTTCCCCGCGGAAGCTGACCAGAAGCTTCCGCAGAAGGGGCGCGCTTTCCAGGGTTTGCAGAGCCAGGGGAAGGTCGATGCCAGGGAGTTGATCGGGAAGGAGAGGGCCTCCGCCGTCCGGGTCCGCCGGGATCGCTTCCTCCTCGACAACAAGCGGCAGTACGACCCACCTGCGCAGGGCCGAGTACAGCTCGCTCACATTGACTGGTTTGTTGAGCTGATCGTTCATTCCGGCCTTGAGGCAGAGCTCGCGGTCGCGATCCTGGACTCTCGTGGTTACGGCTATGATCGGGAGCTCCTTGAAGGCAGGGTCGAGGCGGATGAGCCGGGTCGCCTCCATTCCGTCCATGACCGGCATCAGGACGTCCATGAAGACCGCCTGGTAGACGACGCCGGACCGGGTCACCTGGCTGACCGCATTGACGCCATTGTCCGCCAGATCGACGATGACCCCTTTTCGCTCCAGGATTTCCTTGACCATCTCCCGGTTGAGGAAATCGTCCTCCACGAGCAGGACTCGTACCCCCTTGAAGGGCGCGTGGCCCGGCAGCTCCTGGCGGCCCAGATCGGGTTCCAGAGCCGCCGCCTCCATGCTGGACGGGACGCGCAGCTTGACGAGGAAGCTGAAGTCGCTCCCCTTCCCGAGCTCGCTCTCCACCCCTATGGAGCCCCCCATTTTTTCGATTAACTGCCTGCTGATGGCGAGCCCCAGCCCGGTCCCGCCATATCTGCGGGTCGTCGATCCGTCCGCCTGCACGAAGGGAGTGAAGAGCTTCGCCTGCTGCTCGGCGGACATCCCGATGCCGGTGTCGACGATCGAGAAGCGCAGCTCCGCCTCGCCGTCCCCTCCCGCCACCTGCTCCACGGATACGGTCACCTTCCCCTTTTGGGTGAACTTGAAGGCGTTGCTGGTGAGATTGAGGAGCACCTGCCCCAGGCGATGCGGGTCGCCGACAAGCAGGTCCGGTACCTCCGAGCCTTTAGAGACGGCAAACTCGATCGGCTTTCCCTCCGTCGCGGCGGAGCTGATCGCTTTCAGGTTGCTCAGGACTCTGCCGAGGCTGAAGGGGATGGACTCCATCTCCAGCTTGCCCGCCTCGATCTTGGAGAAGTCGAGGATGTCGTTAATGATCTTCAGCAGCTGGTTCGAGGCGATCTGGGCATTGTTGAGGTAATTCTTTTGTTTCTGATCGAGCCCGGTCTGCTGCAACAGGTAGAGCATCCCGACCGCAGCGTTCATCGGGGTCCGGATCTCGTGGCTCATGTTGGCGAGGAATTGGCTCTTGGCCCAGTTTGCCGCCTCGGCGTCTGCCTTTGCCAGGCGCAGCTCCTCCTCGGCCTGCTTGCGCCCGGTGATGTCGCGCAGCGTCTCGATGACGGCGGTCACCTCTCCCTGGGCGTTGCGGATCGGTGCGGCATCGAAGCAGAGGTAACGGCCCTGGGCGTTACGGATCGGAATCCATCCTTCGGCGTGCTTCGCGCCGTCGGCGAAGAACGCGCAGGCCTGCACTCCGTAGAGAGCGGAGCATTCCTCGAAGCTGCCGCTCAGCACCAGGTCGGCGAGGATCGGCCTTCTTTCCGGATAAAACGCCCTCCACTGGTCGTCGCTCCCGATCAGCTCCGAGGCGGGGATGCCGGTCAGATCCTCGCAGGCTCCGTTCCAGATGATGACGCGGTGCTCACTGTTTAGCACGAAGGTGGGGACGCTGCTGTTCTGTATCAGATTCTCGCTAAACGCCTCCTGAGCCAGGGCTGCTTCCCTTTTGCGGTGCACCTCGTGCACCATGAGGTTGAAGACCCGTGCCAGGGTTCCGATCTCGTCTCGCGTGGTGATCTCGATCGGCTCCAGGTCCTCGTCGGCTCCGGTGATCCGCTCTATGTGACCGATGAACGACTGAAGCGGAGCGGTCAGGTGACGCATGGAGAGCAGGGTGGAGAGCAGCATGACGAAAAGTGCCACGGTGAACGCCGCGAGCAGGTACCATTTGGCCCGCATGAGCGACGCATAGGCCTCGGACTGCGGATACATAGCGGCAAGTATCCAGTTGGTGGACTGGAGGCGTTTGAACGAACTGATGGAATGCATCCCGCGGGAACCGACCGTCTCACCGGTCCCCTCGAACCCTTTGATCGCCGCGTCGAAGAGCCTGTTGGCCCCGGCGGGAACGTCCTGTTTGAGGATTCTCGCTCTATCCGGATGAACGATGATCGTCCTTTGATTGTTGTAAAGATAAAGGAACCCCTGCTCCCCCACCTTGAACTCACTCAGTTTCCCGAGGAAGTTGTCCTTCAAAAGGTCCTGGTTGCCTGCCACCAGGCCGATCAGCTTCCCCTTGGCGTTAAGGATCGGGGCGGTGAAGGTCACCACCGGATGCCCGTGCCTCTGCGCGGAGTGGAACGGCTCGGAGATGGACGGCCCGCCTGAGGCAACCGTCTTCTTGTAGTATTCTCGAAAGGAAAAATTCCTCCCGATCAGCCGGGGCTCACTCGGGATGGTGGCGAGCAGCTTCCCGCTCGCGGAGAAGACGAACATGCCGCCGTCGAAGATCGCCCGGGTCTCCGGATGGCCCTTCAGGAAGGCCTCCGCCCGATCGCTGCTTTCCAGGACATCCGGCGTAACGGTACCGGCAATGGAGAACAGAAACGTCTGGGCGGTTCGTATCTTGCCGTCGATCTCGTTGGCGATGGCCGTGACCATGCCCGACTGCTGCCTGGATATGGTGGCTAGGAACTCTTTCTCTATGTACCGCGATATGGAGAAAGTCATTGCCGATAGAACCAGGGCCGCTAGCAGCGAGACGACCAACCCCATCTTGGTGGTAAGGCTCAAACCTGATATGTTCACGATATATTTCCTTAGTGGGGTAGTCGGTTAGAGCCACCTGCGATATAATCCCACGGCAACTTCTTATTCGAAGGGAGATGCCATGGAGCTAATACCACTGGTAGCAGGTCGTGATTATCCCCATACTTACCGCGGTTTCGT
>Ga0209125_1001856_pt1 | contig 18079 bp, 16 predicted proteins | sample BarGraIncub1131A_FD_184503 | JGI IMG/M metagenome (GOLD analysis project Ga0209125, IMG submission 184503) | Arctic peat soil microbial communities from Barrow, Alaska - Barrow Graham LP Incubations 11-31A (SPAdes) (version 2) | ecosystem: Environmental > Terrestrial > Soil > Wetlands > Peat...
AAGTTTTGCTGGAGCAATAACAAATTTCTTTAAACCTATTTCTGTAGTATTCCCAAATTTTAGATTTTGGTCTACATTAGGGTTTGCCTCAGTGATGCGTATGACGATTGGAGTAGGTGGAGCTTTTCAAATTGCTCTACTAATGTTTGGAATTATTCCATTTCTCGTCACAGCATTTAATGGTGTTCTTCGAAAAATCGATGAAGATCCACTTTATGATTATGCACGCACTATGGGCTATCCAGAGTGGAAGTGTATCTACTACGTTGTTATCAGAAGCAAACTGGTAAAATTCTATCTGGAGATTAGAAACACTTTTGCTATTGCTTGGGTAATGGTACCTTATGCTGAAATCGCAAATCGAGATTCCGGTGGAATCGGTGCAATGGTTTTTGATAACGCAAGATTTGTAACAGGAGATGATCCATTCGCAGCTGCGTTTGCTCTGAACTTTGTTATTCTAATTTGTGGAATATTTTTTGACTTCTTGGTCAAATTGTTGATTTTAACTCTGGCGGAAGAACGCATAAATAAAAAAACATTATGGCAAAAAGTAAAGATTATACTATCAAGGACCTGGTCCTCGTCAGTATCGAAAAAATAAGTAAAAGTTTTGACGGGAATTTAATCCTTGGTGATGTAAATCTCGAGATTAAAGACGTCGTACGTCTTGATGATGAGTCAATAAAACAGGCTCAGGTGGTATCTATTTTAGGTCCATCTGGTGTTGGTAAAACGACACTCTTTAATATGTTGGGAGGATTAATGGAACCTGATGGTGGTGTTATTTTAATTGATAACCCAGCAACTCCTCCATTAAATGGAACGATTCGGGAAGATTTGATTCCAACACATAGAGGTTTAGTGGGAGTTGTCTATCAAGACTACAGGTTGCTTCCTTTCCAAACGGTTTATGAAGCACTCGAATCTGGCTTAGAATATTCTCGAGGCAAATCGAACTATGCTGATGGAAGAAAAAAAATCGACGAGTATTTAAACTGGTTTGGTTTGATGGAACACAAAAACAAGTTTCCAATTCAATTATCTGGTGGACAACAACAACGTGTTGCAATATCACAGCAATTGCTACGTAATCCTCAGCTGCTGTTGATGGACGAACCTTTTTCTGGACTCGATCCTGAAACAAAAGATGAAGTAGTGAACATGATTTCTAGTTTAGCTCAGAAAGACGAATTCCTTACTATTATTTTGATTTCGCATGATATTGTTTCATCATTAAGAGTGTCAGACACTATTTATATGATGGGTAAAAACAGAAACGAGAAAGGTGAGGTTATCCCTGGAGCATCTATTCATCATGACAAGACTATCGACCTGAAAGAGCTCGGATTAGCCTGGTCATACGAAAATCCAAATGATTTAGAAACAAGATCAAAGCTTGCAGAAATTGCTGTTCAGATCAGCAACGAGTTCCATTACTTATCCGGTAAAAATTAGGATTTAAATTTATTTTTTTGTTTTCTAATTAAACAATTTTGATAGCCATCTCTCTAACAGGAGGTGGCTTTTCATTTGACATTATAGCCTTTTCATGATATTATGATAAAAATATTGAAAATTTTAAAACAAGAATAATGGAAAAAAATAGTTCTGCAGAGGAGTGGCTGGATAGATTAGATCAGTTACTCAAACAGTCAAATCCCGATTCGCGGGAGTTAGCTTCAAGTCTAAAGCATATAATTTTAGAACAGAGAAGTCTTATGGAAAAGTTCTTTAGAACAATTCATGAGTCAGCTCCAGCTGGATTTGTACACGCTTTAGTTTTGCGATCTATTAAAGTACCTGTAACAGGGTATCAAGAAAAAAATTTTGGAAAATTTAAACTAAACGATGAAGTTTGTATTCATCCTGACAGTCAGTTTGCAAATCTTCCTGACTTTAAAGATGAATCAGGTATAATTGTTTCGTTTGATCCCGAAAATTTTATTGGTTGGGCATTGGTAGAATTTCCAAGTGGACACAAAAAGCCACTTCGTTATGGAAATCCAGATGTTGATGGTGGTGTTTGTGACTTAATGCTTTTGAAAGAGGCATTAGAGGAACAGATTCCAACTCAAATCACTTCTGTTTTATACAGAGGAGAAGTCTTGGATGTGTTCAACTATTTAGAAATTGAACTTGAAGCAGGAGATACAGTTTTGTTGAATTCCACGAATGGAATAATCATAGGAAAAACTGAATCGATTCAATCAGGTAAAGTTGCTATTATTGATGAAATTCTTGATGGAAAAGCTCTTGTTTCGGCAGATGGAACAAAACACATTGTTCTATTGTCGAAGAGTATTGTCTGCGAAAAAGGTAATCGCGTTTTGGTTGATGAAGGAATGCATGTAATTTTACAAGTTCTTCCTAAATCAAATTCAATCGCTATTATTTCCGACATTGAATCTGTTGAATGGGAAGATGTTATAGGACTTGAAGAGGCAAAAGCTGCAGCAATGGAATTAATAAATTATATGTTATATCCTGAGCTGTATCGTGCATATTCTGCTAAAGAACCAAAGGGAGCTTTGCTCGTAGGTCCTACTGGAACAGGTAAAACACGTTTTGCAAAAGCTGTCGCTACTCGGATATCTAGGCTTTTAGGAGCTGAAGATGGAAGTATTAAAGGATTTATGTACATTAAAGCCTCAGAGATTCTTGATATGTTTGTAGGTGAAGCACCAAGAAAGATTCGAGAAATTTTTGCCAAAGCCAAAGAGTATTTTGAACTTACTGGTATAAAAGTAATTATTTTCATCGATGAAATCGAAGCTGTGCTTAAAAAACGTGGTGATAAAAACAATGGATCTGCTGATGAAATTACAAATGCCTTTCTGACAGAGATGGATGGTATTCAAACATCATATGGATTCATCATTGGTGCAACTAACCGTGCCGATTTACTTGATGAAGCTTCAACTCGCGATAAGCGTTTTGACAAAGCTATCTATGTTGGTAGGCCTGTTGTTGAGGATGTACCAAAATTCTTTGAATTGTATTTTAAAAATACTGTAATTGACGAAAATTTAACGCAAGCTATGTTGGTTGATTTTGCTACAAAAGAGTATCTTTCTGATGAATATACATTTTATGATTTGTATTATACAAAAGAAGGTGTTTCTCCTGTTGATGAATCAATTCCAAAGTCTGACCGTTTCAACATTAAGTATTTTAAATTGCCTAATGTTGGTAGCGGTGCGATGCTTGAAGCAATTACAGATATATCAAAACTTAAAGCCATTGAACGTGATTTACTTGCAAAAAGCAAAAAACCTTCTGGCATTAATCTTGATGATATCAAGAGTGCGGTAAAAGAAGCTTACAATAAAAATAAATTGCTAAATCTTGATTCGGCAATTGCTGAATTTGTAAAACTTCAGAAGTCTGACCCATTTGAAATTGTTTGTAAAATATAACAAAAGTAAAGTTAAATAATATATCCCTGCGTTTTAATGCGTAGGGATATTTTTATTCATTCATGATATTGACATAATTTGAAATAAATTGTAAAGTATATAAAATCATAAACAAATAAAATTAAATGCCTTATGAAAGCAAAACACGTTTTAATTGAAATTTTGCCCAGGTTACTTTGGATTGTAGAATTTGTGGTTCTTGTTATTTTAAACAGTATTTTTTACGGAGGACCAGTAACGACAAGTAACAATTGGTTTCTCTTTATCGGAGTGATAATCACCATCTGGGGTATTTATTATTTGGTTACAACTTTCTTTAAATTGGCAAAGCCAATGTTTACAAAAGAGCTCGTAACTGATGGCCCGTACAAATACATCAGACATCCAATGTATGTCTCGATGCACATTTTACTTTTTGGGTTAGGACTTCTTTTCTTTTCATGGATTTGGTTTGCTGTTCTATTGGCATTTATTCCTTTATGGTATATTGATTGTTTATTAGAAGAAATTCAAATGACAGATCTTTGGAGCCATAAATACAATGACTATAAAAGAAGAGTAGGAATGTTTTTCCCAAAATTTTAAAGCAAAATTTTAAAGAATTTATTAAAAAGGCATATATGTTTAATACATAATATGCCTTTTATGTTTATAACCCTACGGATAATTTATTGGAACTCGATTAATAGAAAATATAAGAAGATTTAAAGTATTAAATTAATATCTAATATATTATCCTTGACATACCATTTACTAGTTGGTATTCTTTTGTTTATAAAGAACTAGAGGCTCTAGAAGTCTGCATTTTTAAATAAAGCGGGTTTTATATTAATAATATAAGCTAGTTTGAGACTTGTTAGACTCACTCCTTTTGGAAAGTATCCAAAACCATAGCCAATACCGGTTTTGAGTAGCAAAATAAAATATATGTTTACCAAAACGAGAGATAATTTAAAATTTATTTCATCAGTATTATTTGCCGTAGCTATTTTGGTCGGCGGAATTTTTGTGTCTTCTAAAAATGTGCTAGCTGATGGACTCATACAAATAACGACAGTATCAGAATTAAGATCTGCTATTGCAAATCAAGCTGATGGTCAAATATGGAACATTTCAGCTGGAGATTATGGGTTGGATAGATTTAATGATATTACTGTTAAGGGTCAAGCTGGCTGGTATTTTCCAATAACAGCAAATAATATAACAATTGAAGGTATTGGGAATCCTATAATATACGGCAATGAGTTTTCTTTAAATGGAAACTGGAGTACTCAAAACCTAATTTCAGTCTTTGGTAATAATGTAACTATTAAAGGTTTAACTCTTATGCCAAAAGCAGAAGGAAATAAAACAATTGAAGTTTTGGGAAGTGATATAACAATTGAAAATGTTACCATACAACCAAATACTAAAATTGATGGTTCTGTATATAATGGTATTACCAATGATTTGGATAAGGCATTTTCTAAAGAATGGGGTGGTTCAATTTATTTTAGTCATATAGGAAATCATATGGTAAAAAACGTTACCATTAATAATGGCGGTATTTCATTTCGATATTCTCCATCAGGTACGCACGTTATTTTTGATAATGTCAATATAGTTAATAAAACTGCAATAGATGATATTAATTCATATCGTTACAGTTCTGGTTTCGACAATACAGATACATCAACCACAGGTTTACCAAAGGTAACTTACAAAGTGGATGCTTCAACAAATAATCTAGCTTCAGCACTTTTAGGTGCTAAAGATGGAGATGTTATTGAATTTACTTCAGACATAACGACTACTTCACAGACAGACATAAATAAAGCTATAACAATTAATGGTGCTAATCATACTCTAACTACTACTTCCGTTGGTGGGTCTGTAATTGGAATCAATTCTAATGATGTAACAATTAAAAATCTTATTGAAGATGGTAATGGAGATACAGGAAACAATCGCGGTATTAATATCTATAAAGTAACAGGTATCCTTCTAGATAATGTTACTGCTTCAAATAACAAGAAGAATGGTATTGTTGTGAATGGATCAACTGTAACAGTTAATAATATCACTACTGCAAATAACGGATGGGAAGGTATCGATGTGGATCAGGGTAGTGGTGTTACTACTTTAGCTTCTTTAACTGTCAATGGAACAAGTTCACATTCTGAAGCTAAGGCAGCTATACGAGTAGATGACACAACAAAAACTCCTGCTCCTACTGTTATTGATACAAAAAATCAGTACTCATTTTCTAATCCTAGTGGCAACATAAAAGATTATGTCTTAGATGTTACTGCTCCAATAATTACAATTGATTCTTATGTTACAACATTAACTAACCAAGACATAGTAGTAACAGCTACAACCAACGAAGGAACATTAAATACTTCAAGTCATACTTTCACAGTTAATGGTTCATTTGATTTTGTTGCAACTGATGCTGCCGGAAATGTAAAAACAGAAAAAGTTACAATTTCAAATATAGATAAAACTGCTCCTGTAATCACAGTATCAGGTACAAACCCTATATCAGTATTACAAGGAAGTTCATATACTGACGCTGGAGCAACAGCAACTGATGATGTAGATGGTGTTGTTACTGTAAATTCTTCTAGTTTTAATACTGATACAGTTGGAACATTTACAATTACATATACAGCAACAGATAAAGCTGGAAATACTGCAACTGCAACAAGAGAAGTAACTGTATCTCGTCGTAGTAATGGAGGTGGCGGAGGAGGAAGTAGTGCAGCAACTCCCGCTACTCCAGCAACACCTGCAATACCAAAAATTATCCCAGCTGTTCCAGCTACTCCAGCAATTCCAGCTATTCCAAAAGGAAAAGTTCTAGGTGCTGAAACTTATAATTTCACTAAATTAATGAAAAAAGGTTTAAGTGGCACTGAAGTTATGGAACTTCAAAAATTCCTAAATACATTAGGCTTTGATTGTGGAACAGCAGATGGTAAATTTGGTCAGAAGACTAAAAATGCTGTTGTTAAATTCCAGATTTCAAAAGGATTAAAAGGAGATGGAGTTGTAGGAGCTATGACACGAGCATTTCTTAAATAGTTAAAATGTTTTAAATAAAACCACATCTTTACAGGTGTGGTTTTATTATGTATAATGATTTGATGATTTCTTGGTTTAAAAAACACTTTATTCCTCATGAAGGGAACAATCACCGCCCTCATTTTTTACATAAAGAGAGTATTCGCAATATTCTTATTCTTGTTGTATTTGTAGAAGTATTTACTTTTTTAGGACCGACTCTATCTCAAATAAATAAAACTGGAGGTATGGCTGCTGTTTTACCAGCAGTACTTTCTGACCTTACCAATGAACAGCGCCAGTCACAAAAATTAGACACTCTTGTAGTTAATCCTATATTAAACAAAGCTGCTGAGATGAAGGCTACAGATATGGCTACAAAGGGCTACTTTGCTCATACAAGTCCTGAAGGTAAGACTCCTTGGTATTGGCTCAAACAAGTTGGTTATAATTATCAATACGCTGGAGAGAACCTCGCTATTAACTTTACCGATTCAGCTGATGTTACATCCGCCTGGATGAATAGTCCTACCCATAGAGCAAACATAGTTAAAGATAAATATACAGAAGTAGGAACAGGAATAGCTACTGGCATGTATGAAGGCAGAGAGACAGTTTTTGTGGCACAGGTATATGCAAATCCTATTGTAGAGGAAGAGACAAATCCTCAAATAATAAAAGAAGTTGTAAAAGAAATAACTCCAGAAATTGCAGTAGCTGAAAAGAAGGCGAATGTTCTAGGTGCTGAGACTGTGGTAAATACTAAAATTAAAGAAGCTACTATTCCGGTAGAAGTATCAACAGAAACAAGTGGTAACATAACTGCTGAGTTGTCTCCAATAAAAAATCCTACAGCACTACAGAAAGCTATTGCTTCACCTCGTAATAGTACAAATACTATATTTTATATTATATTTGGAATAGTCACTTTGTCTTTATTGTTAAATATTTTAATTAAAATAAAACATCATCATCCAGATTTAATAATAAATGGACTTGTAACTCTTGTAATTATTGGAGCTATATTTGTTGCAAACTATTATTTGACTCATAAAAGTATGGTGATAACTCAGAGCTTGGATTATTCGAGTGAGGGAAAATAGATTGATCTACTGCTTGCCAAAATAGAAAATATGTTAAATTAATTAAATAAAATACTCATAAAGATAAATCTTTATGAGTATTTTTTTGTTAGATAATGTAGCAGTTTTGTTAATTTAATCCAGTAAAATTTAAAGCATCAATAGGGTCTAAAGTATATATAGCCATTTCTATATATTTCCATAAGACGATAAATACAGGTCTTTTAACTTTTCCTTCACTAAATAACATAACTCCGTGCAATAAATATCTTTGATCATCCAGAAAACCAAGTAAAACTCTGGTTGATGTGGATAATTGTGAAGACATTGTTTCGCTCATAGTTGTTTCTATATAGCAGTTATTGTTAGTGAAAAATGTACCCGGCAGAATTACTTCATCGATAATAATTTTTGATTTAATTTCGATGGGTTCTCCATTTTCTTTTTGTTTTTCAATTACTCCACTCATTTCTATTTCAGGGATTAAATAATCGACAAACAGTTTCCATTGTTCCTCATCATATTCTAAATAGATGATGTCAGTAGCCAAAATTGTTAAATCCATAGTCGTTATTTTTTTAAGTTTTGTTTACTGCTTTTAACTCAGATTATTCTATTTATTACTTACTGTCAACGGCTAGTTTATTGGAACTCAATTGCAGAGAATATAAGGGGATTTAAAAATTTTGTCTTGCCAAAATAGATAATTTGGGATAATCTAGAGACAAGATTCAATATGTTTAACGATTAAAACCAAATATTATGTTTAGAAAATTTATTGTCATTCGTCATGGTAATTATGACTATTTTACCATGGATTTAGATGCTACTGGTGAAAGGCAAATAAGAAAATTGCTCCCAATAATAAAAGAACATACCGCGGGAGTTACAAATATTATTTTGTTATCATCAAATGCCCTAAGAGCAGAGAGCTCAATAAAAATAATAAGCGGAGAGTTAAATCTTCCGTATGAGGTGTCTGAATATTTATGGTGTGATGATGATTATCCACAAGACAACAGGCGTGCTTTAAATTTTATTCTACACGAAGTTAACCAGAAAGAAGCAGATATGGTTATTATTTTAACTCATTTAGAATATGCGAATGAGTTGCCGGGAATAATGATTAATCATTTGGGTGAACAGATTTTTGTAGAAAATAGTTTAAGTAAAGGTGAAATGGTTGTAGTGGATCTATCTGACGAAAAAAGTTTCTATTATCATCAGTAAAAAGAGAAAAGACTGGAACCATCCAGTCTTTTTATTTTTACGCCTACCCACGAGGCCTTGCCTAGGGGGTAAAATTTTATGATTCATTAGGTAATAAGGGTATTTTATAATTTGCTTAAAAAAGCTTGACAAATAATTTTACTTATGCTATACTCCTAATAGGATTGTTAATTTATGTAATCCTATTTACGGGCTACGCACGTAAATATATAGTAGTTTTGTTTACAAGTTTTTGTTTATATTTTGTTTTTTGGAGAGAGTTACAAGCTAACATCTCTCAGTTTTAAAAAAGTTATTCTAGATTTATCTTTTTCAGGTCTACTTAATTATTCCTGAACAAGAATCATTGTACATTTGAGATTTTATTTGTAACCACTTTGGTTACCGTGTCTTTTAAAAAGAGTGTAGATAGTTAATTAATAAATGACCAACAACTATGGCGTAGAGATAGAAGTAATCATTGATTTAATTAACAGACAGTCTAAAATCTGTCCACTAAATGGAAATATCTAATATAAAATAAACCTCTGTACAACAGAGGTTTTTATTTTTATTATATTTGGTATAATTGTATTATGAAAAAAATATTAATGTTTGTTGATGAATTATATGAAGACCTTGAACTTCATTATCCAAAAATAAGACTTGAAGAAGAAGGTATATCTATAGTTGTCGTTGGTTTAGAAAAAAAAGTTTATCATGGTAAAAAAGGATTATCTGTAGAATCAGATATGACATATGATCAAATAAACATGGATGAATATTCAGGAGTAATTATTCCTGGTGGTTTTGCTCCAGATTTTTTACGTAGATATGATCAAGTTTTAAATATTTTAAAAAAGTATAATAATGAAAATAAATTAATAGCATTTATATGTCACGCAGGATGGGTGCCAATTTCTGCGGATATTCTCCGTGGAAGAAAAGCTACATCTTTTATATCAATTAAGGATGATATGGTTAATGCAGGAGCATTATGGGAAGATTCTTCTGTTGTTATTGATAATAATTTAGTTTCATCACGAAAGCCAATTGATTTAGGCGATTTTTGTAAAGGTATTTTACAAGTATTATCTAAACAAGAAAAATAGAAATTTATATGGTCAATAATTATAAGTTAATAATTTTTTAAAAAATATGAGTACAAATATTAAATCAAAAGGGTATGCTGCGTTTGATGATTCAGGAGTGTTAAAGCCTTGGGATTTTGAACGTAGACCTGTAGGCGATGATGATATTTTGATTGATATCAAATATGCAAGTATCTGTCATTCAGATATACATCAAATGAAAGGGCATTGGGGTCCACAACAATATCCACAAATTCCTGGGCATGAAATCGTAGGTATAGTTTCAGTAGTAGGTAAAAATGTAACCAAATTTAAAATAGGCGACCGTGCTGGTGTGGGTTGTATGGTGAACAGCTGTATGAAATGCGAAAGTTGTAAACATGGCGAAGAAAATTATTGTGATAATGGGGCTGCTTTGTTTACTTATGGTTATCCTGAGAAAACTTCACCCACAGGAATTACGCAAGGAGGATACTCAAATAATATTGTAGTACGTGATCACTTTGCTGTTCATATTCCTGAACATATAAGTTTACAAGAAGCTGCGCCATTGCTTTGTGCTGGTATTACAACTTATTCCCCGATTATGAAAGCTAAATTTAAAATAGGAGATAAGGTGGGGGTTGCTGGAATTGGGGGCTTGGGTCATATGGCAGTAAAATTGGCTGTATCAAAAGGAGCTGAAGTTTACGCTTTCACTACTTCGCCAGAAAAGATAGAGGATATCAAATCGTTTGGCGTCAAAGAAGTTATTGTAGTAGATGATATTTCTAAATTAGCTTCATATAAAGGCAAATTGGATTATATGATTTCCACTATACCTTACCAATACGATGTAGCCGCTTATATCTCAACTGTTAAACCATATGGTTCATTTACAATGGTAGGTTTGCCTATTCACTTTGAGGTAACACTGAATAATTTTGTATTGGCAAATGCCCGAGTAAATTTCAATTCATCTTTGATTGGTGGAATTTCTGAAACACAAGAAGTGCTTCATTATTGTGCTGATAATAATATATCTCCACAAATTCAAATTATTAAACCTGAAGAAATTAATGAGGCTTGGGAAAAGGTAATAAATAAAAAAGCTCGTTATCGTTTCGTAATAGATTTTCAGGATGTTAAATAATTTAAAATTATATACCACACATAAGCGTTAAATTATATCCTGGTTCTTCTAAAAAACAAAAGGTGTCTTTATCAAATATTAGAGATAAATGGAGTACACTTTATAAGAAACCTGGTTATAAACCTTTAGATTTATAATTTAGTTAAATAAAATTAAAACTCGCAAGAATAACTCTTGCGAGTTTTAATTTGTTGGTCTCTACGGCTAGTTTATTGGAACTTGGTTGCAGAGAATATAAGGAGATTTAGGGAATTGCTCGTTGACAAAATACAATAAATATGCTATTATTAAAATCAATAAATTGTTATTCGTCATATAAATTAAAATTTGAAAAAATGAAAACAGGTAAGATTGTTATTTCGCTTGCGTTTACGTTTGTTTGGTATCTCTTAAGTGAGTATTTGTTTATGCCCACTATGTCGTTGAGTTCCTCTTCTGGAATCTATGGCAATATGATTTTTTATTGCATCGTAATGGCGTTTGTGTGGTACTACTATGAAGACGATGAATTCGGCTTTATTTGCCCTACATTTGGAATTGCAGCAGGTGTATTATTATTGGGTCTTCTCATTGGTGGATTCTTTTCCTCATCGGAATGGATGAATACTGATAAATACAGAGGACTGATTGGCAATATTGAAGAAACTGAATTTACGGCAAATGTTCAACCTATTGCAGTAAGTCAAATGCTCATCGTTGATGAGGAAATTGCAAAAAGAGTTGGCGAAAAAGTTTTAGGATCAGATCCTGGACTTGGAAGTCGGGCTCAACTTGGAGATTTCACTCTTCAGGCAGTTAAAGGTCAGCTTTACTGGATTGCTCCTCTTCTTCACAGTGGGTATTTTAAATGGAACTCTTTTGGAGACGAAGGAACTCCAGGCTATGTTCGTGTGTCAGCTACAAATCAGGAGGACTACGCTTTGGTTACAGATGTAAATAATAAAAAATTACATATTGTATATCAAACTGATGCGTATTTTAGCCAAGATTTAGAAAGGCACATATACATTAACGGATATCGTTCAATTTTGTTCAGCGACTTTACTTTTGAAGTTGATGATAATTGGAATCCTTATTGGACCGTAACTGTATATAATACTAAAATTGGTTTAAGTGGAGATGATGCCGTTGGTGTATTGACCGTTGATCCTGAAACAGGTGAGATGCATCAATACAAGAGCGAGGAAGCTCCATCTTGGATTGATCGTATTCAGCCAAAAAGTTTTGTTTCTAAGCAGGTAGACGACTGGGGAAAATATATCCACGGTTTCTGGAACTGGTCAGGAAAAGACAAAATCAGAGTTGCCGCTGAGAGTTCAATGGTTCTTGGCAATGATGGAAGATCATATTTTTATTTTGGTCTTACTTCGGAAGGCAAGGATGAATCAACAGTGGGATTTGTAATGGTAGATACCAGAACTAAAGCTGCCCACTGGTTTAAACAAGCTGGTGCTACTGAAAAAGCCGCTCGCCAGTCTGCTGAAGGCAAGGTTCAAGAGAAAGGCTATGTTGGCTCCGATGGTGTTACTTATAACATTGACGGTCATCCAACTTATGAGTTTCTCTTAAAAGACAAAGGCGGCTTAATGAAACTCGTTGCCTTGGTCAATGTCCACGATCACACTCTTGTAGGTATTGGTGAAAATCGCCAACAAGCTATCAGAGATTATCGTAATCAGATGACTAGTCGTGGAAACACTGTTTCGCTAGTTACTAGCGACATGGAATCAACTGTTCTTATTTCAAAAGTTTTAAGAATTGCATCTCTTGTTAGTAAAGGGGAAACTTATTACCAATTTATTTTGGTGAAAGAACCCCAAACTATTTTTACTGCAGGCACTGAAATTTCAGATGAACTTTCTTTAACAAAAGAAGGGGACGAAGTTAAGATTTATTATATAAAGCTTAACTCTGAGACAAGTGTGTCTTTGTCAAAATTTGATAACCTTGAATTATTGATAGGTAAAGACTCGGTTCAAGTTAAAAACGAAGCGAGATTAGACACAATAAGAGGAAAAGCAATCCAACAAAAATCCGATAAAGTTATTGATAATAAAATTGATAATCTTTCACCGGGTGAAAAAAGAAAACTTTTGAAATTAATGAAGCAAAAGTAATTTTAAATTGTAGAAAGAGCTAGGTCTGAAAATGATCTGGCTCTTTTTTGTTTGGGACAGTTCGCAAGGACCGTCCTTGCGAATTTTGGATAACATAAGGGGATTTATGAAATTAGGATTTAAAATATAGTAATTGTTTGTTATACTGAATAAATGATATTTATAGATAAAATTAAAGGAAGATTTTTTCGTAATAAAGAAACTAACAATGATAAATGGGTTTTGAGTTTATTAAAAAATAAAAAAGACGGATATTTTATAGAAGCAGGAGCTTGGGACGGTGTGATTGCAAGTTCCTCATATGTTTTAGAAAAATATTATGGATGGAAAGGATTATTGATAGAACCAGGACCGGCTTTTTTAGATTTAAAAAAAAATAGACCTAAAAGTATTTGTATAAACAAAATACTTTTAGATAAAAAATCTTTTGAAAAATTTATTGTTTTTCGCAATTTATATGGATACAATTGTACAAAAGAAAATTATATTCTAAATCAAGAAAAAATTCTAAAAGCTTACGGCGACAAAGATTTTTCTTTTGAGGAAATAAATATTGAAACAGTTCTTCTTGCTGATCTTTTAGAAGAATATAATGCTCCAAAAATAATTGATTATTTAACATTAGATATAGAAGGTTCAGAATTTAGAGTATTGAAAAATTTTCCATTTGAGAAATATAAAATTAGATGTATTGCAATAGAGGGATCAGAGTGTGATGAATTATTAATCTCTAAAGGATATAAAAAAGTTAATAACAAATACAATATAAATGCACCATGGGAAAGTTATTTTATTTACGATTTTGATTAATGCTTTAAACCTGGAGATATTATTTATGATTCTTAAGTAGCAAGAACGGTTCTTGCTACTTAAGAATCATAAAAATAAATTATTAATCTAATTAAATAAAATGCCCCAAACAAAAAAAGGTAAAAAAATAGAAAATGCAATGGAGAAAGAATACGGAACAGAACGAGGAAAGAGAATATATTACGCTTCTATAGTTAAAGGAAAGATTAAAGGAGTTGAAGGTAAAGGCGGAACAGGTAATCTTGCCAAAGCCAAAAAAACTTATAAAAAAGAGCATTCTCGTAAAGTAGCAAAAAAGTAGCAAGAACCGTTCTTGCTACTTAGTATTTATCTGTTTTTCAAAAACAGAATTTTAATTATGGACTGGGAGAGTATAAAAAACTTCCAAAAATTACCCCAAAAAATTCTGAAGAAGTCAAAAAAAATTATAGGAATTTCATAAAATAAATAATACCGGCTTTTAAAGTCGGTATTATTTTTATTTGTGACCCAGGTGGAACAAAATTGGAACCATATTGTAGGGGATATAAGGGGATTTGGGGAGTAATCTTGATATTTTATCTATTGACAAATGGTGAAAAAAGGTGTATAATATACTCAATAAAGTTGGCTCTTTGAAATTGTATTTTTCAATTATCGTCTATTGGTTTATCTTTGCATCTTTATGGGGGTAAAGATAAACCAATAAATTAATAATCAGAAAAATGAAAAAATATCTAAAAATTACGAACATTGGAACCATGAGTAGAAAATTTCTTGAACTCATTGGAGCAACCGACAAGAGGAGTCGTATGGATGATTCTTCAACAATAGGCAACAAAGGGTCAGGAGCAAAATTTGCTGTTGTCCCTGCTTTAAGATTAGGATACGAAGTTGCTGTTTCTAGTTCAGATGATAACGGAGATTTTCTCCTTGTCTATGAAAAAGAAAAAGTTCAATTGACCAAAACTCAGGAGATCGAACAAATTGTGTTTAATTACATAAATGGTTTACGTTTCCCGAGTCAACTTACCTTAGACGCTTTGCGTGATTGGGATCAGCCTGTAGGCGAAGATAATAAAAAAATCTTCAAAGCATTTCGTGAATACATATGTAATGCTTGGGATGCTGACAAAAAATTCACAACAGAAATTGTGGACGAAATTACACAAGCGATACCCGGCACAACATCAGCCTACATTACTCTAACTGAAGATATTGAGGAGATATTGAAAAATTCTTCTCAATACATTAAGTTTATGAGTTCCGAAGAGCCCATATTCAGTCATAGTAGTTATGGAAATATCTACAAAAAATCTGAGGAAGGTGTAACACGGCTATTTTGCCAAGGAGTACTCGTTGATTGTAAAAAACCAAAATACTATTCAAGTATTTTTGATTATTCATTGGATAATAAATGGCTGCTTTCAGAAGAACGTGTAATTAAGGATTACAACGAATACGTTTCTCAAGTAGGAAGTTTACTTACCAATATTAGTGACTTAAACCTTGTCATTAATTTACTAAATGGTCTAATTTATGAAAAGGCAGAATTGGAAGGTGATGCTCTCAAGAAAATAGAATATATTCCTGATAATACTAGGAAGATGTATCTATTAGCATGGGAAGCGACACAAGGTGAAAAGGCAATAATTGCTATTGGGTCAAACCAAGCCGACAATGATGCTCGCAATCGAGGTTATACAGTAGTTGAAGGAGTTCCATATTATCTAAGTGAGTTTCTGAAAAAATGTGGTGTCAAGACCAGCAAGGACTTTGCAACCATAATCAGAAAAAATGATGAGGAGAAAAAATTTATCATCATTTCACCTAATATTGAGCAAAAAAAGATGTATGACAAAGCCTATAGAATTTTCCTTAATTATTTTCCTCAAGCACGATTAATTCCCGTAGAATTTTTTTCTTCAGAACATTGGAGTTTAAAAGATGTATTGGGACATTGTGGTTTAGAGGAAAGAAAATTTAAGGAAATTTGGATTAGTAATAATGCCTTAGTTTCTGTTAATCAAATATTAAAAATCCTTGTACACGAAGGAAGACATTGCATTACAGAAGCTGGGGATTATGATAGAGGCTTTACTCAATATGCTGATGATCAACTTGTCGATATGATGTTAAAAGGGTCTCCTAGTGGTTCTATAACTACATGGAAAGCTCAATTAGTATCAAAAAGAGGAATTCTTCTTCCAAGTAGATTTATTGGTCTTGATGCCTCTGTCGTAATTTTAGGTAAAGAGGTTTCTATCACCCTAAGTAAGGCTGGCCAAACTGAATACAGCTTGACAAGCTCTATAAAGAGTGATATAATCTCACAGAAATATGTTAAACAACGAACTGTTTCAAATTTTGATGAAACAAATTTTGGAGCAGTTTATATTCCCGAAGTGATTTTAGCTAAGTTGCCAAAACAGCTATCATTTCAAATCATCGACAACAAAATGGCATCGTAAAAATTGGTGCATAAAAGCGGCACACTGTGCGACAAGCTTAACGATGTTCCCGCACCATAAAGGATAGTTCCTTAATCCTGGTAGAACCAATCAGGTTTCTAATTTATTAGAATTCAAACAAGACAAGAGAATGGTAACACTTTCGTCAAAAAATAAAAAAAGCAGTAGAAAGGAAAAACTATTGCGCCCAAAGCCCCTGTTATGCAGGGGCTTTTTATTGTCGAATTCAATTTACAATAAAGACCAATTTTTCCAATCGAGTATTTTTTTGTGACCCAAATAGGATAAAATTTGAATCAGATTGTAGGGGATATAAAGTGATTTCAAAGATTGTATGTAATTAATTAATAACAAGATATTTTTGAATATTTTGTTGATGTTCTTCATATGTTACAGAACAATGTGTGATATGGTTTTTATCATGAATATAATACAAACAATCAGTCACTTTTGGATTTAATACTGCTTCTATTGCTGATATGCCAGGGTTTGATATTGGATGTGGTGGAAGACCTTTATATTTGTACGTGTTGAATGGTGAATCTATCTGTTTATCAGACACAGTAATTGGTGCCCACCATTCTTTTCCTACGTCTCCTCGTATGTATTGTAAGGTTGCATCAATACCAAGTGCCATGTTTTAATTCAATCTATTCCAAAGTAGCAAGAACCGTTCTTGCTACTTACAATATCAATCTGTTACAGGTGGAACATATTTTATTGTTAAAATTCCATTTGATTAATGTAAAAATATATAAATATTTAGTATTTATATTATACACATACTGATTCTATAAATGATTGACAATATATTTTTTAACTTGTAATGTAAGGTTAAATTCATTTATATAAAAATAGAAAAAATGAGAAAAATTGAAATCATTTTAGGAACGATTCTAGCAGGATTGTTCTTTTATTGCTTTATTGAATTACTCTTTGTAATCCCAGGTTGTTTAGAATCAAGTCCAACTTACCCGGTTCCATTTAGGGTTGGTTTTCCTATTCTAATAATGGGAACTTTGTTATCTGGAATTTTAGGAATGGTAACTCCTATGTGGAATGTGGGAAAATATTTCCATACTAATGATGTAAAAAGAATTTCAGATTTCAAATCGTATTATAAGGTAAGTTATATCTTTATGTTTATGGGATATCTTGGACTTACATTATGTTATGTTTCAGAAGGAAAAATTCTCTCATTATTTGTATTAGGAGTATTGTTTTTACTCCCGTTTCTTTGCTACATGTTTGTTTTACCTTTTTTCCAAAATAATTATGAAAGGGTTAAAAGAAATTAAAGAATTAATATCTGACGAGTTAATTTCAGGTGAAGTAGTAAAAAAAGAAATAAAAAAAACGATATGGCTTTTGCCCTCTATCGTTTTTTATTTTCCGCGTGACCCTAAAGAGACCATGAGTACATTTATTGAAACTTAGGGTCATATTGTATGCTCCGCATTTTACCCCAATGTGGTCACAAGTTACTAAGTAAAATTTTTCTTAAAATCAAATTTTACATAAGTACTCGCGACCCCAGCTCGGCAATTTTTCTACTAAAAAATTATGCCTGTGCTTTCACAAAAGCGAAAAAGACTGGAACCATCCAGTCTTTTTAAATTCGCGCTTTTGTGAACCCACTGCGTGGCTTTCAGAACTAAGTAGAGATAGGGAATGGATAGAATTAGGGATTAAAGAGTTGAGCTTGATACTTGGATAAGGTTCAC
>Ga0209125_1001857_pt1 | contig 18079 bp, 10 predicted proteins | sample BarGraIncub1131A_FD_184503 | JGI IMG/M metagenome (GOLD analysis project Ga0209125, IMG submission 184503) | Arctic peat soil microbial communities from Barrow, Alaska - Barrow Graham LP Incubations 11-31A (SPAdes) (version 2) | ecosystem: Environmental > Terrestrial > Soil > Wetlands > Peat...
TTGTCCTCGGCAAGGTATATCTGAATCAAAGGTATATGATACAGTTCAAACTGCCCGAAAAAATCAATTATTGATTGGTATTGTTGGTATTGAAGATGACATTGAATCACTAAAAAAATTACTCAAAAGATTTGAAAGTTTTATCCCTGCAAATCCAAAAGGCAAGCAAAAAGGCTTATTCAAATCTTTTCCTGGTTTTAATCAAGAAAATGGATTTTGTGCAAAATTCATCTCTGATTCAAATTATGAGCGAACACTTTCCCCTAATGAGATTAAATTCGTTCTCAAAGAAACTAATAAAGAAAAACAGATTCTTTCAGCTGTTGACTTATTTGCTCAACACATTCAATTTCTTGCTGACATCAAGAATTGTGATGTAATCATTTGTGTGATTCCTAAGTCCTTTGAAGGGAAGATCGTCAAAGAAAATAAAGAAGATGAGCCTGTTGAGAGCACGGCTGAAGATGACGAAAAACCTGAATTAGAAATTAATTTCAGAAGAGCTTTAAAGGCTAAAGCAATGCAATATAACACTCCAATTCAACTTATTAGAGAGTATGTTTTGCATGAAAGCGCAAAATCACAAGATACAGCAACTAAAGCGTGGAATCTATGCACCGCATTGTATTATAAGGCCTTACAAACAATTCCGTGGAAATTGGAAGTTGATGAGAATAGACCAAAAGTTTGCTTCGTTGGTATAGGTTTTTATCGAAGTCGAGATAAACAAACAATTCAAACAAGTTTAGCTCAGATTTTCAATGAAAATGGGAAGGGAGTAATATTGAGAGGTACTCCTGTAATTGAAGATAAAGAAGATCGTAAACCTCATTTAACCTACGAACAGTCATTATTTCTACTCAAAGATGCTTTGACAAAGTATAAGTTTGCAACTGGATCTATGCCGGGGCGTTTGGTTTTACATAAAACATCAAAGTATTATGAGGATGAATTAGATGGTTTTGAGAAAGCAATGCTTGATTGTGGAATTACAGAGTATGATATTGTTACAGTCATGGAAACTGATTTGCGTTTCTTTAGAAATAATTTATATCCTCCAGTAAGAGGGTCATTGTTCTCGTTGACAGAAAATAGGCAAGTATTATATACACGCGGTTCGGTTCATCAATATCAAACTTATCCGGGGATGTATATTCCAGCACCACTTGAGATACGGATTGTAAAAAACGCTTCATCAGCTAAGACAATTTGTAAAGAAATTCTTGGATTAACAAAAATGAATTGGAACAATACTCAATTTGATAATAAGTACCCAATTACTATTGGTTGTGCCAGAAAAGTTGGAGAAATCATGAAGTATATAGGTGGTAATGAAACACCTAAAGAATCTTATGCTTTTTACATGTAATGGTTTGTTAATTTACTGTTATTAATTGATTGAATGGCATACAACACCAACGAAATAATAGAACCCTTCTGGTCTGAATACTCTTCAGAAGCAAGCGGTAGAGATCCACTGGCTATACAAAATAGCAGTGTAGTGATATACGCCAATCTGATAGTAGGGATAACAAACGTTACCAACCGTATTCGCAATATGGGGTTTTATTGTTTGTTTTGGTAAATCACATCTATTTAATCTAATTTTTTGTTATATATACACAAAACGATAACATCTTAAGAGCTGAGACTATTTTAAATTAATAATACTTTTTATGGAAGAAAAGGATATAATTACTATCAATATCAAAGGTTCTATAATTGACAAGAGTTGCATTGAAGACTGCCTTAAAGAGTATAAGGGCCTTAAGTCCTGCCCAACATCCAAATTACATTTCATTGCATCACAGGAAATTACTTTTGTTGACATATCCTTCATAGGTCATTTAATACTAATGAAGAATGAAATGCCTGAAATTGAAATTTTAATAGAACTTCAAAGTGAAAAGAACATTTTAACAGGATCCTTTGATACTATTTATACTGATAATATTATTGGAAGGTTAGGGCTTTATGCAGCGCATGCATTATATACTTTGGGGCAATTGGTATATACTATTAAATACAAATGGGGAATTATTAATGAAGTTGAATTAAAAAATAACTCAAAATGGATTGCCTTATCTAGCAAGTATATGCCAATTGTATTTATTAATGAACATAATAAGAATACGTTTTTCGATATTCCAATTACAATGGTGGATATGGAAATCTTATTAAATGATTTAAAGGTATACCGAAGTTCCGGATCAAAAGATAATGACTTGTATCAAGCTATAAGACGAAAATTAACAGTGGATATTAACAGTCACAATTATATTGAGAAATTGGCAATAATTTCCTATTTCAGGGCATTAGCAGATGCTAAATTAATATGTCTTAGTTTATATAATAATATTAATGATGATACCAAAAAAAATCTTGATATAGAAAATTTGGAAGATCTACATGTAGGGAGTTTAACATATGTTGAAACCCATAATAAAGGTAAAAGTAAAATTGATAGTTATTTTGAAAGTATAAATCAATTATTTAATGAACTACAAGGGAAACCAGCAATATATCATTTGTTATTTAGCACATTAATTTCATCAAAAAGATTCTCACCAATAATTAATTATTCCACAATTGACAATGCCTCAATAAACCTTCAAAAACTTTGGGAGTTTACGAAAGAGCTTGTTTACGGATTAAATGAGCAAGGGAAGAATATTATTCAGCATTCAACATTAAAAACAGGAGTTATAACAGGATATATAAATAATAATAATGAGTTTGAATTGAATATTTTTGATTATAGTAGTGTAGGGATTCTAAAGACATTCGTAAACACCCTAGAATCAAGATCTCCAATAAATAATCTGATTAAGGAGGATATTATCTCAATTAATAATGGTCATTTCTCATTTGATTCATTATTCGATGGAAAAGAAATGTTAAATGAACAGAGTAATAGAGCAACTGCACATTTGGGAATTCTTTTCTTTTCTAGATTAATAATTCATAACTGCGGTCGTTTTGTCGCAACATCAATAAATATGGAATGTGATGGTTATGATACATACTCTTCTTCTAATGAATTTAACAGTATACCAACTATCGGAACATCTTATTTTGTTATGTTACCACTAAAAGAAAACATAAATTATGAGCCATATAAGACACTAATAATACCCCAGGTTGTAGAAAAAAACGATGAAGTTGAGAGTGAGTATTTTAATTATTATTTCAACAGAAATAATAAAGTATTTGATTCTAATGATAAAAAGAAATTAATATTCAATATTACGATAAGACCTGTAATAAATAATACATTATTTGACAATAAATTATGGAATCAAATTGGAAATAGTGAAAATCAAATTAGAAAATATCAGATTGTAAGTATAGATTTTGAACAACTGGACACCAATTCAAGCCAATTATTTAGATTTATAGGAAGATGGGAGCTAAACTATCCTAATATTCAGCTAATTATTTATAATATTAGTACTGAATTACTATTTAATTTAAAGGATATTATAAAATCCTATTATTTAACCTATACACACTTACCATTTTGGAATGAAAGTAAAATGGTTCTATTTTATAGCTTTGAAATTATTATTCAGAAGAATCAATTGAATAAATTTTATTTTACTGATCTGATATGGGGTTCTACTGAAAATGATTTTTGGAGTATTAATACTGCAATCGGTTGTAATAATTATAATGCATTTTCCTTAGAAAATAAGGTCGTTAATAATAAAAGCTTACCTACAAATAGATTATTTGATAGTAAAAATAATTTGATTTCATTTGATCAATTAATCGAAGACAAAGACTCAAACACATTATTTGATGTCAATACTAAAACATTGTTACAAAACGAAATTGGCCTTAAAGTAAATAATAATTACAACAACTATTCAAGAGAGTTTATAATTAAACAAATAGAAAATCTACAAAGACACAAGTTGAGTTCAACACACTTTAGATTAGGGTCTAAAATCCATATCTCCGACTTTTTTTACGCAAAATCTTTTTTTCAAAACAGCTACAATGCAAATAAATATGCAGCATCGATAGCCTACTATATCATGCAAGAATATTTTAAAAGCGAGGAAACTAGTCTAAAAGAATTGACCTTAATAGGGTATGGTTTATATTCGGAATTACTAGTAAGTTCAGTTAAAAAGCTCTTACAACAAAACAGTTTTATAAAAGAGCGAATTAATTACAATACAATTAATGATTCTGAAGAAATAAAACTCAATAATGCAACAGAGAAATTATACAAGAATGCTATAATAATAGTTCCAATAGCATCCACATTCTCTACCTCATTAAAGATAGCCGAAATGCTAAGGATGTATGAAAAGAAACCTGAAGGTTTTTGCATTTTGCCAATTCATATCAATGTACTTTTGGTCGCTCATAATGAATTAAAAACAGAAAATGGTAAAATAAAATCAGAATTATTGACGAGTTTTGGGTGGAAAACTTTTGATAAAAAAAATAAAATAATTAAGGTTGAACCTCACTCTGGCCAAGAATTAATTAAGCAGAAATACTTTATCTCCTTATTTACTGAATGGAACAAGATTCAGAATTGCAGCCATTGCTTCCCAGATCTAAAAGAAAAAAGAAATCAAATAGGTTTCTGTAATGACTTTAAAATTGACAACCCTGTAAAAGCTAAAAATTGTTTCAATTGCACAAAAAAATGTACACTTAATGAAAGACCACTATTTGCGACTGATAAGACATCATTGACGCCTGAACTTATATTTGGATTACCTAAAACAAGAGTAAATTTAAATAAAAGTTATATAAATAAAAGCAAAATCTCAATATCCAGTATCTCACTTAGTTATGGGCATTTTAAGCGTAACGATAATCACTATCATTATTATTTTAATGATACAACATTCTGGGAAATAAATAAGAGAAGTGTAATTACATGGCTAGAAAATGTAAAGAAATATGATTTTAGTGATGCTGACAGCTACATAGATGCTTTAATATTGGCTCCAGGACATTTTTCAAATGCTGAGTTTGTGCATTTGGTAAATAATATCGTATTTGAAAACAAAGCAACTATTATACATTACGAATCAAGTATTGAGAATACTCAGAACTTTGAAATGTTTTATGGAGAGTATGTACAAAACGCCAAATGCATTTATTTTGTTGATGATACAGCAACATCTGGAGCAACATTTATCAATGCGAATTCATTTTTAAAAAGGATAAAGAATAGTAATAAATATAGTAATGGGACTTTCAAACCCTTTTGTTTTAATGCATGTTTCTTTTTCCTAAATAGAACCGGTTACTATGAATACGAAGATATTAAACGAAAATTAAACACCCCAAATATTGAGCCCACAATATATTCATTTGCTGATATTAACTTACCATACATCAAGTCATTTGACAAAAACTGTCCATTATGTACAGAATTAAAAAAATATGAAGTTCTATATGATAATGCATACTTAGATAGAATTAAGAAATACTTTCTAAGCCAACAAATCAAACTTAAATTAGAAGATATCCCACTAATTGAAAACGACAAAATAAATTCAATTAACACAAGAAAAGAATTTCGAGTTGAAGCGATTCACAGAATATATCAATGGATAAATGAACAGAAAGAGGATATTAATGTGACTTGGGAGGCTGAATATAATAAATGGGTAATAGAATTCTTAAGATTAACGGAAACACCATTTAATAGAAGATATTTAGAAAACTCAATTATTAAGAGTAATGGTTGTTTACTTTCACCGGCTTCTTCATGCATTCTTAAAGTTCTCACGCAACCTCCATTTATTAATTTCATTCAGATAAAAAAAAATGTATTTAATTGGGTTATCAACTTATTAGATATTAAAACAAACGAGATATTTATTAGTGAAAATGTAGGTTATGAATCTTTTAGGGAGTTAAAGTTTCTGATTAGAAGAGCAAGTATTCTTAATTCAAATTACATAATCTCATATAAATTCTTCTTTATGCTTAAAACCCTACTCTCAAGTAAGATTTTTTCAGTAGAGGAAGATGAAATGCGTCTATTCATAAAACTTTCCGAATTCAAACGCAAACCGGACAAAGACATTTTTCCTGAAATATATAAGGAAATCCTCAGTTTTGACTCCCCAATAATTGAAAAACAAAAAGGAAGAAAACAAGAAATAAATGATATTAATTTACTACCACTTGAATTTAATGAAAATGAATTAAGCAGTACATTAATAAATAATTTTATATATTCGAAAATTTCGAAAGAAAATCTAACAAAATATAAAATACTTGGCATAGAAAATGCTGAAAATCAATTAAAAGAGATTGGAGATTTTTCAGTATTTATTGTTGCTCAAATAAACGAACTACTTCATCAAAACGAAGCTAGAAGCATTGAACTTGAAAAAAGATTGCTGTTTTTTGAAACAAACTCAACAATAAAATCAGTAAAATTCACTCAATTACTTAGGATGATAAGAGAAGAAAACGGCGCAATAATAAGAACGTTTTGGCCATTTTTCAATTCATACTTCTCAAAAGTTGACAACAAAACAATTGATTGCTTAAAGAAAGTCAATGATTACCAGGAATTAATGGACTTTATAGAGGAACATGAGATTATAACAAAACACTATCGATATAGTTTAATCAACAATTTCTTGGAAACGAACAATGGAAGTAAAAATGACTTTTTTAAGTATCTATTTTTAAAAATATTTTTCGAAAGTGATAAAAAACATTATGAAGAAAAAAAGAAAAATAATAATTCAATAAAATTAGAAGATAAGACAAAAGTCATTCTTGAAAAAATAACTGAAATTATATTAGAAAAGGATTACCCTATCTGTGGATCATTTATGATGGTCGAATACCCAACAGCGAAAGAGGATTCATGTTTATTGGCTTATAATGAAGGAACCCATAAAATTATTATTGAAGAACTTTGGAAAACTGAAGAAAATAACTTTCTCTATAATTTTTTAAAACATGGGAGCATTTCGGATCAAAAAAATAACATATCAATTATTGAGTTTCACAATACATCAGAAGGATGGATAGACCTATTTTCAAATATAAAATTAGAAACGGGCATATCAGTTAATATCCTTCCAAAAAATTCTAATCTACTACTTATTAGAATAAACAAATTAGAGTTAAATGAAAGAATGGGGACTATTGAGGATAAATCTCAAGGTTTGTTAGGCTTTTACTATACAAGAATAGACAAGAAAATTACGGATATTACGAAGACCCGCTATTTATTACTTCTCAAAGATGATATAAGTAAATTTATAGAACGACATCACGAAAGTGATGAATATAGAGATTGGATTGAAGAAAAAGAAAAACAAGATTATAAAAAAGTATTTTGGCATGGTAATGATAAATTACTTGAACAACTAGAAAGTTACGAATCAAAATTCAATGATAATGAGATAGAGTATAAATTTGATGTAATAATTAAATTACTAAGAGATAAATTTAGGTATGAATTTGAGGAGTTAAAATCAAATATAGATGAAAAAACGTCCTTTATTATTCGTGATAAGATTAATGATAATGAACGATCAATCTTATCAATTGGTTCAATAATCTCACTAATTAGTGATATCCTCTCAATTAAGAATTTCAAACTAAGTAAGAATATTAGAACCCACATTGAAAATAATAGTATTAAATTATTTACTAATAAAATTTACTTCACTATTGTCTTTTATGAAATTGTTTACAATGCAATTAAGAATGCAAAAGAAAGTGGCATTATAGACAAAGAAGTTTTTATTTCCTTCAATATTAATGAACAAAATTTAGTTTTTAAAGTTTCAAATACTTCATCTGAAATAAGTGATGAAGTTATTAAGTTAATAAATAAACAAGGATATATGAAAAGAGGAGGAGGTTTAGAGTTAAGCAAACAGTTTTTAATAGCACTTGGATCAGAAATTCCTACTGTAAAATTTAATAACAAGACATTCACTTCAATAATTATTTTTAAAAACATCTTAGACAATGAATAATTTAAGGATTCTTATAATTGAAAATGATTATGATCATTTTCTCCTTTTAAAGGAAAGATTAGGAAATTATTATTGCAGTAATAATATTGGCAAGGATATTTCTTTTTTACCAAAAGAAACTAATTTTGAAAATATGTATGATTGTATTTCAAATATTATTAAAGAAAATAAGCCTGGAGACTACTTTATTAGTATTATAGATGAAGTCGACTTGATAATAATGGATATGGAGCTTATTGATAAAAAGCTTAAAGCAGGGATAGTTGTTTATAATTACTTAAGTCAATCCATTTTCAAAGATAAAATGCCTCCAACTCTTTTTATTTCAAAGTTTGCAGAAGCACTTCGTGGTTTGGATCTTCCACCAAATACGGGTTGGGCATCAAAAAGGATAGCTGATGAAAAATTATTCGGAGAGTTAGCTATAAGTGATATTTATAAAAAAATTTGCAGTCTACAAATTAGAACAGTTCATGGATAATACTTCGAGATTTGATAAATATACAGTGGTAGAATTAAAATCAAAGGATTTTAAGGAACTGTGTGAATTATATGATGGATATATTGATGGTGGTACAAATGAATTTGATAATAGAACATTACGATTCATGATTAATACAGTAGAAAGCAATTACCAGCAAACAAAAAAAATAAATAAAAAAAAACTAGGGGAATTCACACTTCTTCTAAATTGGCTTTCAATTTACCATGAAGCTTTCTTTTTTCATTATACAGTAAGAAAAGAAGAAATCGCGAAAGGTTACTGTGATTCCTGCGCTCTTAGGATATCAAAAATTCAAAATTCATATGTTGTGCCAATCACAAATAGTCTAACTCTAAGAAAAGCTGACATTTCGATTTGGGCTGGGATAATCGCAATCATTCTTAGTATTTGGCTTTCATCTAATTCGTCAAAATCTATATACAAGATTGAAGATAAAGTTGAAAATATTTTAGATTTAAGTCATTTATTAATTGATGGTCAATCTGAGGGAAAAAGTTTAACTATCAAAAAATATGAAGTTACAGAATCTGAAATAAATAAAATAAAAACTCAAAATGATAGTATTATAAAATTACTTTCACAAAATACAGAGAATCAATCTATTAAGCATATTACACTACATGAACATGAATGAGGCATAATCTAATCTGTAATGTGATAAAAATCTAAACCATGAAAAAAAACGGTTTTGATTTTTATGTACTCGTCTAAATCTTTTCCCAACCATAACCGAATACCTTTAATGTGTGTTTCTTTCTTGTTGTCATGATGGGTAAAATTAATAGTTTTTATTAAGCTTACCCAGTGGTATGATTTTCAGGGAGTATTATATGACGTACCTGTTGCCTTGATACTTCTCTACCATCCCGTCGAAAACCCTTCTTGGCAGAAATTCAGTCAATTGTGCGAAAACAAATTTGCCTTGGTTCATTGCTTTACGCTTAAAAATTTCGTAAGCTATCAATTCAAATCGTCACGCACGAAAAACGCTCGCAACTAATAGATAATCAATGATTTCAAAGAACGATTTTTAATTTTTAATGGACACTAATGAAATAAAGTTTATTCACTATAAAACAATCTATTACATATCAGAAATATCCTTTTCAATTAATCTATACTTAGCCCTAATATCTTCGCCAGTATAAAAATCCAGTAAATCACTTTTAGTTAACTTACCATTCGATAAAAAACGCCTCAAGTATTCTTGGTTAAATTCCATCAAGAGTACGGATTTCTCAAGTTGTTTTAAAATTGCTTTGTTGTTCTCAATATTATTTAAAACCAATGATCTAATGGAAATGACCTCGTTTACGTCTTTTATAATTCTATTGACAATTAACAAAAGCATTTCCTTATCGATTTCAATCTCTTTTGCATTCAGTGCAATATCACGGGCTAACATGTAGGCAATTGCAAGGTTATTATAATCACCTTTTTGAGAATTGACAATAGCGATGAAGCCAACAGCCGGAATATAGCCCACATTCTCAAAGATTTTCAAAATAGAAATATCAACAAGCGACACATCAAAAACAATCAAACTCACCTTCGATTCTCTGTTTGCTTGGGTCTCTATCAATTGACTCCAGGCTGTGTCTGTTTTTCGTGTAAAGATATCTTTACTCTCAATCTCACCCAAGCGAACACTTTTATCGAATTTACATTCTATAGCTATTTTAAGGTCTGGAGTCCCATTAACTTCGCAAATAATATCTCCTGTCTTATTTTTTGGAAGAGATCCTGCAACATTACCCGTAAGATACGCTCTGTCTTTTAAACGTTTGTCAGCAAAATGCTGGTTTAGGAATTCCGCTATTTCATCTTCGGCAAGAATACCCTTTACGGTTGATTTATAGAAAAGCTCCTTTTTCATTTCAAAGAGTATCTTCAAGCTTTCAAGTTCCGTTCCAAGTTCATTTGATGTTTTAGACAAGAAAGAGGATATCCTATCTTCCATCAATGCCAGAACACCAATATAAATTGCTCGCAATAATTTTTCATCACGTTCATTGGCAGGAATCTTATCAAAGTAATTAAAAACGATTTGGTTTTCAATTTCAAAGCTTTCTATTTCCAGTCGCTTAAGTTGTTGGTTGAGTTTTATTGTATTCATTATTAAACCTTAGAGAATCGATAAATTCCTTTAATATTTGCATTCAAATATTTGCCGTGAGAATCAGCATTCATGAGTGCACTAAATATATGTTCTGGAACATCAAAATATTGATAAAGAGAACCATTTAAAAATTCTATTTCTAAAGTCTGGCTTTTTGAATCATATCCAATTGACTCAATGTTTGAAGATTCTACATTTATACGTTTCATAATCTATTGTTTTTAATCATTAATAAGTCTTCCAATTTTGGGGTTTTGAGCTCGCCAAGCTTCAACTAATTCTTCGTATCTACTATTTGTTTCCATTTGAATACCCCATCCACCTGGAATTTGAGATAACTCATCAGGATCAGGAGTGTCTTCATATACAATTGGGTCTTGGCTGTCTGGTCTTCTATCTTTAGGCGGGGCTTCAATGATCGTTCGCATTGGCAACTTTACAGCTTCCCCTAATATAATTGCTTCTCCAGTTCTTAAAATAGGTAGCATATTTGTTAATCCTTCCAAATTATCAGATAATGCTCCTGTTATATGACTTCTATCTGTAGCATTTGATAACCGTAAAGCGAAAAAAGTTCCGCATTGAGATAGAATTGTCGGATTAATCTCTGATGGACGTTGACTAACAATCATCGCACCAATACCATATTTCCGACCTTCTTTTACAATTCGCTGTACCGTTTTTGATGCAATACCTTTAAATGAATCATTTAAATAAATATGAGCTTCCTCCATTACTAATAATAGCGGCCGGTGTCGTCCCCCTTGAGATAAATCTCTCGACCAAAACAACGCCTCGTAAAGAATTCTTAAAACAACACCAATTATTGTATTCAAAATATCATTTGGAACACCTGACAGATCAATAATTGTAATAGGTTTAGAACAGCCAATCCAATTATGTAATAATTCATCAAGATCTTTCTTTGTATGTCCGTCCTCATCTGGTGTCCATTCTTCACCTGGTTTAAATATGAAATTATACCTTGGAATTCTTAATTTTGAACCTAATAAAGAAAGTTGTTTACCTATATTCAATTGATTAGGCAAATAATTTATTTTTTCGGGAGCTCCTGCATCTACCATTATATTCTTAAATATTGGAGGCATTCCATTTATAGGATTACCTTTTAATTCAGCCCCATCTGAATCGAATTCAAATGCGATATTTTCAAGAGGTTTCCCTCCTCTGCTTTTATAATATGTAGCAAATGTCTCAAGGTATAATTGATACCATAAATGATTTAAACTAAATGGAATTGGAGAATCAACACTAAGCGAATCCGCACTTGCTCCTTGTTTAGGATATTTCTTTAATGACTCCTCTTTTTTCTTTTGAATTCGTTCAAGTATAATATTTCTATCTTTTTCATCATTAAATTCGCCAAAACTTATTTCACAAAGTTCATCAAAGTTCAACGCCCAGAAAGGAATATATAATTCATTCTCTTTATATTTTGATGTTCTATTAGCCCCAATTTTAAAGATTTCAGCTCTATCATGTAATGCTTGAGCGTATTCTCCATGGATGTCCAATATAAGAATTCGAGCAGAAGGATAATTCTTTTCGTTGGATAAAGCATTTAAAATACTTGCAACAGTCGTTGATTTTCCTGAACCTGTTGTTCCCACAATAGCAGAATGCCTTGTTATAAGCTTATTTACATCAACTAATGCAGGAATTGATTCTGCATTAGCAATATGACCAAGTTTTATAAAATACGGTTTATCAGGTTGCCCATAGATTCGTTCCAACTCTTTTTCTGAAACAAGATGAACCTCATCTCCAATTGTCGGATATTGTGATATCCCACGTTGAAAAGTCCCCGTTCTTTGACCTTCTCCAATTAATTGGATAGTCATCCACCTGTTTCCGTAAGGTTGTGTTTCTGTTTGATTTTCGGGTACTGCACTTGCTCCAACTTGACTAATAATCCCAAACAAGTCAATAAATCCAATAGGAATTCTAATGAAGCTACCAATTTGCCCAATTCTATAACCTTGCCCATCAATATAAACAAACCCAGTTAATGAGTCTTTCGATAATGAAACACTTACGGTTGTTCCATTTACATCTTGGACGCTCCCTAAATATGTTTCATCATTTATCATTTTTATCTTCCTTTTTATTTTCTTGTTTATTTCCTATAAGCATTTTTAGAAAATCGGTGAATATTGCAAAATCACCCAATTTAACACTCCCGTCTTCAGGTGTTATAAATTGTTTAATATCATTATCATCACTTGATTTTTGAACTTTCCAATCGCCAAGATTAGTTCCAATAATAGCTTTATCAAATGTCCAGATATTTAAATTATGCCTGTCCTTAGCTAATTTATTTGCTTTAGGATATCTTTCAATCTCATCTTTTTCAAAATATGTGTCAAACATAAAACCTAACACCATGGCTGATGGATTAGCTTTTAATGCATTGATTATTGTATCATTCAGATGCTCATCATTAAAGGAATAGCCTGAAAGTATTAATAATGAAGATTTTTCTCTGATAAATCTATTTAATTGGTCTATCAAAGCTAAATATGGCATTTTACGGCTTTGTTCATATTTTAAATGTGAAGGGTAAATAAGATGAGATGAACCAACTTTTACTTCCGATGTTCTATAAATCTTCTTTTGTCCATTAATATCTTCTTGATTCCAATTTATTGAGCCGTGTATTTTCCATAATCTAATCCAATGTTTAGATATAGAGCCATCTTCAACAGCTCTTAAATCGAAGAATGATTTTCTTGATCCAACAAAACCGTCAAAATATGGAACTTCTAAATAATCTAATGCATCTTCCATTAACAAATCATAATTTGTTGTAAATATTTCTGTAGGGAAGTCTCTGTCAATTGAACTTATCCACTTTACCAGTTTGTGGTATGGCGTTTGGGTATCGGGTAATTGAACATTTATTTTTTCAACAATTTTTTCACATACAGCTTTTTCTATTTCAATTAATTCTGATTCTGAAAATCCTCTGACTTCCCCACCAGCAGAAACCTGTTGAAGTCCTCTAATAAAACTTAAAATATCCTCAATGTTATTTTTATCCTTCTTCGTTTTTTCAAGTTCCAACAATAGGTTTTGATATTTTTCATTAGCAGCAAGTTCCTTGTTTATCCACTCCGTTAAATTCTTAACATCTGGTATTAATGGCCATTCTTCTTTTGTTGGCATTGTAACTGAAAGAGGGCAACCTGCTGAAATAAAGAATCCTATTGGTTTCTTATCTTGTGATAAAGATTGTCTAAGGTACTCTAGATGCCGAATTGGATCATGTGTTATACTCATTGTGGTTGACTTATTTGTGGAAAAAAGTTTTTTTTGATTTATAATAACTTTCTGCTTCCAAAAGAGAGTAGTATTCCAATTAGTGTGTCTGATATAAAGTAACATAGCCTCTTCGGCGTTAGCTTTGCAAATGACAAAAAATGTAAAACGAAACTGACCAAAAAGACTATGTTACTGACAAAAAAACAACTTTCATCCCTAATAAGCAAGCATGCGGAGCGAGAAAAATGGGTAGTGTTCCAATTACCTGCCTGTCGGGGAGATAAAGTACTCCCGAGAACGACCTCAAGATCTTATACAGCCACCTTCTTCAATGTTGATGTGACTTTGCTAAAATCAATCTCCTCGAAATCTTTCTTTACTTTCTCATGTACATCCACATCTTTAGTTTTGAGAATATGGGACATATATTTTAGTTTTCTTTTAAGATTCTCAATCAAATCAGACCATTTCATGACCCACACTTCTATATTCCCACTGGCATTTTTATGATATAAATAAGGATTGTCTATCCCCTTTTGTCGTCCTTCTATGTCATATTTTGCTTGTTTGCCAATTTCAGAACTAATTAGTAAAATTTTATAATGCAATCGGTCAGGGAAAACGCCCATTTCTTCAATCTCCTGAGCATATTTCATAACTTGCCCCAGTTCTTTCGGACTAATTTTTACTTTTGGTGCCTTTAATTCGACAATCAAGACTTCCCTTACATTCATATCAAGAATGCGCTCACTATATAAAAACAAATCCGTTATTGATTTAATGTTCGTTTCCTTTATATCAGAAATATTATCATCAGCCTTGGATGCTTTATATACTAACGTTTTGTCTCTTAATTCTAACAAATTACGTTCCAGACCTTTATCGGACATCAAATGAGTCGACTCATTATACTCTTCACCAAATACCCAAAGCATTTTCTCAAGGAACTTGTGTAATTGCTTTCTCTCTTTTACATGTCTTGAAATATCTGAATAAACTAATTTATCCAAGAATTCAAGTTCTTCGGTTTTCGCTGAAACCTTATCAGAAAATTCTATAATATCTTCTAGATCTGACCTTTCAAGCAAATCAGAAAATTTTGATACCATCTTATTGTTTAGTTTCAACATTTTTCTGAGCACATTCTCAAATTCTCCATTTGAAATACTTCGGTCAATTAACGGATAAATTATCTCTCTTATTTTATTGTCCTCTTTCAGAATCTGGAATCTATCTTCAACGATATAAGCGACTTTATCAAATAATAAGATCTTTGATTGTGAGCTTGATTTTTCCTTATATGGATAATACTCGTCTTTTTTAAGCTTATCCGTAAAATTGTCAAATTCTCTATTTCGTTCCTTAAAAAAATCATTTAACTGCTGCTTGAGAAACTCCTTATAGTGTTTGATATTTTCATCCATGCCATCTAAATCAATATTTCTATACATATCAGATGGCAAAGAGTTTGATTCAATATAAATAAACCAACCTCCTATTTTAGGACTTAACCAGTTTGCTTCAAATTCAAACCCAGTTGCAATTGTTTGTATTCCTGCATTCTTTGTTGTCAGAAATACTTTTATTTTTGACACCTTTTTGATATTCATGTAATCAAAAAGGACTTTGTGAATTTTCCCTTTTTTATCTTCATAATCAACAAACTTTTTAATTGGATTCTCAACTAGAAAGTCTGCAGGGTCAATTTTGCTATTATTGATAAAGACATTTACTTCTTTATTAAATATTTTCAAAGGATAACGTTCAAATATTGCGTCTTTTATGTTCGCCTTTAAAAATTTATCGATTATTTTCTTTTTTGGTTCAATATCCGTAACAGCAGAATCATATAATTCAGAGACTGAAACTTTGTAGAATGTACTATGATTTGTACCCCTTAATATTTCTTCTTGCGTATCTAAATCTACTTCTGTTACATTAAGGTTCTTACCAAACATTTCAAATTTCAGAGGAATAATCACCTTAGAATAAGTCTTTTCTTCCGTTGAATATCCAACAGTTTCAATTTTGACAGACCTTCCTAATTGAAAAGAAGCAAAACGGCCAATACCTTTACCTCCGTCTTTATTCGCTGTGCCAATATCTAATAGCTTATTAGGGACTTCAGTAATATGAACTCCACAACCATCATCTTTAATGCTTATTTTCTTTATAATTAATGGATGGAGTTCTTCTTCTTTTGTATAATCTATATCAATCCAAATATTTTGCGCACCTGCTTGCAATGAATTATTTAACAGTTCACAGAATGCAGTGAATGTGCTAATATAATTTGCAAACAACTCGTGAATAAGACGTGAATTAGTGGTAAACTTTCTTTTCATAATTACTTTTGTTGACCGAGATAATCTAAATAGTCATACAAATCTGGGAGTATACTTCTATTAAATTCAAATTGAGTTGCATCAGCGGGAAGCATTTCTTTATTCACTTTATCGGATTTATCCCAATAAGAATGTTTTGGTTTCAGAGGGCTTTTAATTGAACCTTTTGCTTCCAACCAAATCCATACTAATTTTCCAAGTTGCGATGTAATTGTTTTGCAATCAGGATGCCATTTTCGAATGTAGAGTATAAACTCATCATTACCCATTGTGATTTTATCATTCATAATTTTCAAATTTCACTTTTAAGAAAGATAATTGACAATTCACAAAAATAATCTAAATTATTATACTCCCTAAAAATAATACCACTTATCAAGCATAATAAAAGCCATAAACTTTTTCATTATGACAACAATCGACTAATTACTCATTTTATTTGTATTTCCCCTTCCCCACCACCACATTCCTGACCCCACCTGTCGGATCCTCCACATCCCCTTTCCTTCTCGGAATCAAATGCACATGACAATGAAAAATCGTCTGCCCCGCATCCTTTCCATTATTGATTCCAATATTGAACCCACTGATACTTGGATCAATAAACTGCAACTCCTGTTTCGCCTTCATCAACAACTCATGGATCGAATTGATTTCAACCTGATACAAATCAAAATACTCATAAGCATGCCGCTTTGGCACAATTAATAGATGCCCCTTTGTTACCGGATAATTGTCATGAAACGCCATCGCCAGATTATTCTCGAATAGAATTCGGCCATTAGGAATGTTGCAGAACACACAACTCGGATCCCGCATCTCGTAAATATGTTTGATCTCCCTAAAGTCCGTATCATCCAAATCTCGCTTCTGTGAATTGCAGGTGTAGCACAGCGCTTGATAGTTATTAATGGAATCCTCACCAAACTTATTCTTTGGTGTAATGTGGTCAACCTCCAATGCCTTCTCCTCCGCAGAAATGCCACACAATTCACAACGAAAATTGGCTCGTTTCAGAACCTCATATCGGATGGAGCCAGGAACCGGACGCCGATTCTTACGACGGTGCTCCCAGACATTCAGTCCTCGTTTTTGAATGAACTCATTGATTTTCACGTCGCACTCTTCAATGATCTTTGCCTTCAAGTCATCCGACAGATTTTCGAATTCGACAAGTTCATATGTTTCTTTATTTCGCTCTACAACACCCCGTTTTCTTAAAACGATGCCAACCATGTTGTTGACAACGTTCTCATAATACTCAATTTGGGAAATGTCGTAAATAAGGATTTCCCGTGCTATTTGCCTAGTGGTCATTCGACCGCCATTGCTCAGCAGAGCCTTAATCATGACAGGCTGGTAGATATGCGACATGCGCATTTGGTGCTGAACAAAATCGAGTAGATTCATGGAGGTGGATTCGTTGGTAGGTGGATTGGGTACGAATGTAGGAAATCCTTGGTAAAATCCATAGGGTCAAGGGTGAAGATGACTTTTGTGTCAAAGCCGATTTATGACAATTTTTTGAGTGATGCGTTATTAAATAATATTTTCAACTGCTGAATGGCAATTTTATTGAGCTGCAGAAGTCTATCTGAAGCAGACAAACCTTGAGTAATTAATACCGCATTTATGCTTTCCAAGTTCGAGAGCACAACCAATTGTTCGATAGTTGCAAAATCTCGAATATTGCCCTCCAAATTTGGGTTTTCATATCGCCAATCAGCGGATGTTTTTCCAAAGATTGCCATATTCAGTAAATCGGCTTCACTGGCATATACAAAAGATATTTGATTTTTGGAGAGTACGGTAGGTATCAGATTCTCCTTAATGGCATCAG
>Ga0209125_1001858_pt1 | contig 18078 bp, 16 predicted proteins | sample BarGraIncub1131A_FD_184503 | JGI IMG/M metagenome (GOLD analysis project Ga0209125, IMG submission 184503) | Arctic peat soil microbial communities from Barrow, Alaska - Barrow Graham LP Incubations 11-31A (SPAdes) (version 2) | ecosystem: Environmental > Terrestrial > Soil > Wetlands > Peat...
GGGAACCGGAAAAACGGCGGCCTTCGGCCTGCCGATGCTGCACCGCCTCATGCAGGGAGAACGCGGTCACGTCCGCGCGCTGGTCGTCGCCCCCACCAGGGAGCTCGCCGAGCAGATCAACGAGGCGCTCAACGCCATGGGGAAACTCACCCGCCTGAGAAGCGTCACCGTCTACGGCGGCGTCAACATAAACACCCAGATCAAGAAGCTTAGGGAAGGGGTCGAGATCGTCGTCGCTTGCCCGGGTCGCCTGCTGGACCACGTCTCCCAGGGGACCATCGACCTTTCCAAGGTCGAGATGCTGGTGCTGGACGAGGCGGACCAGATGTTCGACATGGGCTTTCTCCCGGACGTGAAAAGGATCCTGAAGGTGCTGCCGTACGCCAGGCAGACCCTGATGTTCTCCGCCACCATGCCCGACGACATCAAGAGGCTCGCCCAGGACATCCTCAGAAAACCGGTGACGGTGCAGGTGAACCGGACCGCCCCGGCAGCGACGGTCTCCCATCACCTCTACCCCGTTTCCCAGCATCTGAAGACCCCGCTCCTTTTCGAGCTGTTGAAGCACACCGACACCGAGAGCGTGCTGATCTTCACCAGGACCAAGCACCGCGCCAAGCGGGTCGGGGAGCAGCTGGAAAAAAGCGGCTACAAGGCAGCCTCCCTGCAGGGTAACCTTTCCCAGAACAGAAGGCAGGCGGCCCTGGACGGTTTCCGGGACGGCACCTTCCAGATACTCGTGGCGACGGACATAGCCGCTCGCGGCATCGACGTCTCGCTGATCTCCCATGTCATCAACTACGACATCCCGGACACCCCCGAGGCGTACACGCATCGGATCGGCCGGACCGGCCGCGCCGCCAAGACCGGCGACGCCTTCACCCTGGTGGCCCAGGAGGACGATCTGATGGTGCGCGGCATCGAGCGCGTGCTCGGCGCCAAGATCGAGAGGCGCACCGTGGAGGGGTTCGACTACAGCGTCCCCGCTCCCAAGAAGGACGCAGAATTCGTCCGGCCGCCGCGCGAGCCGCAGCGCCGCAAGGAAAACCCGTCCAAACCCGCGGCCGGCCGTCACGCCGTGGGCGCCGGCGCCAAGAGCGCCCCGCCGCGTCCCTCCTCGCACGCGGTGCGCCGCAGCGGCAGATAACAGCGGCTAATCGGTTTTTTTTAGCTTGATACAAGAAGAGGGGGATGGCTTTTAGCCATCCCCCTCTTTGCGTCGTTCGACCGTCCTAAGGAGCCTACGCTTCGGCGGCCCACTGGCCGTGCAGGGAGCAGAATTCCCGGGCGGTCACCTTGTCGGCGCTGACGGCGAAGGTCGCCTCGGGGGCGTCGCCCGGGGCGAGCATGGCGCGGTACACCTTGCCGTCCGCCAGAAGCTCGATCCATTCGATGAAGTGGGCGCTCTCCATCGGGTGCGGCACCGAGCCGACCTTCACCGTGATGGTGCCGTTACCCTTCACGATCACCGGCACGTGCTTTTCCTTGGACGCCTCGACGGTGTTCGCCGTCTGCAGCGTCATGGCGGAACCGCAGCAGACCAGTTCGCCGGGACCCGCGTGGAACACTTCAACGATGTTGCCGCAACTTTCACACTTGTAGATCTCCAAAGCCTTTGCCATTTTCACTTTCCCCCTTGTAGTTTGATTGTTGCCTGACTTCATTTAAGCCAGCCTGCCAGGTTCACGGCAAGCAACCTGTTGTTCGCGTCCAGGAATCTGTTCTGGAAGATCGCGTCGTCCCCGAATACCAGGAACCCCCCGTTACCGAACTCCCCCGCTCCCGCCACCCCGAAGGAAGCGGTCGTTTCCTCCCTGCGGATCTTGTCGCCCCGCAGATCGATCCAGGCCAGCGGGCTGGTCGACGCCACCATCCGGGCGCCGCCGTCCCGGCTGATAAGCCCCCAGGCCCCGTACAGGCTGAACTCGGTAATCCCGCTGAAGACTGGGTGGCTGCCCAACCGGTTCACCCGGAAGTTCAGCGGCTCGGCTCCGATGACGTTTTCCCGCTCCTGGATCACCCCGTTAGAGTAGGCGATGCCGAGCCGATCAAGCAGGGGGCCGAGCGGAGGGGCGATGTGGAGCATGACGGCGAGCCTGCCGCCCCGTTGCATGAAGCGGAGCAGCGCCTCGATTTCCCCGGGATCAAGCGGCGCAAACGCGCCGAAGATCACCAGGCCGTTGGCCTCAGCGAGAGTCGCGTCGCTGATCGGCTTTGCCAGGGATGCGACTTGGACACCCGCCGTCTGGAAGATCTCGGCGAGACCGGAGAGCTGCAGCGCCCCCTTTTCCCCGGTCAAAAAGCGCTCGCCGTGCCCGGTGTCGAACAGCACCGTCTGGCCGGCCTCGCTCCGCGCCGCGCCAGCCGCGCAAAGCAGTACCATTATACACATTAAATTCGCTATGCGAGCCATGGAGCCCTCGTTTATTCATTAATATTTAAAACAGGACCATAACGGTCTTGTTCGTCCTTATAGCAGCATTGCCGGCCGCGCGCAACAAGTTTAATCATTTTTTTAATCAAATAACACAGCCCCGCCGTTGACAGGGAGGCGGGCGCCGATGTATTACATGGTATCCGTTGCACCATCAATGAGTTTCCCGGGAGAAAGAGATGATCACACATATCGTACTATTCAAGCTGAAGGAGCGGACCCCGGAGGGGATCGAAAAAGCGAGGGAAATCCTCCTCAGCATGGAGGGGAAGATTGAAATGCTGCGCCACCTGGAGGTCGGGGTCGACCTGGTCCATTCCGAGCGGTCCGCCGACTTGGCACTGGTCACCAGGTTCGATTCCCTGGAGGACCTGCAGGCTTACCAGGTGCACCCCTACCATGCCATCGAGGTGGCGGGCTACATGAAGGTGGTCTGTTCCTCTGTGGTGGCCGCCGACTACGAAAACGTCTGAACCAAAAAAAGAGAGCAGAGATCTGCAACAAGGAGGATTTACGAGATGGAGCAATGTCCATGTGGAACCGGTGTCGCCTACGCTGACTGCTGTCAGCCCGTCATAAAGGGGACGCGTCCGGCGGAAAGCGCCGAGGCGCTGATGCGCTCGCGCTATGCGGCATACGTGAAGGTGGAAACCGATTACCTGCTGGAGACCACCCACCCGAAGCACCGCGAAGGGTATGATGTCGAGGGAACCAGGGAATGGGCGGAGAACGCCCAGTGGCAGGGGCTGGAGATCATCTCCGTGAAGGGTGGAGGCAAGGGGGACGCCACCGGAGAGGTCGAGTTCATCGCGCGCTTCAGCGAAAAGGGGGAGGCCAAGGTGCATCACGAACTCGCCCTCTTCAAGAAGGAGAAGGACGCCTGGTTCTTCACCGACGGCAAGGCCGTCACCCAGCAGCCGATCGTCCGCAGTTCCCCGAAGGTCGGGCGCAACGACCCCTGCAGCTGCGGCAGCGGTCAGAAGTTCAAGAAGTGCTGCGGGAAATAAGCAGATCAAGATTAAGATTAAGATTAAGAAAAAGGCAGGGACGAATGATCATTCGTCCCTGCCTTTTCTTTGTGCGCCATCTCACCCTGAAACGACTCCCTTCCCTTCAAGCGGAGGGTCAGGGTAGGGATGGGGTTCTTAATCTTAATCTGCTTTTCTCTGACTCTTTTTGAGCGCCTGCTCGATGTCCGCTTTCAGGTCGTCGATATGCTCGATCCCGACCGACAGCCTGATCAGGTCCGGGGTGACCCCGCAGGCGATCTGCTGCTGCTCGGAAAGCTGCCGGTGGGTGGTGCTCGCCGGGTGCAGCACGCAGCTCCTCGCGTCCCCCACGTGGACCACCAGCGCCACCAGGGCGCAACTCTCCATGAACCTCTTGCCCGCTTGCGCCCCGCCCTTGATGCCGAAAGTGAGCACGCCGCTGGCCCCCTTCGGTAGGTAGCGTTTGGCCCGATCGAAGCTTGGGTGGCTCTGAAGCCCCGGATAGCTGACCCAGCTGACGCAGTCGTGCCCTTCCAGGAACTTGGCCAGCGCCAGGGCGTTCTCGCTGTGACGCTGCATCCGAAGCGGGAGCGTCTCCAGCCCGAGGTTGAACAGGAAGGCGTTGAGCGGCGCCGGGCAGGCGCCCATGTCCCGCATCAGCTGCACCCGCGCCTTGACGATGTAGGCGACGCTGCCGAACGCCTCCAGGTACTTGAGCCCGTGGTAGCTTTGGTCCGGCTCGGTCAGCTCCGGGTACTTTCCGTTACCCCAGTCGAAATTGCCGCCGTCCACGATGACCCCGCCCACGCTGGTGGCATGGCCGTCTATGTACTTGGTGGCGGAGTGCACCACGATGTTCGCGCCGTGGAGGAACGGGCGGCAGAGGTACGGGGTCGGGAAGGTGTTGTCGATGATGAGCGGCACCCGCATCTTCCTGGCGACGCCGGAGAATTTCTCGAAATCGAGGACGTTCAGCCCCGGGTTTCCGATGGTCTCGCCGAAGAGCGCCCGGGTTTCCGGGCGAAACGCTGCTTCGATGGTGGCTGCGTCCGCCTCCGGATCGACGAAGCTCACCTCGATGCCGAGCTTCGGGAAGGTGTTGGCCAGGAGCGAATAGGAGCCGCCGTACAGGGTGCTCGCGGCGACTATGTGCTGGCCAGCGCGGCAGATGTTCATCAGCGCGATGCTGGTTGCCGCCTGCCCCGAGGAGGTGGCCATGGCGGCCACGCCCCCCTCCATGGCGGTGATCTTCTTCTCGAACCCCTCGGAGGTCGGGTTGCTCAGCCGGGAGTAGAAATGCCCCCCCGCCTCCAGGTCGAAGAGCTGCGCCACGTGGTCCGCGCTGCTGAACTTGAAGGTGGTGCTCTGAATGATCGGGAGGATGCGCGGGTCCCCGTCCCCCGGGGTGTACCCCTCCTGAATCGCCTGTGTCTCTATGCGCCAATCCTTTCTCATGCCTAAGCCTCCTTTACCGTTGTGTCCTTGCCTGAAAGGGGCCATCATAGCAGATTGTCCCCCGAATCAAAGGGGAATTTGGCGCGGCCGGCTTCCCGGCGGCCGGGCGGGTAATACGCCTTGCCCCCCCAGCCGTAATGTGCTAATTAAACTCTAAACACCGCTAAGGAGTCCCCACCAAATGGCTGTTGCCCGAAAAATTGCCGGATTTATCGCTAATTCATCATGGATCAGAAAAATGTTCGAGGAGGGAGAGCGGCTCAGGAAGGAGCTCGGCGCGGACCAGGTCTACGACTTCACCCTGGGAAACCCGGACGTGGAGCCGCCCGCCGCGTTTCACGCTGAGCTGCTGAAGCTCGCCCAGGCACCACTCGCCGGGATGCACCGCTACATGAACAACGCGGGGTACGCGGAGACCAGGGGTGCTGTGGCCAAGGCGCTCGCCGTTGCCTCCGACCTCCCGGTAGCGGCGGGGCAGGTGGTGATGACCTGCGGCGCCGGAGGCGCGTTGAACGTGGTGCTGAAGACCATACTGAACCCCGGCGACGAGGTGATCATCCTCACCCCCTTCTTCGTGGAGTACCGGTTCTACATAGACAACCACGGTGGGGTGCCGGTGGAGGTCTGGACCGACCGCGACACCTTCCAGCTCGACATCCCCGCCATAGGCGCCGCAATCAGCGCCAAGACCCGCGCCGTCATCATCTGCTCCCCGAACAACCCGACCGGGGTCATCTACCCGGCCGAGAGCCTGGCGCGTCTGGGCGAAATGGTGAGCGCCAAGGAAAAGGAGTTCGGCCGGCAGATCTGCGTCATCTCGGACGAGCCGTACGCGAGGATCAGTTACGACGGGAAGAGCGTGCCGAACATCTTCCGGTACGTGGAAAACTCGGTCATCGTCACCTCCCACAGCAAGGACCTGGCGCTTCCCGGCGAGCGGATCGGCTACCTGGCGGCGAACCCCCGGATGAAGAATGTCGGGCAGTTCATGGAGGGTGCGGTCTTCTCGAACCGGGTGCTCGGCTTCGTCAACGCCCCCGCGCTGATGCAGCGCCTGGTGGCGGGCCTGCAGCACATCTCGGTGGACATCGGCGCCTACCAGGAGAAGCGTGACCTGCTCTACGGCGCCTTGACCTCCATGGGGTTCAGGATGGTGCGACCGGACGGCGCCTTCTACCTTTTCCCCCAGTCTCCGCTTCAAGACGACATCGAGTTCGTGAGAATCGCCCAGAAGCACCGCATCCTGCTGGTGCCCGGCGCCGGCTTCGGAGCGCCCGGCTACTTCAGGGTCGCCTACTGCGTGGAGAAGGGGATGATCGAGCGCAGTCTGGACGCTTGGCGGGAACTCGCCCGGGAAGTCGGGCTGGTCGGCCGGCCGCCGGCCGCTTAAAGCTTACGGGAACCAGGCAATCGGGAACCAGACATGACAGAAACGATACTGATAGTTGACGACGAGGAGGGGATCCGCTCGGCCCTGGCCGGGATCCTGGAGGACGAAGGGTACCGCACCGTCGCTGCCTGCGACGGGGTGGAGGCGCTCGCCCTTTGCAAGCGGGAGCTCCCAGGTCTGGTGCTCCTGGACATCTGGATGCCGAGGATGGACGGGCTGGAGACGCTCAAGTGCCTGAAGGAGCAGCACCCCTCCCTGAACGTCATCATGATGAGCGGGCACGGCACCATCGAGACCGCGGTGAAGTCCACCAAGCTCGGCGCCTATGACTTCATCGAGAAGCCGCTCTCCCTGGAGAAGGTGGTGGTAACGGTGGAGAACGCCCTCGCCATGACCCGGCTGAAGGAGGAAAACGCCTCGCTGCGCGGCCTCGTGCTGCAGAGCCACGAGATGATCGGCGGGTCCGCGGCCATGGTGAGGCTGCGGGAACAGATCCGGCTGGTGGCGCCGACCAACGCCTCGGTGCTCATCACCGGCGAGAACGGGACCGGCAAGGAGCTGGTGGCCCGCTCGGTCCATTTCTTCAGCGGGCGCCGCGACAAGCCGTTCATCGAGATAAACTGCGCGGCGATACCCGAGGAGCTGATCGAGAGCGAGCTGTTCGGCCATGAACGGGGCGCTTTCACCGGCGCCGTGGCCCAGAAGAAGGGGAAATTCGACCTGGCGGACGGCGGCACCATTTTCCTGGACGAGATCGGCGACATGTCGCTCAAGACCCAGGCCAAAGTGCTGAGGATCCTGCAGGAACAGAAGTTCGAGCGGGTGGGCGGCACCAGGACCCTGGAGGTTGATGTCCGGGTGGTGGCGGCCACCAACAAGCTGCTGGAGGAGGAGATACGCAACGGCTCCTTCCGTGAGGACCTTTTCTACCGGCTGAACGTGGTTCCCTTCAAGGTCCCGGCCCTCCGGGAGCGGCGCGACGACGTGCCACTTCTGACCGGCTATTTCCTCGACGCCTACTGCAGGCGCGAGGGGAGGGAGCTGAAGCTGATCGTGCCGGAGGCGATGGAGGCGATGAAGCGCTACGACTGGCCCGGGAACGTCCGGGAGCTGAAGAACATTGTGGAGCGCCTGGTCATCATGACCCCCGGCGGCACCATCACCATGAACCACCTGCCGGACTACCTCAGCGCGGAGGCGAGCGACCGGGAGCCGGGCGGCGGGAGGCTGGACGGCGGGAGGCTGGACGGCGTGCTGGAGCTTTCCTCCCTGCGCGAGGCGCGGGAGGAGTTCGAAAAGGAATTCATCATCCAGAAGCTGGAGGAGAACGACTGGAACGTTTCCCGGACCGCGGAGGCGATCGAGCTGGAGCGGAGCAACCTGCACCGGAAGATCAAGAGCTACGGTATCGATATGAAAAAATGACCGGCATTCGACGCTCGATTGCCGGCAGGGGCGGGGCATGATTTTCAAACTCTTTCTGGTGTTGCTGGTTGTTCCGGTGTTGGAGATCTACCTGCTGATCAAGGTCGGTTCCCTGATCGGCGGCATTCCCACCGTGGCGCTCCTGCTCCTGATCAGCCTCCTGGGCGCCTACCTGGTGCGCAGCCAGGGTTTCCGGATCATCACCCGGATCCGGGAGGAATTGGCGCTGGGACGGCTTCCCGCCGCCCAGCTCCTGGACGGCGCGCTGGTTTTCATCGGCGGCGTGCTGCTTTTGACCCCCGGTTTCTTCACCGACTTTCTCGGCATCTTCTTCCTGATCCCCCTGACTCGCAACCTTATCAAGATCTGGCTGGGGCTCTGGCTGCAGGCGCGGCTCTCCAGCAAGGGTACCATCGTCATACCGCGCCGCTTCTGAGCAATAGAAAAGAACAAAAATGAATGGAACGCGGATGACGCGGATCGAGCGGATTCACGCGAATAAAAACAAGAGTCGGGTGCAAACCTTTTCAGTTGGTAAATCCGCGTAAACCCGTTCCGTCAGATCCGTATCCGCGTTCCATTGCCTTGCTTGATTCTGACCCCTTCATATGCTTCAGGCTCCTCCTCCTGGCGCTCCAGCGCACCTTTCCCCTGTTTTTCCCCTTTGTTGCGTCCCCTCCCTTTTGGGTTACAATCTCCAGGCTCGTTCTTTAATGTGAAAGCGAACTTTTCACTGCCGGGTCTCTCATGCTTCAGTCACAGGTCGCACCAAAAGGAGACAGTCATGATCCTGGTCGAGCAGTACCAAGGGGTGGGCGTCACGGAACAGAGCGTGGAGATCGTAGAGCGCAAGGGGACCGGCCACCCGGACCAGATCTGCGACTGCGTCATGGATGCCATCTCCGTGGCGCTATCCCAGGTCTACCTGAAGGAGTTCGGCGCCATCCTGCACCACAACATCGACAAGGGGCTCCTGGCAGCGGGAAGGGTGGAGAAGTTCTTCGGCGGCGGCGAGATGATCGAGCCGATGGAACTCACCATCGGCGACCGGGCAACCTTCCTAGCCTCGGGTCGCGAGATTCCGGTGCGGGAGATCGCACTGGACGCCGCTCGCGGCTGGATCGCCGCCCACCTGCGCGGAGTCGACCCGGACCTGCACCTGAGGTACCGCTTCAAGCTCGCCCCCGGCTCCCAGGAGCTGACCGACATCTTCGAGCGTCCCGGGGCGGTCCGGGGGGCTAACGACACCTCGGCCGCGGTCGGCTACTACCCCCTGAGCCCGACCGAGGAGGCGGTGCTGGCTCTCGAGAAGGAACTGAACGGGGAGCGTTTCAAGCGGCTTTTTCCGGAGACCGGCGAGGATGTGAAGGTGATGGGGCTGCGCTGCCGGGATGAGCTGGATCTCACTGTCGCCATGCCGCTGCTCGCCGGGAGGATCGGCTCGGAGCGCGAGTACTTCGCCAGAAAGGGTGTGATCGCATCCGAGATGCGACGCTTCATGGCTGACCGGGGCGGCTTCCGGCGGGTGTCGCTCCAGTTCAACACCCTGGACCAGGAGGGGCGGGGTTTGGGCGGGGTGTACCTGTCGCTATTGGGCAGCTCCGCCGAGGACGCGGATTCCGGCCAGGTCGGCCGGGGAAACCGGGTGAACGGCCTGATCCCGATCGGCAGACCGATCGGGACCGAGGCCGCGGCCGGCAAGAACCCGATGAGCCACGTGGGAAAGATCTACAATGTCCTGGCCCACCGGATCGCCCGGGAGATCTGCACTTCCGTGGCTGGCGTGCGGGGGGCCTACGTCCTCCTCTTGAGCCGGATCGGGGAACCGGTGGACCGGCCGCTGATGGCCAACGCCCAGCTGCTCATGGAGCCGGGAAGGCGGGCGGCGGAGGTGTCGGCGCAGGTGGAGGGGGTGTTCCAGCGGGAATTCTCGGGGATCAACGCCTTCTGCCTCGCCCTCGCCCGGGGGGAATACCCGGTCTGCTGAAAGGAGATTCGGGACGGTTGCCATTAGCTTCGCCCCCTCGCGCAGGCTAGACCTGGTGCGGTTCCCTTTCCGGCACTTCCTTTCCCGAGCTCCCTAAGCCTGGGCTGATCGGTGCCGGCGCCCTGCCCCGAGCGCGCTATAAAAGGTTGACAAGAGGCCGTTTACCGTTGACTATGCCAGCTTGCGAGGCTCGGGCGAAAAGCGGTCCCGGCTGATAAAAGCCGCCGGCATGCCGCCATGTCCTTGATACTTTCTTCCTGGAGGAAAATTGGAAACCGTTTTCATAGAGTTGCTGGTCATCTTCATTCTCGTCATCGTTAACGGCTTTTTCGCCTGTTCAGAGTTCGCCATCATCTCCGTCAGAAAAAGCAGGATCGCCCATCTGGTAAGTCTCGGGAACAAGCGGGCGATCATGGTCGATGCCCTCCAGAAGGATCCCAACCGCCTGCTCGCCGTGGTGCAGATAGGGATGACCGTGATCGGCTCCACAGCGTCCGCCGTAGGCGGGGTCATCGCGGTGGATTACCTCAGGCCGCTCCTGCAGCGCTCCGACATCGCGATGATCCGCAACGCGGCCGAGCCCCTGGCCGTGACCATCGTCGTTGCCACCATCTCCTACCTTCTGCTGATCCTGGGCGAACTGGTGCCGAAGACCATCGGCCTCCAGTACGCGGACACCGTGGCGCTCAGGGTCGCCAAACCGATCACCATCCTCGCCAGGGTTGCCTCCGTCCTGGTGGCCCTGCTCAGCTTTTCCAGCAAGGCGGTCTTCGCGCTGCTCCGCATCAAGTGGGAAGGGAGGGGGTTCATGACGCGGGACGAGGTGCAGCATATCGTCGCGGAGGGGCACGAGAGTGGTATCTTCAGTGATACCGAGCACACCTTCATAGACAACATCTTCGACTTCACCCACACCTCGGTACGGGAGGTGATGGTCCCCCGCACCAGGATCGTCGCCTTCGACCTGAACCTCCCCAAGGAGGAGATCCTGAACGGGGTGCTGGACAACATGTACTCCCGCTATCCGGTCTACCTCGGGAGCATCGAGGATACCGTCGGTTTCATCCATGGAAAGGATCTGCTGGGGAGGATGGTGCGGGAGCCCGACTTCGACCTTCGCTCCATCGTCCGTCCCCCCTTCTTCGTTCCCGAGGGGAAGAAGGTGAGCGAACTCCTGAAGGAGATGCAGAAGACCCGGGTCCACATGGCGTTCGTGGTGGACGAGTACGGCGGTATCAGCGGCATCGTCACGACGGAGGACCTGCTGGAGGAACTGGTGGGGGAAATCGAGGACGAGCATGACGTCGGCAAGCCGAGCACAGTGCAGGTGCAGGCTGACGGCAGTTTCCTGGTGGACGCCCTAATTTCCATCTCCGACCTGGAGGACCTGCTCGACATTGAGCTTGAGGATGACCTACCCTACGACACCCTGGCCGGGCTGATACTGGATCGTATCGGACGTTTTCCGGAAAAGGGAGAGTGCATCGTGCACGGCGAATATGCGTTCACCTGCGAGGAGGTGACCCGGACCACCATCGCGCTGGTGAAGATCACCAAGCATGGTCAGGAAGGGGCTGAGCTTAGAGACCAGTAGGGGGATCTTTCGTTCTTACTGCCCCTATTTTACCGGTTACGGCTTTTCATGGGCACGGTGCTTCTTTCTACCGGTGATGGTGACGGAGATGAAAATCGAAATGGCGAGGGTGCCGATGATCACTCCGAGGGAGAAATGCAGGGGGATCTCCACCAGGTCGACCAGGAGCATCTTCGCCCCCACGAAGGCGAGGATGAAGGAAACCCCGAGTTTCAGGTAGGCGAACATCTCCATGACATGGGCGAGCAGGTAGTAGAGCGAGCGCAGCCCCATGATGGCGAAGACGTTGGAACTGTACACAATGAACGGGTCGTGGGTTACCGCCAGCACCGCCGGGATGGAGTCCACGGCGAAGATCAGGTCGCTCGACTCCACCACGACCAGCGTCAGGAAGAGCGGGGTGGCCGCCAGGATGCCCCCCTTTTTTATGAAGAAACGGTCGCCGCTGATCCTCTTGGTGATCGGTACAAACCTCCGCACCAGGCGAACCAGCAGGTTTTTTTCCGGCTCGATCTTCTCCTCAGCCCCGAAGGCCATCTTGAAGCCGGTGTAGACCAGGACTGCCCCGAAGAGATATATCATCCAGTGGAACCTCTCCAAGAGTCCGATTCCGACCACGATGAAAATCCCCCTCATGACCAGCGCGCCGATGATCCCCCACTTCAGTATCTTGGGCTGGTGCGCCCTGGAGACCCGGAAGTAGGAAAAGATCATGATGAAGACGAACAGGTTGTCGACCGAAAGGGATTCCTCGATGATGTAGCCGGTCAGGAACTCCAGCGCCTTGGCTCGGCCGAGGTAATACCAGACTCCCCCGTTGAAGACGAGCGCCAGGCCCACCCAGACCAGCGTCGAGGTGAGGGCCTCGCGAAAACGTATCTCGTGGCTTTTCCGGTTGAAGACCCAGATGTCGAGGATGAACATGACGGCGATGACGGCTGTGAATATGAGCCACATGATGGTCTGCGAGGACAATTAAAACTCTCCTTTTGCTGCGTTTAGCGCGTCATCTGCTCCAGCCTGGCGATCCGGTCGTCCATAGGCGGGTGGGTGGAGAAAAGCTGCAAAAGACCGCCGGCGGTGAGCGGGTTCACGATGAAGAGGTGCGCCGTGGCCGGTCGCGCCTCCTGCATCGGGAGCATGCGGGAGCCGTTGTCCAGTTTCCTGAGCGCGCTCGCCAGCGCGAGCGGGTGGCCGCACATTTTTGCCCCTCCCTCGTCCGCCAGGTACTCCCGCGACCTCGAGACCGCCATCTGGATCAGCATCGCCGCGATCGGGGCGATGATCGCCATGGCGAGCCCCCCGAGAACTCCTCCCCCTTCCTCGTCATCGCTCCTCCCCCCGAGGAGGGCGCCCCACTGGAGCATGCTGCCGAGCATGGAGATGGCGCCGGCGAAGGTCGCCGCGATGGTGGAGATGAGGATGTCCCGGTTGGCGACGTGGGTCAGTTCGTGCGCCATGACCCCCTCGAGTTCCTCGGGGGTGAGTATCCGCATGATCCCCTCGGTGGCGGCGACCGCCGCGTGCTCCGGGTTCCTCCCGGTGGCGAAGGCGTTCGGGCTGTCGGAAGGGATGATGTACACCTTCGGCATCGGGAGCCCGGCCTTCATGCTGAGCCTCCTGATGATGCCGTAGAAGGCGGGGTTCTCCGCCTCCCCGATCTCGCGGGCGTCGTACATCTTGAGCACGATCTTGTCCGAGAACCAGTAGGAGAAGAAGTTCATGGCGCAGGCCATGAAGAAGGCGAAGTACATGCCGCCCCGGCCGCCGATGGCGCTTCCCATCGCCACCATGAGCAGTGTGAGTGAGGTGAGGAGAACCGCGGTCTTGAATCTGTTCATGTCGAACCTCCCAACTGGCCGAATTTGCAGGGGTAATGAAAAAGACCTTTATCCGAGCGCGAAAAAGGCGCTGGATAAAGGTCTTGCATGCGCTGACCTGGTGTCAATGCCCCGTGTCCGGGCCGAAAAGGCCGTCTTGACGAAATGCACGGGTCGGCTTAAATCGCAAAGCCGTTAGCTACTCCCCTTTATACAGTAGGAAATATAGGTACTGGGCGCCCCGCTGTCAACAGCTTTATTATATAGTCGCCAGCCGCGCCCCTCCTTCAACACCCGATCCGATCGGTCAAAAGGATCGCCTCGGCAAGCTGACGCATCGATATGCGCCGGTCCATGGCGAGCCTCTGCATCCTCCGGAAGGCCTCGGCCTCTGTGAGACGGTCACGCTCCATGAGCCGCCCCTTCGCCTTTTCGACGATCTTCCTGGTCTCGATGCTCTCCTTGAGATTCACGATCTCATCCTTCAAAAGGTCGATCCTGCGGGCCGTGGCAAGGGAAAGCACCAGGGCCGCCATCAGCTCGTCCTCCCGGACCGGCTTGGCCAGTATCGTGGAAACCACCGACTCTCCCCACTGCTGCACGCTCTCCAGGTCGCTCTTTTCCGCGATCATGATGATCGGGATGCCGAGTTTCTCCCAAAGTTTCCGCATCGTCTGGCTCACGTCCCGGTCCAGGGCCGAATACTCTATCACGGCGATCTCCGGATGGATCTCCAGGGCGTCGACGTAGAGCTCTCCGGGACTGCCGGACGCTATTATTTCAGCAAAACCATGTTCCTTCAGCCTCTTTTTTAAGCTCCCGAGGAGCTTCGCGTCGCGTATGCACAGGACCGTTTTCCTCATAAATTCACTCCCTTACCTCGCGGCGGCTAGCCGCGCCGCGAGGTATCAGGATATTAAAGAGCATGGATCGTTCCAAAAATTACCGGCAGGTGCTATAAGTTTTGAGTTCAAGGGAGGTTCATGTGAAAAAGTGGCTTTTAGTGGCGGTGCTCCTGATTCTGGTGGTCGCGGTGGTGGCCTATCTGCTCCACCCTTCCAGCGAAAAAGCGGGCAAGGCGCTGCGGATTTCGGGAAACCTGGAGCTGACGGAGGTGCAGGTGAGTTTCAAGGTCCCGGGACGGGTGCTCGCGAGACGCGTCGACGAGGGGGCCTTCGTCGAGCGCGGGGATACCGTGGCGACCCTTGAGGACGCCGAGCTTGCCGACGCCTTGAAGCTGGCCCAGTCCGATGCCGAGGCGCAAGCCGCGACCCTGGCCGAGCTTGAGGCCGGCTCGCGCCGCGAGGAGATCGCCCAGGGGGAGGCGCTCCTGGCCCGGGCCGAGGCCGAGGCGCTGCGAAGCGCGACCGATTACCGCAGGGAGTTGGCGCTCTACGCGAGGGAAGTGATCCCGAAGCGGGAGCTGGATGCCGCCCGTGCCGCCAATGACGGGGCGCGAGCCTCGGCGCGCGAGCGGCGCGAGGCGCTGGCTCTACTGCGCAGGGGGGCGCGGCGGGAGCGTGTCGACGAGGCGCGGGCGCGCTTGAAGGGTGCCCTGGCGCGGGTCTCCACCGCCAAGGAGAGGCTTGGCTACGCCACCCTGCTCGCCCCGATTTCCGGGGTGGTCCTCTCCAAGTCGGTGGAACCGGGCGAGCAGGTCGCCGCGGGGACCCCGGTAGTGACCCTGGGAGACACCGGGGAGTGCTGGCTCAAGGGGTATATCCCCGAGACGGAACTGGGCCGGGTGAAGCTCGGGCAGCAGGCGCGGGTGAGCACGGACAGCCATCCCGGGAAGTTTTACCAGGGGAGGGTCAGCTTCATTTCCAGCGAGGCGGAGTTCACCCCCAAGAACGTGCAGACCGAGAAGGAACGGGTGAAGCTGGTGTACCGGATCAAGATCTCCCTCCCGAATCCCGGCATGGAGTTAAAGCCCGGCATGCCGGCCGATGCCGAGATCGTGATCGGCGCTCGCTAGCGAGTCGCCGCGTCCTTCGGGGGCGGGGCGGACGGGGGAAGGGATGGCGGAAGATGAGGTAATCAGAACCGAGGGGTTGAGTAAGTCCTTCGGAGGTGTCCCGGCGGTTGCGGGGCTCACCCTGAGCGTTCCCCGGGGGGAGCTGTTCGGCCTGGTCGGCTCCGATGGAGCCGGGAAAAGCACCACGCTGCGCATGCTTACCGGCATCATGGACCCCTCCGAAGGTGACGCCTGGGTGCTCGGGAGTCCCATGAGCCGCGCCCCGGATGCGGTTCGGGGCCAGATCGGCTATATGAGCCAGCGTTTCGGCCTCTACCCGGACCTGACCGTGCTGGAGAACCTCCTCTTCTATGCCGATATCCAGATGATCCCGCGCCGCGGCCGCGACGCGAGGGTCAAGGAACTCCTTTCTTTCGGAAAACTCGAACCGTTCCGGGACCGGGCCGCCGGCCAGCTCTCGGGCGGCATGAAGCAGAAACTGGGGCTTGCCTGCGCCCTGGTGCACCAGCCGCGGGTCCTCTTCCTGGACGAGCCGACCAACGGGGTGGACCCCGTTTCCCGGCGGGACTTCTGGCGCATCCTGCACGGGCTTCTGGCCCAGGGGGTAACGGTCTTCGTGGCCACCGCCTACCTGGACGAGGCGGAGCGCTGCCATAGGGTGGGGCTGATGCACAAGGGGAGGCTCCTGGCGTGCGACACTCCCCGGGGGCTGAAAAAACTGATGCAGGGAGGCGTCCTGGAGCTTGCCACCAGCGATCCGCGCCGCGCCGTGCGACTCCTTTCGGGGCAGTTCCCTTCCGGGTCGGTGGCGCTATTTGGCGAAAGGCTGCACCTGTACGCCCCGGAGCCAGGTGTTGCCGGGCGGCTCGCCGCGACGAGCCTCAAGGCCGGCGGCCTGGAACTCAGCTCCATCAGGGAGGTGGAACCCTCGCTGGAAGACCTGTTCGTGTCGCTGCTCCGTTAGGTGGACCCGGGTTCCCGCGGGGTGGGGGGAAGGATGATGGAAGAAAAAGGATCAACGACTGCGGTTTCCCTGCGTGAGCTCTCCAGGCGCTTTGGCGCGTTCACGGCGGTGAGCCGGGTGACCCTGGACGTCGCGGCCGGTGAGATCTTCGGCTTTCTCGGACCCAACGGCGCGGGCAAGTCGACCACCATCCGGATGCTCTGCGGCATCCTGGCGCCCAGCTCCGGGAGCGGGACGGTGGCGGGCTACGACATCGCGACCCAGTCGGAACAGATAAAAGCGGAAATCGGCTACATGAGCCAGAAGTTCTCCCTCTACGAGGATCTGAGCGTCGAGGAAAACATCGACTTCTACAGCGGGATCTACCGGATACCCCCGGAGAAGAAGCGTCAGCGCAAGGAGTGGGTGATCGAAATGGCGGGGCTTTCCGAACAGCGCCAGGCGCGGAGCTCCACCCTTTCCGGCGGATGGAAACAGCGTCTGGCGCTTGGCTGCGCCATCCTTCACGAGCCCCGCATCATCTTTCTGGACGAGCCTACCTCCGGGGTCGATCCGATCAGCCGCCGCAGCTTCTGGGAGCTCATCTACCGGCTGGCGGGAGAGGGGGTCACCGTCTTCGTGACCACCCACTACATGGAGGAGGCGGAGTGCTGCGATCGTCTCGGGTTCATCTTCGGCGGCGAGCTGATCGCCCTGGGGAGCCCGGCGCAGCTTAAATCCCGGTTCCCGGGGGAGATCGTCGAGCTATCCTGCGAACGCCCCTTCGAGTGGCTTGAGCGGGTCGAGTCCCTTCCCGGGGTGCGCCAGGCGGCCCTCTTCGGGGCGGGGCTCCATGTCACGGTGGACCGCGCCCTTGAGGCGATCCCCCTCATCAAGGCTGCACTCGCCGGCCTACCGCATCGCCTGGAACAGATCCCCCCCTCCCTGGAGGACCTGTTCGTCTCCTTCATGGAGGGACGCGACAGTGGGGCCGGGATCCCCGGCCCGGCCGGCCGAGGGGAAAAGCGATGAAATACAAGAGGGTTTCCGCCATTGCCCGGAAGGAATTCCTCCACGTGCTGCGCGACTGGAGGAGCCTCGGTATCGGGATCGCTATTCCGATCGTGATGCTCTTTTTGTTCGGCTACGCGCTCACCCTGGACGTGGACCGGGTGCCGCTGGTGGTCTGGGATCAGAGTGGCACCCCCGCGAGCCGCGCCCTGGTGGGCGCGTTCAGCGCCTCGCGCTATTTCAACCTGGTGGAAAACGTCCGGGGGTACCGGGAGATAGAGCGGGCGGTGGATTCCCGCCGCGCCGTCATCGCCCTGGTGGTACCGGTGGATTTCGCCGGCCGGGTCGCCTCCGGCCGGGCTGCTTCGGTGCAGGCGATCCTGGACGGCAGCAACTCCAACGTCGCGGCCTTTGCCCTTGGTTACGCCGAGGCGGTGACTCGCGACTACAGCGAGCGCGTCACCCTGGATCTGCTGGGCAGAAGCGGGTTGCCGCTCCCCGCGCGCGGGCTCGAATTGCAGCCGCGGGTCTGGTTCAACACCGCCATGGAGTCCCGCAACTATATCTTCCCCGGCCTGATCGCCATCGTCATGATGGTGATCGCGGCGCTCCTTACCTCGCTCACCTTCGCGCGGGAGTGGGAGGTGGGGACCATGGAGCAGCTGATCGCGACGCCGGTGACCGGCTGGGAGCTGATTCTCGGCAAGCTGACCCCCTATTTCGCCATTGGCACCCTCGACCTGGTGCTTTCCGTGGCTCTCGGGGAGTACGTCTTCGGGATACCGCTGCGCGGGGAGGTCTGGCTGATCTTCGCCTGCTCCTCGCTCTTCCTGGTCGGGGCGCTGGCGCTCGGGATGCTGATCAGCATCGTCACCAAGAGCCAGTTCCTGGCGAGTCAGATAGCGCTCGTGGCCACCATGCTCCCGGCCTTTCTCCTCTCCGGTTTCATCTTTCCCATCGCGAACATGCCGTACCCGATCCAGCTTTTCACCCACATCATCCCCGCGCGCTATTTCGTGACCCTCTTGCGCGGCATCTACCTGAAGGGTCTGGGG
>Ga0209125_1001859_pt1 | contig 18077 bp, 37 predicted proteins | sample BarGraIncub1131A_FD_184503 | JGI IMG/M metagenome (GOLD analysis project Ga0209125, IMG submission 184503) | Arctic peat soil microbial communities from Barrow, Alaska - Barrow Graham LP Incubations 11-31A (SPAdes) (version 2) | ecosystem: Environmental > Terrestrial > Soil > Wetlands > Peat...
AGATGAAGAATCTTTGTGAAATATATATGTATTATAGAATAGAGTTAGTATAGACCTTTGTGAATGATTCGTCAAGCGAAATAAAATATTTATTATATTTAATTTCTAGATGGACTAGGGCTATCTTATTATCTATGGGATTATGTGAACCAGTATGGAATTTATCCGCTACTGGCTCAATTACTTTTTTTACAATCATAACTACCACATCCAATTTCTATTTTGTCTTTGTTTATGCAAAAGTTGGTGTTCTTTGAGGGATTGATACTTGATTAGTATTACGATTAGCATAACTTTGTTCTGCTTTATGAGCATATTCATTTAGTTTGTCTAAGAATCTATCTACAACTGATTCATTGACTCTAGTTCCTACCATCCCTGTCTGTTTCATAATGGCAATTTCCACCTTCCTAAGAATGTCTTCAGGACACTCGCACAGAGGTTGAATAAATCCATCTACCATTAATCTACTTTTAGATACGACCCTCATTTGTTCTACTAGAATTTCTGACTCATATGGCAATCCAGATTCCTGACCAATTCGGATGTGAGTCGGCATATTATTTTTACCTAAACGGCTCGATAACGGTATGACCATAGTTATTGGTGCATGTGAATTTCCTACGTTATTCTGAATTACGAGTGAGGGGCGTACCCCACCTTGCTCGCTGTCTATCGCATTTTCATAGCTACACCTGACAATCCACCCTCTAAATACGCTTACTCCTCTTAGATCAACTCCGCTGTCATTTAGACTATAACCACATGCAATTCTTAATTCATTAAATGTGACTCTCATTTCTGAACCTAAGGCAATTTTTTGAAGAAGTTCTACCTCTGGGTATGTATTGCATTTTCCATTCACAATGTCAGCTATACGTTTAGCAGTATTAGGTATTCCTGCTCGATCTGCAAACTCTGGAATTGTATTATAACCAATTGCTTTTTTTACTAGGATTGTGAGTTTCTTTAAATCCTTTACCTCGTTTAATTTTGCTCTTGTGTTTAACATATTAATACATCCACCCTTCTAATTAACTAAGATATAATTTGTTTAATTCATACTTTATATCATTATATTATAGTAGATGTATTAATATGTCAAGTTTTTATCTAAACTTATTATTTATTATTTGAGGGAAGATGTATTTCTACGCCTTCCCTCTATCTTTGTCTATGTTATTATGCAATGATTTGTGGCATTTCTGGCTGATGCCATACTACCCATGAAGACATTACTGCTACAACTACTGTGATTGCAACCAATCCCAATATAACAGTTTTAAATAACTTGTTTTTCATATTATTTCACCTCCTTTACCATTTGATTATGTTAAACAGATCCCTATTAAATATTTTGGCTCTGTTTTTCATCATAAATTAGGGCGATACAAAACTTAATAATAATATAAACTCCAGTAAGAATAAAAAATGGTATTAGATAGGTAAAACATACTACGAATAAAATTTGTTCAGTTAAGGTTGTTAAAGTATTAAGTATATCATTGTACAAAATCAGTTTGACTATATAGATTTCAAATATTAGTAACAGCACCATTGTCGTAGAAACATATTTCTTAAAAAAACTATTATTATAAATATAATTGAATATATTGACATGAAATTTTCCGTTTTTACTAACAAGAATAAAAATTAAAATCATAAATTCAATAACTCTTGTGGATAAAGAACAAAGTAAAACTAAATAAATGTTTTTTGATATTGTTGCAAAGGTTAAGTGTAAAAAATTGAACCATACAAATGCATTACTTATATCAATCATTATTAATATAAAATAAATAGGGATTAAGGACATAAAAACTTTAAACTGTAAGTATTTTGTTTCTTCAATTTCTGTCTTTCTAAATATGTATACTGTTAGAATATACAGAACCAATAAACAGGTTAACACACTTACTCCTCTAGGCTTTATCTTTAACCCATAATTCATAACATCCATTAATATAGATACTGGTATTATTAATATTATATACGACTTTATGTTTTCTTTGATTCTATAAACGTCCAACAAATCTTTCCTACCACAAATTCTTATTAATAAAAGAACCATAAACATTGTCTCTGGGATAGTGATAAAAACACAACTCAACAAACCATTTACTAAATCATTCATATAAATTATCCTCCTCAACATCTTCTATTGTGTTAAGTATAGTCTATGGTAAATAGTTTGTCAAGTAAATATTTTATTTATATTTTGTAGTTATCTTCATAATATTACTAGATTTTATTGAGTAATATATTATTATAAAAGCAAATGATCTTACCAATGCGTCTCCAATGGAAAATGACATATATCCTGCATCGAATATGTCTGTCAATGGAATTAACTTAGTATACATATCTCCCATAACGTGATAGTCTCCATATTTCAATGATTTAGAAAACATATCTGCTTTAGCATATCCCGTTGCCCATGAATTTGAAATAAAAACTGGCATTTTATTATTATTATATAATACAGCTATTTGGTTTAATTTAGATCCTAATGCAGTACATATTGCTCCTATAATAACAGGAGACGTTAACCATATTGCGATTTGACTATTCCTTTTGAGATTAATATTCTTGAATATTGATATATCGAGTAATTTATATTTGTAAATGAGTATGAAATAAAACAATAATGAAGTAACCTTTATATATTTTGCATATTCTAAGAACCAGTATTCTCCTTTGAACATTAAAGAAACAATATAAATATGAGTAATACAAGTTAATAATATAGGATATATACTCCAATGTTTCAGAACATATTTTAATTTATATCCCTTAAACCATGCAAATAAAAATGCGAATATAACTGTCTCTGTCACTTTATCGCCTCCCCTCTATCAATCAATTTAAAGAGTTTTGTTCCAATGGGAGTAATCGTAAATATCTCAAGTAGCACTCCTGTTGATACACCAAGACATATTACTTTGTTTTGAACAAATACCATGCTAATTATGGAACTTACAATGATAAATAGTACAGTCATATATTTCTTCCTATTTCCATTATCACAATCTTTATCTGACTTATCTGCTCTTTCCTGTGGTGCATATTTCAATGCTGTTACTATACTCCATATCATTCCTAGTATTGCCCCTATAATTAATATTAAAGAGCTTATATGGACTTGTGTGACCACATACCCCAGTGAAAGGAAGAAAAATATCATCACACCAAAACATTTATTGAAGGATGACATATGTATTCCTCCTGCCAGTGATCTTAGAGAAGAGAATACATTCATAATCAGGAATGAAGCAAGAAATATATTTAAACAATATGCAATAGATAATACGATTAGATATTTAAACAACTCTCCATAAAATATCATTGATCCATTTTCAGCTAATTGTATTATATGCTCTTCACTTATCTTTACATCTTTATGTCTATATTTTTTAATTAGGTTTTCTATATAGGCATAATCTGACTCGGTAAATGTTTGATTGATTAAATCATATTTAGTAATTGCTTTTACTGTTTTATTAGATAGAGATGTAATTAAATCCATTTATTATATTATTCCTCCTTCTTAATTTGCCACTGAACTATTATATTTACTATCTGACAAGGAAAACTGCACCATAATTCCTGCGTCTACTTTACTCATGATAAAATCATCACAGAATCCAATCTTTTGAGAAAATGATTCTTTAGGTAATAACATTATTTGCTCGCACATAGCCGTAGAGACTCTTGCTAACCCTGTTGATGTTGGAATCTCACAATGAGTTGGCATCCACCGTTTCGCCTTAGTTGTGAGAGGAATTGCATGGATTACACTAGAATATTGATTGGCCTTATTATTCGATACAATTATCATAGGACGCTGAAAACCATTTTGTAATGAAGTTCCTCCGCTATCAGGTAGATTAACTAAACATATATCACCTCGATTCAACTGATGCATACTTATCACTCCTTCTGTTTATTCCTTATGTGATATAGTATGCCGATAATTTTGTACAATATACATAAAATATTATCTATTAGTTATTATAGCCTACTTTATTTTATAATTCAAGCACTATTTTGTCCTATTTTACTCCGTTATTACACAAATTGGACGTTAAAATCATACATTTAAGCTAATACCTTTTTCCAACATCGTTTACATTGGTCGTACTTCTCTTCATTAGAAAGGTCATCGTCTACCGTTTCATAACAAATACCAACATGATCCTCTAAGCCAGAAGCAGAAGGGCATGAGCCATCTAAACGATTTAAAAGTTCTTTATGGTCAATCTTAGTATTTCTCAGTGCATCACGAACGTCTATGCATTTTTGTAAGTAATCCATATCTCCTGTTTGAATATTATCACAGTATTCAAGAATTATTTCCTTATTTGTTTCTTCCTCCTTATCTGGAGTGTCAAGGATTTCACGGAATCTCTTTTTAATTGAGTCATTTTCTTTTTCTAGTTCACATGTAGCAATCATATGTACTAGAATTTCAGCATCTAATACTTTTCTCCTGTCTAAAATTGATCTTAATTCTTCCTGTTCTTCTAGTGAAATTTTACTTCTTTTCATATATTTCTCCTTTCCCTATAAAACGGCTCTTTCGAAGGTTTTATGGTCTAGGAATATGGAGCATACACGAGCATTGGGGAGCATATGGAAGGTGTAATTTTATGTATTGACTGCTTTAATCCTATTCATTGCAATTTCACAATATGGATCTTTTTCTGTGTTCATCATTTCTAAATCAACCCATTTTAAGTTATAATCTTCATCCCTATTTAATTCCTCACATGCAACACCATGAGTTCCACTTCCTGCCGTAATATCAATTGTTCTACCACCAACAGGAGTAACTAATTTTATAAGCCATTTAATTAATGCTTTAGGTTTAACAGTTACATGGGTATTTCCCTCTCCTTTTTCTTTCTTTGTTGGTTTTGCACAATATAGGAATGGAACAAAATCATCTGCATCAATATTTAAGAAGAATCTACTAGCACCTCCTGTATCATTTCTTGGAGTAAGCGTCCCTCTTCGCAAAGGCGTAACCACTCCATTTGAATTTTCTCCCACTTTTGCGTTCCCATTTCCACTACCACATGCTCTTTCTCCACTCTGATTATCTAATTCTTCTCCCATAGAAGAATCGAAAATCATGTTAGCAGGAAACCTACCTATCTCATTTGCTGGCATTGATTTATCTTCTGCATAAGCACCATAAATCTTATCGTCTTTATCTGAGTAGTTTGTTGTAGGCTTTTTTGAAGATTTTGCATTAATTGTATCCTTATCTGCTTGTGAAGTTGGGACTCTACAAGCATCAATATTCATTCCACCAACACCATATGTATTAATATTATTTATGTATGTTCCTTCTAATGGTTTTTGAAATACTGTGATAGGTTCATGTGCTGGTTTTAATCCTGCTGTTTTCCACCCATTCCATGTTTTTGCTTGCTCTGTCAATGGCTCAGTTATGTCATAGCCTTTACATTCATAGTCATCTCCAACAAGGTTACTATCACCATCTTTAAGTCCTTTGCTACTTCTTATACCTTTACTATCACTTTTCCCAATAACTTTTCTATCTTTATCAACACCTGCTTTTTTATCAAATAATTTACTAACATCCTGATTCTTAGGAAATCCAGTCCCATAAACCCAATCAATTTCTTCCACAATATTAAATCCTACATCTTCAAAAGCAGACTTCATTCTATGATTGGTTTTTGGATGACCAAAGATACAAACATATCCACCCGGCTTAATAATTCTAAACAACGGGATTGCTCTCTCTTTACACCATTCATAAAAATTACCTGTTGTATCCCATTTTTTACCCATAAATGATAAATCATATGGAAAGTCTGATATGCAACTATGTACTGAACTATCTTTTAGCTTTGCCATTACCTCAATATTGTCTCCTTGGATTAGTTTTCCCTTTTCAGTTTTATAAATTAGTTCCAAATTATATATTCCTCCTTATTATTTATTACTTATAATATTATTGAATAATTAAACGCTCTTTTTCAAATATAACTCACTACAACCCTCTGGAGAATTGTCATCATCTAAATGAACACAAGTCCATTCTTTTTGAATACATTCTTGAAATGAGTCACAAGATACGCAACATACATGTTCTTCATTTTCTTCGCAATCATCTATGTCACATTTTAATATAAACTTTGATAAATCAATATTCATATTATTCACTTCCTTTCAATATTAGAATGAAATTTGGATTTCGAAGGCTTTTGCGTTTTCAGAATCAACCTATAGGCTAGTTTCAGAGGTGGAATAATTTTACAAACTGTCTCTAAGTTGCTTAATCCATAAATTACGTTCATTAGTACCCTTAATTTCTGCTTCTAGCTTCTCAGTATGATATTTGATGTTTTCAAGGCAACTACTCATTTTTGACTCAATATATTCTTGTGGAGTTTCTTTTTTATATCTTTCTGTCGTATCATATTCAGAATATAGATTACTACAATCGAATTCAATGCTTTGTTTTAATTGGTCAATAGCATATTCCTTGAGTTTAATATGTTCTTTTGTTGGCGGTATCCATTTTTCTACTTGTTCAAGAGTCTTTTCATATCTATATTTTAGATACATAGTTTTATCATAATATTGTTGATCCTCGTTTATTCTTTTAGTATGTTCTTCCTCAATAAACACATTTGCTTCTTCAAGAGTAATTTTAGCACATTCTGCTAATTTTTCTCTTGCTAATTCAAGTTGTTTTGAGTGATATGTACTAGGTTTAAATTCTTCGGGGATTACAGCATCACTTGGCTCATCTCTCATATTCATTAATGCACCAAAAGCTCTAGCACAAGTCATAACAAATTCCTTACCTGTTTGTTCTTTACCATCATAAATTTTTGATGTATATCCTGTTGGCATATTATTTTCCTTCTTTCTCAATCTTTTCTATTTCTTTTTCACTCATATATTGTCTAGCAGTAGGACACACACGGTATACATTAACTTGTTTGATTTCGCCAGTGATTAAAATATATGTAGATATAGCGAAATTAAATATCATACTCATACTAAGAAGAGCAATAACAATTTGATATATGGGTATTATCGGATCGCCTAATGGAAATTGTATAACTCCAATACTCAACACGACAGCAACAGAAATTCCCCAAATTGCTCCAACTGGACTACGATTTAAGTTATGATTAAACTTTTTAAACATAAGTCTACTTCCTCTCTAATATTAGGATAAAATATTTATTTGATTCCAAGATCACAATATGAATTTCTAACTTTAAGACATGATTTACATTGATAAATATATACTATATCAATATCTATCATGCAACTTGTATTTGTAATTACTTCGTCTTTACTGCTCAAAGTCACTATGATTCGGCAAATACGCTGCAACTACATCATCATTCTTATTCATTAATAAAATATTCATTATCATTTCCCTCCTCTTTTATTAATTAATATTAGCAAATTCATTTACATAATAATTAACAAGTTCCCCCGCATACGTGATGCTAAATAATTTACCATTCTTATCTATCTCGCAATCACAATCCATGCAAAAATAGCCACTCCAATCTAGTTTATTTACATGTTTACTTCCACAGTTTGGACATATTTCAATACTAACAGTTGCCTTTGCCATTATGTAATCACTCCTAAATATTATTTTATAGTTACTGTATAAATCATTAGTATGTATAACTACTCTTTTTTATTTGACTTACCAAAAGCACCATCTGTCTTCCAAATAACAGGAGTTACAGAAAATACTCTCTGAATTTTCTCTTTACATATTGGACATAACCTTAATACATCTTCTGTAATTCTGCATTCATGATCAAATTCTCCACATATTTTACATAAATAGGTTCTTATCAATATGTATTTTACTCCTTTCCCTTTTAAAATCTTAGTTTTATCCTTCTATTTCTTCTACAATAATTCTAACTCTTTTACTATCAAAATCCTCCATTAATTCAAACATCTCATGCTTTGGGTATATTCCTCTTTTAGCATCTATTTTTGTTTCATAGATACCAAAATCATCCCATTGACCACCTAACCAGCCTTCAATAATCTTTTTCACTTTTTCATCTCCTATCTTTTAACTACTTAATTTCGTGTGGCTAGTATTTTAACTTTTGTCCACAATTTGGGCAATACTGATTATTAACTCTTACATTACAAACTGGGCAAGATTGACTAGAGCTATCTGTTTTTATAACCCTCATTGATATGTTCTTAAAAACAAGTTTACCATAATCACATTGCTTACATGAATCAACCACAAAGCAAGAACCAGTACCTTCAAATGCACACAACCCAAATTCACACTTCATTTTTGACTAATCCTCCTCTTCAACTTCCCACTCGTCTTTCCAACCCATAATCTCTTTTACCTTCTCCGAGTTGTTGTTTAGAAACTTTGTAGCAAAATTATCACAATCGGACTCATTAAGTTTTATTCCTTTAAGATATTGATATGAATGACGTAGCTCATGCAATAAGGCATGTAAAGAATATAATTGCTTACTGTGAAAATCATCGTATTCTTGAGCAAAAACAAATACACAAACCTTATTAAATGCAGGGGTATAGATCCCTTCGATTTTACATAAGAGAATAGAAAATATCCGAAATGAAAATATTTCTATCAAACAATGAACAATCCCTAATCTTAAAATATCTATCCTATTTTCACAAACAACAATCTGACTAGGTTTGTATTCATTACCTAAAAATCTTAATATTTTCTTTAATTGTTTATTGGTGATACATCGTTCATTATTTTTTATTATCATTTTCTCACCTCAGTTACTTATTGACTTAGTTTCTTACCGCACCAAGGACAATATTCAAGTTTGGATAAATAAATAGTTCCATCTGGATACCATAAGCACCATCCGTAATTCAGCATAAAATGAACTGTTTGTTTGCATCCCTCATGTGGTTGATTTTTCATTAGTAATTCAGACTCATATTCAGTTAACATTTGTTTTCTCCTCCTTTCTCACAAGATAAAACCACATTTTTAACGTTTTATTTATCCCAAATACTTAATGTTTTAATAATTTTTAGATTTCTAAGGTTATACTCATAGTTTTCATATTCTCCATACTCGCTCCCAACATGTCTTGTATTACCTACAAACAAAATCTTCTCACCATTATCCCCAATTTCAATTAATGTAGCATAACTTATTCCATCTGCTGAATAATAATTATTGGTATCTGTACATACTTTAGCATCGTCAGGGAATTGGGATAAAAATTTTTTAAACTCTTTCACAGTCATTTGATTTTTAATTTTAATTATCCTCCTTTTTCTTCTTATGAGCTTCATAATAAAATTTATTGTATTCTTTACGACTAGAAGTAAATGTTCTACCATGTATTTTAACATACTCTTCTCTATGTCTCTTTTGTTGAATCGCTAAAGATTCCTTATTTTCTTCGTAGTATTTTTTATGGTACACCTTTGTCTTCTCTTTGAACTGTTTTTTATACTCACTATGTTCTAGATTGTAGCATTCACGGCAAGTAGTACCGATACCACTTTTAGTATTACTTTTCCTAAAATCTTCAAATGGTTTTTCATCACCACAAACCTTGCAGACTTTAACATTATACATGTTCAAATTCTCCTTTCTCCCATTCGAAATTCACGTTTTATGCTAGTTCAACAATTCTAGCGTTATAACAACTTTCTTCATCGATTTTAAGCATGATACGTAATGCATGAGGATAGTCTAATCTTAAAAATAACTTTTCATCATCTGTAAAGGTATTAACCACAGATAAAATTTTATTGGTTTCAATTTCTTTGATTCCATATTGCTTCATATAAAAATTAATCCTCCTTCCCTTTCAAATCCGACTTTTATTCCCCTTTTAGCATACCCTTAACCTTTTCAATTTGTTCTTTCGCCATAACTCTGCCACCAGTATTTAGCATAATGAAGTATCTTAGAATTTGGTCATCTGTTAAGTTTTTTGCTTCAGCTTGTGCTATTGCATAATCAGTGAAATGATGTTTGTCTCTATGAGATAGTTCACTAAACAATTTTCCTTTGTAGGTAAATCTATCTTCGTAGAAATCTAAAATTGCTCTGATTCTTTGCTTACCATCTAAGATTTCATATCCAAGTCCTGTCTCGATCCATTTTTCCATCTCATAATGAATGAATGTGAATTTTCCGATATCCACATTATGAAAGATAGAATCAATCAGCGAAACTTTGTCTTCTAAACTCCATACAAATTCCCTTTGATAATCAGGTTCAAAATTAACTCCAAAATGATATACTTTACTAAAAATATCACCCATACTTCTCTGTGAATAATTCAATTTGACATCTCTATTTTGAACCAATGATTCATTTTTCTCTTCTGCATATTTTCTAACATCTGTCCACATCACGAACATCCACTGATGCTCTGTTTTAATTGGATTACCATAGTTAGTATTAGTAGAAGAATAATCAATTTCATATATTTTGTTTTCATTGAGAATTGTAGAAATATAAACGTCCTCTAAATTTCCAATCATTACTCGATCACCTACACTGAATTTATATGTAGGCTCTGGGATTAATGGGAGTCTATCCACCACATCTTTTAGTCTAGATTGTTTTTGTTCTTCTAAAGATTGTTCTTTTCTAACTTTTGGTACTTTCTTCAATGCCATTTTAACTCCTCCTCTATTCCTTAACTTATTTTACCATTAAATAGATTCAATTGCAATACCATATAAAATATTATTTATAACTTATCATATGCAAAACAATCAATAAAAATACCTAATATTCTCCTGATCCTTTTTGCATCCAACAGCCACCAATCCTTGTACATTTTGATTTATCTAATTTGCAACAACCATTACACATTTGTTTCACTCCTTTCAAATCCCTTTCAAACGCATTTTTCATGGGATTTTATTCCTTTTTATAATATTGCATACAGGACACCAAGATTTACCTGATGTAATATTATTAGGTGTCGCTTGCCAAACGTGACCTTTATCACATTGCCAAGTAAGTTTAGTATATGTGTTAATATATTCGTCTGAGAGGCATTTCCCTCCGCGACTATTGGCAAATTCTTTCATTTCTTTAATACCGCTAATATTCTTTGCACAATAAGGGCACCATGTTTTTAACGTTTTAATGGAATGAGGAGTGGTATCCCACCTATGACATTTATTACACTCCCATGTTAATTTTGTACGCATATTGACATATTTTTCAGAAAGACATTTTCCATCTCTAGACTCAGCTATATCTTGCATTTCTTTAATTGTAAGCTTTCTTGTTGACATAGAATATCACCTCTTTTTGACTACATATAAATACATCATTTCAAGGGGAAAGGAAGCCAAATGGCTCCCCCACCCTCTATCTGAATAAATTATCAAACTCCCTCATTATGTAGTCTATAACCTCTTTAGGTTCCTTTAATGTCTTTCTCATTAATTAATACATTGATCTTTTTGATTGTCTCCTCTAGGTTCACTTTAGTTAGTTTCATATCAACACGCTCCTTCAATTTGTTTTATCTTCTTGTATAGTATATACCTTTATGAATAAAATAGAACAGATATGTTGATAATTATTTTACATTTAAGACCCTTTCAATGTGCTATTTTATCCTAATATTAAATTTAAAGATTAGCACTTGCATTCCCATACTTGCCATCCGATATTATCAGCAAAACTAGATTTATATTCTTTCCATTCGAATTCCATAGTCCAATGCTTTGCAGGTTTAACCCCAATTTTAGAAGCACAGTAGTAGTCATTTCCCATGTTGTAAATAGGTTTGTTTGACCTTCCTGGTTGATATTGATACTCTTTCATATCTGAATAATCCATGCCGAATGTCTCCGCAATAACTAATGATGTGCTATATCTTTTCATCTAAACACTCTCCTTTTTACAGGTTATTCATTGGGCAATTCTCTTATTTGCTTTCCTAATTTTCTAAAACAATCGTTGCAAAGCACAACTCCCATTCTGTGTCCTCCCTCATCATGCAAGCCAATTGATAACATTAATTCAGCTTCCTTATTGCATGAATTACAACTGTTAAATGTATCTGCCTTTTTGATCTCAATCATATTTAAACACTCCTTCTTATTTTGATTATACCTTATTGTATCATACTTATTTTTATATGTATAGTGTATAGTAAATATTATTTATAATTAATTAATTAGGAGAGAAATTAATCCCTCCTAATAATTCGCTTATGCTTTTATAATTTATCTAGTATTTCTGTTTTTATATGTTTGGCAATATACTTCATAAGAGTTGGTGGAACTGCTCTTCCTATCCTTTCCCAATTTTGAGCAGGACTATGGATCATTTTAAAATCATCAGGAAAAGTTTGTATTCTCTTCGCCTCATTAATACTCATCACCCGGTCAATTCTAGGGTGGAAAGGTCTAGTATGATGTTGTTTGATAGTATAATAAGGCTCATTCCATTTATCCCTTCTGAATCCCTGAGTATAATACTTAAAATTGTGCTCTTTCATTATTTCCTTGATGTCATTACTTGTGCATCCAGCATGGAAATATTGCTTCATTAAACTAACTCTCCTATAGGTATCACACTTTAAATCAGTACCATCAAACATTATATCCTCAATTGCTTCTTTACAAGTTAATTTAGCATTAGGAGATGGTTTTGGAAAACTTGGCATAATATTAAGATCATTTCTAACGCCCATTATTATAGTTCTCTCACGTTTTTGAGGAACATCATAATCAGAAGCGTCTAAGACTTTATAATCCACATTATATCCTGTCTCTGTAAGTATTTTAATAATTTCCTTCAAGACTACTAAAGACTTGCCCATTGTCAAACCTTTAACATTCTCCGCAACAAATACTTTCGGCATTATTTCCTTCACTAATCTTGCATACTCAAAAAACAAATCATCAACTCTCTGCTTTGTGGCTGAATAATTTTTCTCCTTCCCCCACGCTTTCTCTCGTAATCCGTTGACTGAGAAAGAAGCACAAGGAGGGCTTCCATCAAGAATATCCAAATCATACTTCTTTAAACCAATCAATCCTAAAATTTCTTGTCCACTAGTATCTCTAATATCTTTATCTAAAACAATTGTTCCTATATGATTAACCTTATATGTCTCAACAGCATATGGCATAAATTCTGACGCTAATTTAACTTTATATCCAGCAAGTTTATATCCCAAAGAACTCCCACCACAACCACTAAATAAACTCACTACATTATAACCATTATGTTTAATTTCGTTAATTTCAGTCATATCCAATTGGGTTTTCATTCACATATCCTCCTATTTGATAGCTATATAACCCTCGAAATTCATCCATCTCCAGAACACATCAATTTTCTTGAATCCTGCTTGTTTTAATAGGTCAATATTCCAGTTAGATGTTACAGGAACTAACACCCCTTCTAGGGATAATTTCTTTCGCTCTATTTGTTCTCGTGTATAACCCTTGCTTTCTTTCATTTCTAAATAGGTATCTACCATTATTTCATTGATTTCTGAACAATTGCCTAAAACCTTTTCTACCATAATAAATGCACCATGCGTTAACATCTTGTCATACACATCTTGAATGATGCTTTGACGGTACTCAATAGGCGTAAATTGTATTGTTAGAATCGACGTAATTAAACCATATAAATCTTTAGGTAATCCTTTAGTGATATTATGATTATCAATCTGTACAATGTTTGTCTTAATTAATCCTGCAAATCTTTTCTTGGCTTCTTCTAGCATTGGTTCTGAAATATCAATACCTTTATAACGATGATAAACTCCATACTTATGAACAAAAGGCTCAAGTGATAATCCATTTGAGCAACCAATTTCCAAGATGGTAGATCCACTCAAAAAGTGATTATCTAATACCTTGCACCCTAAATTAAATACTGCATCTCTCATTACACTATATTGAGGTATTGAACGCTCTAGCATATCTTCAAAACAATCTGTTACTTCTTCATCAAATTTCCACTTTTTATCCTGTTCATTTAAATAACCCAATGAACTCTCCATTTAAATCAAACTCCTTTATCTTATTGTACCATATGTTTTATATTATGTATATGTAGTTAATTTATTATATATTATTTATGTATTTTGTCCAATATCTCATCTTTTATATGTATGGCAATATGTTTCATTAAGTTAGGAGGAACGGCACGACCAATTCTTTCCCAGTTCTGTGTTGGGCTATGTAATAATACAAAATCATCTGGAAACGTCTGAATCCTTTTAGCTTCCTCTATACTCATTAACCTATCAACTTGTGGATGATATGGCCTTGTATGATGTTGCTTTATTGTATAGTATGGCTCTTCCCACTTATCTCTTCTAAAACTTTGTTCATATACCTTCAATCCATTATCTTTACATATTTGTTTTATATCTGTACTAGTACATCCTGCATGAAAATACTTTTCTATTAATTCTTCTCTTTGGGAGTGATTTTCTTGATCAGTACCATTATGTATTAAATCTCCTATTGCTTCTTTACATGACATTTTACTTCCTATAGGTAAAGGGAATGATGGCTCAATATCTAAATCATTTCTTACACCAATTAGTATTGTCCTTTCTCTCTTTTGTGGCACTTCATAATCAGATGCATCTAAAACTTTAAATTCTACCTTGTATCCAATATCTCTAAGAGTCTTTAATATTTCCTGCAATACGAATTTTGCTTTACCCATTGTCAATCCTTTTACATTCTCAGCTACAAACACTTTAGGCATTGTTTCTTTAACAATTCTAGCGTATTCGAAGAACAAATCATCTACCCTTTGTTTTGTAGAAGAATAATTCATTTCTAATCCCCATCCTGCTTCTCTCAATCCATTTATAGAGAATGCACAGCATGGAGGGCTTCCATCTAATATATCAAGTTCGTATTTATCCATATGTATCAAGTCTAAAATCTCTTGTCCTGTAGTTTCTCTAATATCTTTCTCTAAAACTAATGTGTTGGGATGATTTATCTTATAGGTTTCTATTGCAGTAGGAATAAACTCTGAAGCTAACTTCACATCAAATCCTGCTAATTTATACCCTAAACTACTTCCTCCGCATCCACTGAATAAACTTACTACATTGTATTTATTTTTCTCTATTTTATTAATCTCACTCATATCTAATTGTGTTTTCATTAATACACTCCTTTATTATTTTATTGTTATTAAATGGGCAAAGCAATCCCTTTAAAATATGATTTTTATCGTTCGGCATAATAACTTCCCTTTAACAATATTGGTGCAGGAGCTATGTCGAAATTCCATCTAGTAATAAGAGTACATTGGGTACACTTATAAGTAACTACATCTTCATCACTAACAAAGCTTCCACTGCTAATTAATTCATTCCAACACAGAGGACAATAACAAAATGTTTTCTGATCTCCCACTCTGCTTAAATAGTAATTTAATTCTTTTTGTTTATGTATACTGAATTCTCCTGTTGTGCTTTTATAAAAGGCAATATCTCTTTTAATTTTCCATATCTTCAGTTTGTAATATAGTTTAAGCATTATTTACTCCCTTCACTTACACAATCTATAATATCAATCTGCCAAATATCATCATCATTTAAGTACGCATCAGACAATGATGTAAATATTGAAAATCCGAAATTGTCTATGAATGGAATATCATTGTCAAATATCTTAAACATTGTACTATTTTTTATTTGCTTTAATTCTATATCAGACCATTGACCATCTGTTACAGTTTGAAATACTCTCATACTTTTCACCCCTTTAAATGATGTATTTGAATGGGGGAATTATTTGTTTTCTACCATATTCCCATCCTTCATTGAAATACTGTAACATTCAAGCATTGCTTTATTGGCATCCCCTCTCCTAATATCTTTAAAACAATCGGCAGGATCATATAAACATATATGACAATTATATTTTACTTTTGCAGATTCCCTATATTGAATCTCAATATTTTTAAATCCAAAAGTAAAATCCTTCATGAATGAAGATTTAAAAAAGTATGGTTTGGGTTGTTTATATTCATTATTGAATACAAGCAAGCACCCCTTAATGAGTTGTATTTTGAATATGGGTAGCCATTTAAATTTTGACATACTATTACTCCCCTTTCAATACTTCGAAATTGCCGTTTTATTCCTGTCCATATGAAGAAGATGCGTTATCCATTATGTCCTCTAACGTATCTTCAGTTATAATATCAATTAATCCTCCATACCTCCAAATCTCACAAATAAATTTATTATCTTCAAAGCATATATCTGCATGAAAATTATATGCAGAATAAGTGCCCCAATTACCACCTAATTTAAGTTCTGTTTCTAAATCTTTTTCTATAACGTGATCAAAATTAGACATTACATCACCAACATATGGTAAATCTCTATTTATTACTCTATCTAACATTATGTATTCCTTCTTTCTATTTAATTATCCTAGCAAATCGGTGTTTTATTGGGGGTTGAATATCAATAACCAGTTTGTTGTTCTGTTATTTGATATGTAAAATTGGTGTGTACTTTGAAGCCTCTATCACAATTTTTACAATGATGACTCTCGTTAATAACCCCTCTGCCATGATTAAAATTTGTAGTGTCACTATTATATTTATAAGTGTTAATTCCATGACAATCTGGACATTCTACTCCATTGCCCATAGTAAAATTTGTGCTTTCGATTTTCATAATAATCTCTCCTTCTTTCAATAACATGAATTTAACATTTCCTTGGGTATTAAATTATATCCACTATACAATTATCTCCAGTTACAGATTTTACCCTTAAATAAATACTACGCCTTCCTTCATGATCTACAATTTCTGCATCAACAAAACTGAATCCTTTTGTGATTTCGTTTGAATCGCAATGTATCTTAACTATTTCATATCCTTTAAATTCATTTAATTGTTCTACTACCTTGTCTAGGTTTTCTTCTATGGTGATGAAAACTCCATCCTTACAGGTATTAATATTAACAACCTCTCCATTAGGTAGAACAATTTGTCTCCATCCATTTTGCAAGATAAAAAAGAATTGTTTCATTTTATTATCCTCCTTTCTAAATTAATGCCTTTATTTAAGATAAACACTAGCATAGTGCGTTGTCAATGGCATGGCAAGCAACATAGAAACAGGGAATAAGAGCAAAAACAAACTATAGTATCCCATTACTAAAAACCCTATACCAATAACAACTAAAGGCAATATCCATCTCAATCCAAAATATTTTAGAACGTGCTTTGTTTGATTGGTTGCTAAGACTCCTGCTGGTGTTTGCATCAAGCTTAAAAATCGTTTGACTATATTATCTTTTTTCACAATTGGTGATCCCCTTTCTAACCGATAAATTCAGCATTTCGAATGATAGGACTAAACCCAAAGCATATACCCCATCCAGTTACCAAGTGCTATACCGATTATCATATATGTTCTCATGCCAAACTTTAACTCTTTCAGACTGTATTTTCTTTCAACTGGCATTATAATCTCTTCTTGTTTCTCAGTGTCTTTACTGTTCTTCTTATACCAAAAATCTAATGATGAACTATACATTATGTAATCCCCTCCTTTCTAATTTATAATACTTCATATAAAAAACCATTATACTTGAAGCTTTCTTGTTTAACTGTAATCAGTTTAACCCCATCATGGATAAAGATAAAACACTCATCCTTTGAGTAGATTTTTCCTATACTTCTTGAACAATTATTCATAATGACTACATCAGTCCCTATTTTGAGTTTAGTTAATTGTTCAAACGATATAATTTCTTCTACTGGAATATTTTTTACAATCTGCTCCACAACTTTTTTACGTGTTGCATCTATCATATTCAATTTAATTCCCTCCTTTAAAACTTTTATTTCGAAGTATTACAAATCCATTGACATATAAACTTCATCCAGCGCTGCCTGAGTGATCCCTAAATATCGTTTTGTCATATCTTCACTTGAATGGTTCAGAGCGTCCATAATTTGAATTAATGGGACTCCTTTCATGTAAGCTTGGTATGCCCACGTTTTTCTCATGGAATGGGTCGAAATATTATCTTC
>Ga0209125_1001860_pt1 | contig 18068 bp, 17 predicted proteins | sample BarGraIncub1131A_FD_184503 | JGI IMG/M metagenome (GOLD analysis project Ga0209125, IMG submission 184503) | Arctic peat soil microbial communities from Barrow, Alaska - Barrow Graham LP Incubations 11-31A (SPAdes) (version 2) | ecosystem: Environmental > Terrestrial > Soil > Wetlands > Peat...
CAAAGGGCTGAATTTTTGCTCCAAAAGGGATTCATAGATAAAATAGTGGATAGAAAAGTTATGAAGGATACTTTAACTGAAATATTAAAAATTCATTCATAGCTACTAGAGAAAGATTAAAGTAACACATAGGGAGTGAGATTTTATGGTAACTTTACCTTTTGAAAAGCACATGTGTGAGTTAAAAAGTAAAATAGATGAGCTAAAAAAATTAGCAATAGAGCAAAATATGGATTTAGAAAAAGAAATAGAACAGATGGAAATTAAACTCTATAATATGCAAAACGAGGCATATAAAAATTTAAATGCCTGGGATAAAGTAAGCATTGCAAGGCTTGTGGAGCGTCCTACTGCTCTTGATTATATAAATCTAATATTTGATTCATTTATGGAGCTACATGGCGATAGATATTATGGAGATGATGCTGCTATTGTAGGTGGAATTGCTAAATTTAATGGTACTTCTGTAACTGTTATAGCACAGCAAAAGGGAAATAACACAAAGGAAAACATAAAGAGAAACTTTGGTATGCCTAATCCAGAAGGTTATAGAAAAGCTTTAAGACTTATGAAACAGGCAGAAAAATTCAAAAGACCTGTTATATGTCTTGTAGATACTCCAGGAGCATATTGCGGAATAGGTGCAGAAGAAAGAGGCCAAGGGGAGGCAATTGCTAGGAACCTTATGGAGTTATCAACTTTAAAAACACCAGTAATTTCTATAGTTATAGGAGAAGGCGGAAGTGGTGGAGCTTTAGCCATGGCGGTAGCAGATGAAGTGTGGATGCTAGAGCATGCGATTTATTCTATTTTATCACCAGAGGGTTTTGCTAGTATACTATATAAAGATGCTAGTCGTGCTAAAGAAGCGGCTAATGCAATGAAAATAACAGCTCAAGATTTATTTGAATTTGGAATAATAGATAGAATTATAAATGAGCCTTTAGGTGGAGCACACACTAATGTAGATGAGATGGCATCGAGTATTAAACGTAATCTAGTGGAGGCCCTAGATAGATTAATAAAGGAACCTATAGAATCATTACTTACAAAGAGATATTATAAATTTAGAAAGATTGGCAAGGTAATAGAATAAATAATAGGTTCATAGGATGACAAAAAAATTTCATTTTTAAGGATTTTAAGAAAAGTGTGTATACTTTTCTTTTTTTTTTGGTATTGAAGTGTATGTATAAATCATACATAATAGATGGTAGGAATAATATCTATTAGAGTGGCAAAGGGGAATAAAGTTATGAATAAAACACATAGTGAGATAATTTTAGTAATAGATTCAGGATGCGATTTGCCCTTAGAGTATATTAAGCAAAAGAATATAGTACCTTTAGGTTTAATATGTAACTTTAAAGGTCAAGCTGTAGAGGATGACTTCGGTAAAAAGATTGTTCGCAAGGATTTCTATGATGCTTTAAGGCAGGGTGAAATGCCTACTACTTCACAGATAAATAGTCAAAGATATGAAGAGGTTTTTAGAAAATACGTTGAAGAAGGAAAATCTATTATATATATTGCAATGTCTTCTGCATTAACTGGAACCATAAATAGTGCAAATATAGCAAAGGAGGTTATACTTGAGGAGTTTTCTGGAGCTGACATAAGTATAGTCGATAGTAAATGCGCAAGCCTCGGACAAGGACTTTTAGTTCATTATGCGTATGAAATGCTAAAGCGAGGAGATTCTAAAGAAGATATAGTTAACTGGCTTGAGGAAAATAAACTTAAGATTAATCATTGGTTCACAGTTAATGATTTAAATCATTTAAAAAGAGGCGGAAGAATATCCAGCTCTGCTGCAGCTGTCGGTTTATTGTTAAACATAAAACCTGTTTTGTTTGTGGACAATGAAGGGAGACTTACTTCTTTTTCTAAATGTAGAGGAAGAAAAAAAGCAATAAGTACTATAGCTCAAAAATTCAAGGAAAGAACAGATCCAAATAAAAAACAAGTTATTGCCATAAGTCATGGGGATTGTCTTAATGATGCATTAGCCTTAGAGAAAATAGTTAGGGAGAATGGGAATGTATTAGACGTGATTTTAAATTATGTTGGTACTGCAATAGGGACACATACAGGACCAGAAATATTAGGATTATATTTTATGGCAGAGGAAAGATAAGAGATTAAGTTTATTAAAGGGTGCGGCGTTTAATATTGTTAAACAAATAAAGATGTCATGAGACATCTTTATTTTGTTAGGTATTTAAAAAAATAACGTTAATCTATTTTGTTTCTTTTCCTAATTTTTTAGATTCTTTAGAAACACCTATTTCATTGGCAGTTTCCATTCTCATTTTATCTAATTCTTTTTTTGTTTTTTGACTAGCCTTCTTATTATCTTTGCTATTTTTGTTATTTTTATGTGACATATCGAAATCCTCCTTGTATTGCTTAAGAGCATAAAAGTTATTAATTGCATGACTATTAATATTAAATACTTCAATATTAATATAACCAAGTTAATAAAATGTATGTGGAAAACGTTTTTTATTTGATGTGCATTTTAATGTTATAATTAGTATTATTAAGTAAATTAGCATAGGAGGAAAAACAATATGAATAAAACAATAGGATTTATAGGCTGTGGAAATATGGCTCAAGCAATGATAAGTGGAATAGTGAAATCAAATTTAGTTTCTAGCGAAAAGGTAATAGTAAGTAATCCATCAGAGAAGAGTTTAAAAAAGGTAAAAAGAGATTATAATGTTTTAGTTACAAATGATAATAAGGAGGTTGCACAGTTTTCTGACATTTTGATATTAGCTGTAAAACCTTATAAATATTTTGAAGTTATTGATGAAATAAAAAAATATTTAAAAAAAGAGGTAGTTGTAGTAACTATAGCAGCGGGGGTCACAATAGAGCGTATGCAAAGTGCATTAGGGGATGAGGCAAAAATCATTAGAACTATGCCAAATACTCCAGCGCTTGTGGGAGAGGGAATGAGTGCACTGTGTGCTAATAAAAATATATCTAAAGCAGAATTGGAAGATGTAGTAAAAATATTTGAGAGTTTTGGTAAGATAGAGATATTAGAGGAAAAGCTTATTGATGTGGTTCCTGCGGTAAGTGGATCATCGCCTGCTTATGTTTATATGTTTATTGAAGCTCTAGGTGATGGGGCAGTGCTTCAAGGAATGCCAAGAGATAAAGCTTATAAAATGGCAGCTCAAGCGGTTCTAGGGGCAGCTAAGATGGTGATTGAGACTGGAGAACACCCAGGAAAACTTAAAGATAATGTTTGCTCACCAGGGGGAACTACTATAGAGGCAGTATATACCTTAGAAAAGAATAATTTTAGGGGCTCAGTAATTTCAGCTATGGAGAGTTGCACTGAAAAGGCAATTAAAATGGGTAAGAAATAAAATCTATGTTTGTTTTAAATTGTTAAAATTATATATTAAGTCTATAAAGTTTATACTTTGTTTATAATTCGTTTATAGAAAGTAGAGACGTGTACTTTCTATAAACTATGATTATATTGAGTCTTGTAGGACAGCAGAGCTTGGTGGTCATGTAGATGAGTGTAATGAATGTGGATACATGAGAATATCTTGTAATTCTTGTAGGAATAGATATAAATATTTGCTCTTGCTGTGGCGAGGGCAAAATATTACAAAAGGGAAGTTGAATCGCCAAAACTATTCTCCGCCAGGGGAAATAAATAAAATAGCATAAACTCTTTGTTTAGGGGAGGGGGAAACTACGTCTAGTGTAAATATTGTAAGCTATTTATATTCCAGCTAATAATTTTTTAAATTCATATATTCAACTATAGCTTTATCCAATTGACGGCTTGCTTTTAGCATTTCTATACTAAATATATATTCATCAATTTCAATTGTACAACACATTTCATTTAAAATATCCCTAAGTGTATCAATGTAGTCCTCAAGCTCTTGTTTACGTGAACAGTCAAATAGGTTATTCATCGTAAAAGCCCCCCTAAGTAAATATATAAAATAAATAATTTTTTAGATTAAAAATGGAATATAACATCTTGTGGTTGATTTTTAGGGAAATAGACGGTAATCTTTACAGATACCGCCACTTTCAAAACCAGGCTAATTCAGATGTTGTAAATCGCCCATTTTAAAAATTAATATACACTCCTTAATATTATACTTAGATGTAAATAGATTAACAATGTGCTAATAGCATACAATTATAGTTGCAATATTTTTATTGCTTTTCAAAATACTGGTTGTTAATTTAAAGAGAAGATTGAAACGTGCAGATAGTAATGGTAATGTATATATACTATGATAAACTCATTTTAAAACTTAATGAGTAAACTAGGAATTTGGATAAATTAAAATGGAGGTGTAAAATGTCAAATATAAAAGATAAATTTGAGAGTGTGAAGGATAAAGTTATAGGAAAAACTAACCAATCTGTGGGAAAGGCTACAGGTAGCGAAGAGACGGAACTTAAAGGTAGGATTCAGTCACAAAAGGCAGAGCTAAGGGAGAAGTTTGGGGACGCCAAGGAGAAAGTTGCAAAAAAAATTAATAATAAGTTCGATGAAAACAATTAATTATTTTTAAAATATGTAACTGGCCTTTTCTGATATAAAATCTATATCTTAATCTACTTGGTAATTGAGGGCCAAACTTTTATACTTTCCTCCACTTTGAGAAAATAAATGTAACAACACAAAATATTATCCACAGAGGAGGAGAATTTTTTTTTATAAGGTTTATAGATTTGTTTATCATAAAATCATCTTTTAAGTCCTCCTTAAAAGTTCTCTTTTTGTAGTTTTAATAATGCATTATTCTTTGTTATACTTGCCTTGTGTTCAACTGTTCATAATCTTCGATATGTTTATCCTTTAACCGCTCTTGGCTCTTAGCCAATCCATTAACGGCTTTCTCATGATCTTCTTTTTAATCCTCAATGTCTTTCCCAAAATTACTAATAGGGTGTTTTTGACTATCCCTTCCAAAAGGTATATTAGTCGAATGGACTATCTGATAAAGGCATTTATTCTAACCTTTATTAAATATTTGATTTATCAATGATTTACAAGAGTTTAAATAAAAATTGAAAAATGAATGTTACTTATTAATACTAATATTTAAACTATGAAACATTCATGGCTCAAATATTAGTAAGTATTTTATAGAGATTAAAGTTTAGTAAAAGGTAATATCACTGATCAAGATTCATATAAAGATATTTATAATGAAAATATATAAAATAGGAACAAAAACCAATCTGAAGCTAGGATTGGTTTTTCTTTCGATTGGTTCAATATAATTTATAACTATGTTGTGTGACTTTGATTTTATAGCCAATTTACAGTAATTATAGTATAATCAAATAAGTAATTTATGTCATAATGATATGAAGATGTTGAAAACTTCTGATTCCGTCGGACACAATGTCAAAGTTAAAGGTTTTGTCAGTCAGACTCTGGAAAACGGATAGATTTCAGTTTTACATTCAGGGATTCTGGCACTTTTGATTACATTTGTTCCATCTAGTCAGGTATGGATGGTCAAGTCGTAGAAAATAATGACAGATGCTAGTTGATCCTTATGAAAAGAGTTTATAATGAGTAGTAAAATGGTAGAGATTCGAGTCTTTTCATAAATGCATATATATATAATTATTTCGTTTTACAACTTTTGATAATAAAGTACTTTTTATTACTTATGTAGTTATATGTATTCTCATTTTCGCTATAGTTTGTGAATAATTTGAAGCAAATTATAAATTTTTGATTTGAAATTGAATCTCACTTTAATAATAGGATGGGCTAATAGCTGAATAATTATTTATGCTAGCAGCCTATTTTTTATACTTTTTTATTTATATATAATAGAAATAAAAGTTATTATTGGTATTACAGGTAGTAATATGAAGTAAAGGAGAGTAAACAATGGAAACCAAAACACAAGAAATATATTTTGAAAACATTGTAATTCCTAATACGATAACTCAAGATCAAGCAACTAAAATTAAAGCTATAATACTTAATAAAATTAAGGAACGCATAAAAAAAATAGATAAAGAGCACTAAAGAGTCTCTCATACAAATTTGGGAATTACTCATAATAAAGTATTATAAATTAAGTATAATACATAAACCAAATGAACTAAGGAATTAAAGGAGGTAATTATATTTGAAAAGTTGTGAAATTATATTTTATTTAGATATAAAGATGATGATTTACCTTCAATGAGTGCACAAGTGACATATTAATTGATATTAGCTTTTTTCCCTTTTTTACTTTTCTTAATTAACTTAACATATCATTAACTCCCCATATATTAAAATTTCGTAGTGGTTTTTACCTTCACAATTTTATACTTAGTCTTAATTCAGGATTTATAAATATTTTGGTTGAAAAATTAAAAACTATATTTGTATCTTATTATTGTAAAATTATTTTATTTATGATGTTAACTACTATGTACCTCAATAGAATACTGCTTGTATTTCCCCCGATATGGGTATGAATTAATAGCATTAGTTGAACACAATGGACTATTAGCAAATGTGTTATTTATGTAGATTTATATAATTAAAAATAGATAAAGTTTATAATATGTATCATTTTATAAACTTTATTAATTTCTTAAAATAATTTGGGAGCGTGTTTGTAATGGGAAAAATGGTTATGGATTTAGATGAATTTAAACTTAAAACCTGTATTAGTAGATTGCGAGACCTGATTAGAGAAAAATCGATTTTAAACCGCCAGTTGGATGAACTTATAGTTGAATATATGGACTTAGAAAATATGAATATAGAATAGAAATCAATTAATGCGCTTCTATTCTATTATCTTGGTTACGAGGGTTTAGATACAGGACTAACTAGTCAGATTATTAGTATCCTACTGTAAGATAATACACAGTTTTGGAGGTTGACATGATTGAAATATTGTTTGTAATAAATACTCTAGTAATGATAATAGCATTAGCGTTTTGGGTTAAAGGAATAAAGATTCTTAAAAATTATGAATCGAATATAAAAGGTATTAAATATATATTGTGGGGTACCAATGTTACAGGAATATGTATTGTTTTAACTGCCATATTTTTATAACCAAGTTAGAAAGTATGATAATTTAATTTATCTAAAAAGACAATAAAAGGAGCCAATTTACATGAATAGAACTATAATGCAGTTTTTTGAATGGAATTTACCGCCTGATGGGGGACACTGGAACTTTTTAAAGGAGAAAAGTAAAGATTTAAGTGATGCAGGCATAAATACACTTTGGCTGCCACCAGCATATAAAGGTGCAGGTGGCAGTAACGATGTAGGTTATGCTGTTTACGATTTATATGATCTTGGGGAATTTGACCAAAAGAAAAGCATAAGAACTAAATATGGAACAAAAGATGAATATATAGATGCAATATCTGAGGCTCATAAAAATAACATTCAGATATTAGCAGACACAGTACTTAATCACAAGGGTGGAGCAGATTATTCTGAATGGGTAAAGGTAGTTAAAGTAGACCCTAACGACCGAAACAATAAGATATCTGATGAATATGATATAAAGGCATGGACTAAGTTTTCATTCCCTGGAAGAGATAATAAATACTCTGACTTCAAATGGAATTGGAAGCATTTTGATGGGATAGATTGGGACGAAAATGAAAAAGAAAGTGCTATATTTCAATTTACTGGACTTGGTAAGAGTTGGGACGATGGAGTAGATGATGAAAATGGAAACTATTCTTATCTTATGCTCACAGATATAGATGTCAGTTCACCTGTAGTTTATGATGAACTCTTAAAGTGGGCATTATGGTATATCGAGATAGTACAACTTGACGGATTTAGATTAGATGCAGTAAAACATATGGATTTTAATTTTTTCAAAAATCTTATTAATGACATAAGAAACATCACAAGAAAAGAGTTTTTTACGGTAGGAGAATATTGGCATACTGACATGAATGTTTTAAAAAAATATGTTGAGGATACTTCGCATTCATTTAATGTTTTTGATGTACCACTACATTATAATTTTGTTAAAGCCACAGATGAAAAAGAAAAGTATGATTTAAGGGAGTTAATGTCTAATACATTAATAAGTTGTTACCCAGAAAATTCAGTGACTTTTGTGGACAACCACGATACTCAACCTGGACAGTCCCTTGAGTCTTGGGTAGACAATTCATTTAAACTTCAGGCGTATACTTTTATTTTAACAAGGCAAGAAGGAGTTCCTTGCGTTTTCTTCGGAGATTATTATGGCATGCCAAGTAACGATATTCCTTCACTAAAAGATGGACTAGATAAATTATTGAAAGCTAGACGAGATTTTGCCTATGGGTGGCAGCATGATTATTTCGATGATGCACATATTGTAGGATGGACAAGAGAACATGGTCTAGCTGGCTTAATTTCTAATACAAATACCGATGGTTCTAAGAAAATGTTTGTTGGAGAAAAATTTTCAGGTAAAACCTTTGTAGATGTAACTGGTAATGTTTCCGGAGAAATTGAAATAGATACGGGTGGTAACGGTGATTTCACTGTTAATGGGAACTCGTACTCAGTATGGTGCACCACTTAAGAGATATTGGTTTCTTACTGTTACATTAGGTAACCTGGGAGTATGATTTAATAGAATTAATTGAAAATACATACGAAGCACTAAATTTTTTAAGAATTATAAATCAGTTAAATTCGCGTCATAGGAATAGAAAGGAGATCACTAATGTGATAAAAAAAGAAATGATAGCTATGATACTGGCAGGCGGTCAAGGATCAAGATTAAAGCAATTAACAAAAATGACGGCAAAACCTGCAGTTCCCTTTGGAGGAAAGTATAGAATTATAGATTTTTCTTTAAGTAATTGTTGTAATTCTAATATAGACACAGTAGGGGTTCTCACTCAATACCAACCCCTGGAACTAAACTCTCATATAGGAATAGGTGCACCTTGGGATTTAGATAGGAAAAATGGAGGCGTGAATATACTTGCCCCTTACCATAGTGAAGAGGGTGGCAATTGGTACAAAGGGACAGCTGATGCCATATATCAAAATACAAATTACATTGATAGATTTCAGCCAGAATATGTGCTTATTTTATCGGGAGACCATATTTATAAAATGGACTATTCAAAAATGCTAGATTATCATAAAAAAAAGGGCGCAGATGTTACTATTGCTGTAATAAAAGTTCCTCACAATGAGTGTAGTAGATTTGGAATAATGAATACTCGAGAGGATCAGGGCATCTTTGAATTTGAAGAAAAACCCAAATATCCCAAAAGCGATTTAGCCTCTATGGGCGTCTACATTTTTAGTTGGCCTGTACTTAAACAACTTTTAAAAGAGGACAACCTTGATGAAATATCTAGTAATGATTTCGGAAAAAATATAATACCAAAGATGTTAAATAATAATCAGAAATTGTATGCCTATAATTTTAAAGGATATTGGCGAGATGTTGGTACAATTGAAAGTTTTTGGGAAGCTAATATGGATTTATTGTCTGATGATAATGGACTAGATATACATGATAATAAGTGGAGGATATATACAGTTAATTCTATGTGGCCACCACAATATATCGGACCTCAGGCAAGTATTAACAATGCTTTATTAAATGAAGGTTGTACTGTTTTTGGTGAGATAAGTAATTGTGTTCTTTTCCAAGGAGTATATGTAGGACGAAACTCTAAAATAACCAATTCAGTTATCTTACCAAATACTAAAATAGGAAATAACGTTGTTATAGATAAAGCGATTATAGGAAGCGATGTTATCATAAGACGTAACTCATATATTGGTAACGGTCGCGATATTATTGTTATAGAAAATGGACGCGAAATTAAGGCTTATTTAAAGGTAGTAAATAAATTATAAAAAAATGGGTACAGGCTTAGGGTATGAAATATACTCTAAACTTGTACCCTTTTATAATCATTTGAATTTAGTAATAATAATTAAATATAGTACATATATATTTATCAAGATAATAAAACATATAAAATGTATTGACTTGCGAACAAATGTTCCCTATAATATAAATATAGCATATTAAGACAAAATACCTGTAAAGTATTTATAAATATATAATTATTTTATTTCTTTGCAGCTTTAATTTACAGCTAAACTGCATTTTTAAACTATCATTTTTATTGATTATTAAAAGCTACTTTAGTAGATTATTTAAAAGCTACTTTAGTAGATTATTTAACTGGGGGTAAAATAAATGGAAACAAAAGATTTATTGGTTAAGGTTAATTATTCAAGGGAAGGTAATGACAGTTTAGCAATAACTTATGCTACGAGTACTGATAAGGTTAATCATTCTTCTAAATATTTAATTTGTGGGGGAATGTATAATAGAGATGGTGGTACTATAATATTTAAGGCTAAAAATATAGAAGAAGCTACAGAGATAGCTAATAATAATTTGGTAGCTAAAGCAGCTGTTAATAAATATGAGTATCTTAAAAGGGATTATATTGTATAAAGCATTCAGGAAATAAATTTGTTTAAATCATATTAGTAATTTTTAATAGAAGAAGGGTATTCTTAAATTTAAGAATATCCTTCTTCTATGGTTAAGAACATGAAAATAATATTTTAGTAAATAAGAGAAGTTATGAATTAAAACACAGGATATTTTAGTACGCTATACTTAGATTTACAAATAGTTTTTCAAAATAAGGTTGAATACTTAGAATTATGAACTATAATTAAGGGTGGAATCATTAATATAGCAGTAACCTTGAAAACTCAAGATTGCTTAAAAATAAATTTAGACTTAGCTATTTAAAAAACAATAAGTCTAAAATACATTATAACTATACTGTAGTTATAATTAATGTTTTAAATAATTTTAATTGGGAGGAAATATAATGGACAAATTATCAAGAAATGATTCTTGTTGGTGTGGCAGCGGTAAAAAATATAAAAAATGTCACATGGAACAGGATACATTTATAAGTAATATAGAAGAAAAAGTAGGCTATAAAATACCTAGAGATATTATGAAAACAGATGAACAAGTTGAAGGTATAAGAAAAAGTTGTAAACTAACTCATGAGATTCTTGATATGGTTGGGCAGAAAATAAAAGTGGGAATAACCACAGACGAAATTAATACATGGGTACATGAATACACAGTTGCGCATAATGCATATCCGGCACCACTAGGATATGGCGGGTTCCCTAAAAGTGTGTGTACATCAATAAATGATGTAATATGCCATGGGATACCTGATGACACTGTGCTAAAAGATGGAGATATAGTTAATGTTGATGTAACATGCATATTAGAGGGCTACTACGGTGATGCCAATAGAATGTATATAATGGGAGAAGCTTCTAAAGAAACAGTAGATTTAGTACGCGTATCAAAAGAGTGCCTAGAAAGGGGCATACAGCAAGTTAAGCCCTACAATACCCTTGGAGATATAGGGAACGCCATTCAAGAACATGCAGAAGGCCTTGGATATTCAGTAGTATACGATTATGGTGGGCATGGTGTTGGAGTGGAGTTTCATGAAGAACCCTTTGTTCCTCATATTGGTAAAAAAGGAGAGGGAACAATATTACTGCCTAATATGACATTTACTATTGAGCCAATGATTAATATCGGCAGCCCTGATACTAAGGTACTTGATGATGATTGGACAGCAGTTACAGCAGACGGATCATTGTCTTCTCAGTGGGAGCATACTATACTTGTTACTCAAACTGGATATGAGATATTAACATAGATGTAAATAAACAAATCATAAGTCAGGATACTGGCTTTTTAGATTTGTTATTATGCGCTTAAAAACAATATTATAAATTTGAATACCCCCAAAAATGGGGGTATTTTTAAGTGAATTGGGTATATAATAATTACTACTCTACTTTTAAGATATATATATATTCATCTATTGAGCAAGGATCTCTCTTCCAACTTTTATAATAAGAAAAGTGTATTTTGCATTCACCGCATTTTAAAGACTTGAATCTCCAAATTATTTGTTGACTTCCTCCTATTATATTTGGTTTGTTAAAATCAAATACTTTTTTATAGTGTAGGTCAATAATGGAGGGATCCGACAAGGTATAGTACCAACAATAGCCAGTAGAAGGAGATTCAGTAAGTTCAATAAGCATTTGTTCATGTAGTGGTATAACATTTATAAATTTATGGCTCAATACAATAGCATTTAATTTAGAATGTTCATATTCCAGGGTCAACTAATCACCATCCTTAAAGTATCTATATCAGATGCAGGTTATGTACATGAATTATAAATAGTTATAATTATTATTTCTTTAATAATCTTTTTTATTCATTTAACAACAGTATTGTAAATGTCATTTTAGTAGTTATATTTGCTATTAGTTGTATAACTAGAAAATTTGTTGAATTAAAAAGGGTTTGAGATTTTGTGATGCGAAGGTTAAGAAAAGTAGATATTTTGGTGAAAAAATTCAAATTTTATTTTTCTATAAGTATAGACAAAATCAAAATGAGGAAGGATAGATATATATAAATAAATTATGTTATAACCAGGAATAAAATGGTGTATAATTAATATAATAGCAATATTTCTGGAAATGAGATAATTAATAAGTTTTTTAAGTTTTAAGGAAAGTATGAGGAGGAAAGTAATGAAATTTACGATTGGCAGTATATATCATGGTTTTAAATTAATTGAGGAGAAAAATATAGAAGAGTTAAATTCAGTGACAAGATTGTTTGAACATGTAAAAAGTGGAGCTAGACTACTTCATTTAGAAAATGATGATGATAATAAGGTATTTTCTATAGGATTTAGAACACCGCCTAAAAATAGTAATGGAGTCCCACACATTCTAGAGCATTCAGTACTTTGTGGTTCTCGAAAATTTCCTACAAAAGAGCCTTTTGTTGAATTAATAAAAGGATCCTTAAATACATTTTTAAATGCTATGACTTTTTCAGATAAAACAATATATCCTCTAGCTAGTAAAAATCAAAAAGACTTTTTTAATCTTATGGATGTGTATTTGGATGCAGTTTTTTATCCTAATATTTACACTCAACCCCAAATATTAATGCAAGAGGGTTGGCATTATGAATTAGAAAATAAAGAAGATAAACTAACTTATAAGGGTGTAGTCTATAATGAAATGAAAGGCGCATTTTCCTCTCCAGAGGGTTGCCTTATGAGGAAAATTCAAGAATCCTTATTTCCAGATACATCATACGGTGTGGAATCAGGTGGGGATCCAGAATTTATACCGGATTTATCACAAAGTGAATTTATAGAATTTCATAAAAAGTATTATCATCCGTCAAATAGTTATATATTCCTATATGGAGATGGAAATATTGATAAACAGTTACAATTTATTAGTGAAGGATATTTAAATAACTTTGATAAAATTTCAATAGAGTCTACGATTAAGATGCAGGCTCCATTTAGTAAAATTAAGGAAGTTAAGATGGATTATCCTATTTCCAGTGATGATGATGAGAAAGATAAAACTTTCCTAAGTTTAAACTTTGTAACAGGAGATAATATAAGCCAGCCTGAACTACATTTAGCCTTTGAAATTTTAGAGTACTTATTACTAGAAAGTGCCGCAGCACCTTTGAAGAAAGCGCTTATAGATGCAGAAATAGGTAAAGATGTATTTGGGAGTTTTGATAATAGCATATTACAACCAGTATTTAGTGTAGTTGTAAAAAATTCCAATGAAAGTGAAAAAGAAAAATTTGAGGAAGTCGTATTTGCAACTTTAAAAAAGTTGGTTAAAGAGGGAATAGATAAGAAACTGATAGAGGCTTGTATAAATATTACTGAATTTAAGCTAAGAGAAGCTGATTTGGGTAGTTTTCCAAAGGGATTATATTACTATATAACTAGTATGGATAGTTGGCTTTATGATAAAGACCCAACTATGCATTTAGAGTATGAAAGTTATTTAAGTAAAATAAAAGCTGCATTAACTACTAATTATTTTGAAAAGCTTATAGAACAATATATACTAAATAATACCCACAGTTCTATGGTTATTTTGAATGGCAAAAAGGGCCTTGCAGAGCAAAAATTAAGGGCAGCAGAAGAAAAACTAGCTAAGTTTAAAACAAGTCTTTCAGATAAACAAATAGAGGAAATTGTGCAGAGTACAAAAGATCTTAAAGAAAGACAAATGACACCAGATTCTAAGGAAGTGCTTGAAACTATACCTCTACTTGAACTTTCAGATATCGAAAATAAGGTAGAACATTTACCAATAGAACAAAAAGAAGAGCAAGGGGTAAAGGTATTATCTCATGATATATTCACTAATAAAATTGCATATATAAATATACTATTTGATACTAAAAAGGTAGATAAGAAGTTACTTCCTTACGTAACATTACTATCAACTATTTTAGGGAGAGTCAGCACGAATCATACTAATTATTCTGATTTATCCAATGAAGTTAATATTCATACAGGAGGAATCCAGTTTACTACAGATGTATATGGGGCAAGTGAAGATTTTGAAAAATATAGCCCTAAATTAGTAGTGAAGACTAAAGCTCTACAACCGAGTATCCCTAAATTATTTGATATTATAGCAGAGATAATTGGTACTACTAAATTTGATGAAAAGAAACGTTTGAAGGAGTTAATTCAGCAATTAAAATCAAGACATGGAATGAAAATTCTTGATAGGGGACATATGGTAGCAGCCGGAAGACTTACTTCATATTTTTCGCCAGCATCAGCTTATATAGAAAAAACTTCGGGAATATCTTTTTATAAATTTATAAATGAAATTGAAAGAGAGTTTGATAGTAAAGCAGAAGAAGTCATTGAAAATCTAAATAAGGTATCAAAGATTATATTTAACAGGAACAATCTTATAATAAGTGTTACGGGAGAAGAAGATATATATACTGCATTTGCTGCAGAGCTACCCAAAATTATAAATATTTTAGGTAATGAAAAATTGCCAGATGCCTTGTATGATTTTGATATGAATAAGGATAATGAAGGACTATTAACTTCATCAGATGTTCAGTATGTAGCTAAGGGTTATAATTTCATTAAGAAGGGGTATTCTTATTCAGGTAAGATGTTAGTACTTAAAACTATAGCAAGCCTGGACTACTTATGGAATAGAGTGCGTGTGCAAGGTGGAGCATACGGTGGTTTTGCAAATTTAGCAAGAAGTGGTAATATTGTTTTTGTATCTTATCGTGATCCTAATGTTGAGCAGACTTTAAAAGCATACGATGGAATATGTGATTATATAGCAAGTTTTGAAGCATCAGATAGGGAAATGACTAAATATATTATAGGGACAATTAGTGAGCTTGATTCTCCATTAACACCTTCTATGAAAGGTGAGCGTGCAACGGCATATTATATAAGAGGTATCTCAGAGGCGCAAAGACAGAAGGAAAGAGAAGAAGTACTGAGCACGAAGTCTGAGGACATTAGGTCCTTTAAAGCTTTATTAAATGATATTATAAAGGAAAACTACTTTTGTGTATTAGGAAATGAAACTAAACTTAAAGATAATAAAGATATATTCACGAGCTTAGTGAATGTATTTAAATAAGGTGCCTTTCGGTGCCTTTTTTTCAAAGGAGGTAATTCATGGCTATTAAAACGCTTTTTACATATAACTATGGCGGAGAGAAAAGAAAAGTTATAGAAAGCTTTGGATATGATATAAAATTGATCCCAGAGAAAGATCTAATTTATAGTGAAGTGCTCTCGGACGTCGAGGTTTTGGTTTGCTATGATCCATTTAGAACTCTTGCCATCGAGAAAATGAAGAAGTTAAAATGGATTCAATTATCTAGCATAGGAGTTGATCAGCTGCCTGTAGAATATGTTAAAAGCACCTCTATTATAATTACAAATAACAGGGGAGGGTATAGTATACCTATGGGGGAGTGGATTGTATTAAAAACCCTAGAGCTTTTTAAAAATAGCAAAAATTTGTACAAGAACCAAACTAATAGAAAATGGAAAATAGATACTAGTATTCTTGAGTTATATGGTAAAACTATAGGTTTTATAGGGACAGGTACCATTGCATATGAGGCCGCCAAGAGGTTCCAAGGTTTTGGGGTAACAATATTAGGTGTAAATACAAATGGTCGGGATATTGAATATTTTGATAGATGTTATTCTATGAGTGAACGCTCTGAAATGCTGAAGTTATGTGATGTGGTGGTGGTCACGTTGCCATATACTGAATCTACTCATCATTTAATTAATGAGGAGGGGTTTAAATTAATGAAAGATGGAACTTTTTTTATAAATGTAGCTAGAGGCAGTATTGTTGATGAGCATTCCTTAATTAAAAATTTGACAAATGGCAAATTAGCAGGGGCCGCAATAGATGTATATGAAGAAGAACCAATAAATGATCATAACCCTTTATGGGATATAGATAATGTTATATTAACTTCTCATAATTCATGGATATCAGAGATGAGAAATGAGAGAAGGTTTAAAATTATATTTGAGAACATGAGAAGGTATATAAAAGGTGAAGGATTAATTAATGTAGTAGATTTTAAAAAAGGGTACTAAATTTTGTATCACATTATAATAGTTATGAAAATAAGTTAATTACAACTTGCCACTTGCCACCTGGGTGGCACCAAGAGGAGGATATCATTATGAAAGCAGAAATATTAGCAATAGGAACGGAGATATTACTAGGGGATATAGTTAATACAAATTCACAATATATCGCTAAAAGACTTGCAGATTTAGGTATATTAGTTTACCATCAGTCGGTAGTTGGAGATAATCCAGAAAGGCTCTTAGAGGCATATAGGCTAGCTTTTAGTAGGGTTGATTTAGTTATAACTAGTGGGGGACTTGGACCTACAAAGGATGATCTAACGAAGGAAATAGCTTTTGAGTATTTTGGGAAGCAGAGTGTAGTTGATAAAGCATCTTTAAAAATTATTGAGAAATATTTTGAAGATTCAGGTAGAACCATGGGAGAGAGTAATAAAAAACAGGCATATTTCCCAGTAGATGCAGTGATACTTCCTAATAATAATGGCACAGCACCAGGATGCATAATAGAGGAAAATAAAAAGATTATTGCACTTTTACCTGGACCACCTTGGGAAATGAAACCTATGTTTGAAGAAGCTGTAGTTCCTTATCTTCAAAAGTTCGCGCAAGGCGTATTAGTTTCAAAGGTGCTTAGGGTTATTGGTGTGGGTGAGAGTACAGCAGCGGAGATGATAGAAGATATATTGGATAATCAAACCAATCCAACTGTGGCGCCTTATGCAAAAGCCGGGGAAATGACATTTAGAATTACAGCAAAGGCTAATACTCAGGAAGAAGGTATAAGACTGATGAAGCCTATGGAAGATGAAATACGTAGCAGACTAGGCAGTAACATTTATGGTGAAGGAAATGAAACATTAGAAAGTGTACTTGGAGAAATGCTGGTAAATAAAAGGCTAACTATATCTACAGCTGAGTCCTGCACAGGAGGAATGGTTGCAGCAACGATTATAAATTACCCTGGTATATCTAAGGCATTTGTAGAGGGTGCAGTGACTTATACTAATGAGGCTAAAATTAAAAGATTAGGAGTTAAAAAGGAAACCTTAGATAAATATGGTGCAGTAAGTAGTGAAGTAGCGGCAGAAATGGCGCAAGGAATAGCCGATACTTCAGGAACCAATATTGGAATTTCAACCACTGGAACTGCAGGACCTGATGGTGGAAGTGAGGAGAAACCAGTTGGACTTGTGTATGTAGGATTATGTATAAATGGTGAAGTCAAAACTAAGAGGCTTAAATTCTCTGGTAATAGGCAGAATATACGGGAAAGAGCAACTATGCAGTTACTAGACTGGGTTAGGAGAGAACTGTTATAGACTACTATTATTAATTATAGCTAAAAAGGCACATATCAATATTGATATGTGCCTTTAAAAACAAAAAAACTATTAATAAGTGGTTACTACTCAGCCATTGTAAATCAATAAAATCCTTATATTGGCAAAAAGGGTTTTGGTTATACAACGTCGAATATAAACATCAGATAGATTAAAATATTATTTGACTGGTGGTGAATATTT